>Ga0172379_10001309_pt1 | contig 50679 bp, 44 predicted proteins | sample GrowelOW334metaG_FD_119756 | JGI IMG/M metagenome (GOLD analysis project Ga0172379, IMG submission 119756) | Groundwater microbial communities from an aquifer near a municipal landfill in Southern Ontario, Canada - Groundwater well OW334 metaG | ecosystem: Environmental > Aquatic > Deep... | reverse complement strand
GCCGAACCGAAGTTGCGCGAAACGCGCAGGCTCCAATGAACCTGTAAGTTTCGCGCAACAAAGGTGCAGGCAAAAAACGGCGATTGCAGCCAAAATTCCTTATGTCGGACAGGCTCCTAGCCTCAGAACATGCCGATCACTATATGCGAACAAGTTTAACAGCCATGTTTTTGTTTCGCGCATTCCTTTTACTGTCTGCGATAGGCGTCGCGTTTATTCCATCCGCTCAGCGCAGCTTGTTGTTGATCATCCTGGAGATGTCGGCAAGTTTCGCCATCGTAACGATCGTCTTTCTAAAAAAAGATCGGTATAACTACGCCTGGCGTATTGCCGCATCGGCATTGTTGGCGGGGGATATTTTTTACTTTTTTAATCATAATGCGGGGATCCTGCCGACATGGCTTTTTCCGATGGAAGAAACCGCGTTTCTTGTGTATATTGTGGCCGCCACCTGTTACTTGCTGCGCACCTCGTCGCATAATTCACGGTTCACAAAAGGCGAAGCCGGCGTTTTTTTCCTGTTATTTTCGGGCTTCGCGTTTTTGTCTGCGAAATATGTGTTATTCCCTTTTTTTCACAGCGGTAATTACGCCACGCCATTCTTCTATATTACTTCGACCATCTACCACTTTACGGAATCAGGAGTTATCGCTTTGGCCGTGCTGCTCGCTATGAAGGCGCGTTCCCGACATTGGTTTTACATGACACACGGGATAGTGCTGCTTTCGATCTCAGCCATCGCATTGGGTTATAGCGCCGGAGTCGTCCTTGGAAACACCATCCCTTTTCTTGGGTGCGGCGAATTCTGGGGCCTTTTGATGGTATTGGCGGCGCAGACATATGACGACCAGGCTGATGTCCCTTTTGCCAAATGGAACAGCGTCAGAGTAAGGATGGTATGGCTTATTTTCCTTTTCAACGTCGCACTGCTGTTGCTGCTTTATTTTCTACAGGTGCTTTTTACACAGAACGCTTTTCAGCTGACCACTCTGTTATTCGTCGTGTTCGGTTTGTGGCTCGTGGCCAATCTTATAGCTTTCCATACTTCCGAGAATATTTATCTGCTGCTGGATAATCTTCAGGACACGCAAAACATCTCGACGGTCCCGCGCTTTCGTTTGAATATTTATGAGGTGGAATTATTTGCGGCCAAGCTGCGTGTAGCCTACAACACCATCCAAGTGCAGTCCCAGATGGCGTCCTTCGCAAAATTATCCGCGCAGGTGGCGCATGATATAAGATCGCCGCTGGCGGCGCTGGATTCCGTTCTGAAGGATATCTCGCAGCTGCCCGAGGAAAAACGCATTATTGTCCGCAGCGCGGTGGGCCGCATCCGCGATATCGCGAACAATCTTATAGAGAAAAACCGCCAATTACCCAGGACCGCCGGCGCGGCCGCGCTGACCTCCTCCGCAGCGGCCGGAGCGGAGCCGGCGACGGCGCAGTTATTGTCCAGCCTGATCGACGCGCTGATCTCGGAAAAAAGGATGCAGTTCCGCTCTAAAATAGGCGTAGAAATCGACGCGCGCCTGGGCGCATCTTCCTACGGCCTGTTCGCCAAGATACAACCCGCGGAATTTAAACGCGTAATTTCAAACCTCGTTAACAACAGCGTGGAAGTTCTGACCGAGGCCCGCGCGGGCTCCGTCCATGAGGTCCATGGCCGTCAAACGGACAAAGGAGGCTCTGTGATCGTGGAGTTGTCGCATGACGACGGGAAAATAACCGTCAAAGTGATCGACACGGGCAAAGGGATACCCCCGGCGCTCCTGGCAAAACTCGGACGCAGAGGCGAAACGCACGGAAAGCCCGGAGGTTCCGGCCTGGGACTTTATCACGCGCGGACCTCGCTGGAATCCTGGGGCGGCGCTATGGAGATAGACTCCCAGGCCGGCAAAGGCACAACGGTAACGCTGACGCTGCCCGCGGCGCGGCCGCCGGAGTGGTTCGTATCCAGACTGGAACTCAGGCCCGACAGCACGGTGGTCATACTGGACGACGATACCAGCATCCATCAGGTATGGCAGGGCCGGTTCGATTCGCTAGGCTCCGGACGGCACGGACTTGAAATACGCCATTTCAGCGAGCCGGAGAAATTACGCGGCTGGGTCAAAGACGATCCGTCGAACGCCGGACGCGCCGTCTATCTTTTTGACTACGAGTTGCTGGGTTATCAGGAAACCGGATTAAGTCTGGCACAGGAGCTTGAACTTGCGCCCAAGGTCATATTGGTGACCAGCCGGTACGAAGAGCCGCAGGTCCTGGCGGACTGCCTTAGACTCGGCGTGCGCATGATCCCGAAAGGGCTGGCCGGACTGGTGCCGATACGGATAGCGCCAGGAACGGAGGGTATGGGGGAGAACAGGGGCCTTAAGGACACAACAATTGCCGCCGCGCCCGTATCAAGGCCGTTGTCGGTTTTGATAGACGACGATATGCTGGTGCACATGAACTGGAAAATGGCGGCCAAGGCGGCAGGCGTCGACCTAATAGCGTATAAGACCCCGGAAGAGTTCTCCGCAGGCATAGCGGACCTACCCAGAGATACGCCCATATACCTAGATTCCGAACTGGGCAACGAGATCAAAGGCGAAGACCTCGCCAAAGAGCTGCATGAAAAAGGCTTTACCAACCTGACCATGGCCACCGGCTACGGTCCCGAGAAATTCGCTCATCTTTCCTGGCTGAAAGTGTCCGACAAAGAGCCGCCGTTCGGCGGAAACATAGCATAAGCCATACCCGCCCTTGATCATAATAAAATGTCGTAAAACGACATTTTATCGCACCCGACACCCGCCCGCATCCCCGATGCGGCGGCACAGCTCGTCCCCGGGCGGCAATTCCGCCGCGGTTTGCGGAATTGCCGGTTGACATACCGGGGAATTGTGTGTTAAGATTAATATATCTTACACTTCTAATATAGCTAATAGACCTATACTAAACATATGCCCAAACACTCAGGAAAATTCTTTACCACTACGGAAATAGCGCGGATCTGCGATGTCACGCATACCACCATAATAAGGTGGGTGGCTGATGGAAAGCTTAAAGCCCATGAAACCCCCGGAGGGCACCGCCGCATAGAACACGCGGACCTGGTCGCCTTTCTGAAGCACTACAAGCTCCCGTTCCCGCCTTCGCTGGGCGACAACCGCTTCAGGGTGCTGGCGGTCGACGACGACGCAAAAGTGCTTGCCATGCTGCGCCGGGCCTTCGCCAAGCACATCGGAGAGATAGACCTGCAAACCACCACCAACGGCATGGACGCCCTGGTGATGCTGGGGAAAAGCCGCTTCGACCTCATAATCCTGGATGTGGTCATGCCCGGCATGGACGGGGTTCAGGTCTGCGTGACCCTTAAACAGAATCCCGACACCTCCGACATAAAGATCATGGTCATAACCGGCAACCAGCTTTCGGACGAACAGGAGCAGTACCTTAAACGCAACGCGGAATGCGTGATCAAAAAACCTTTCCCGCCCTCGTTCCTTATTGAAAAAGTGACCACGCTGTTATAAGACCCGCCACAAGAGGAGCCACCATGATAACGACGGCAGCTATCAAAGAAACCACCGCGGCAAAGCTGCTTGTGGAGTACCTTAAACAAGAGGGAGTGGAATATGTCTTTGGGATTCCAGGCGCCCCGCTGATGCCGTTTTATGAGGCGCTTTATGAAACCGGCTGGATAAAACCCATTCTCGCCAAACACGAAGAAGGCGCGGCATTTATGGCCGACGGCTACGCAAGAGTGAGCGGCAAACTGGGAGTCTGCTGCGCCACCACCGGACCTGGAGCGACCAACCTCATTACCGGCGTCGCCTGCGCATATGCCGATTCCATCCCTATGCTGGTATTGACCGCGCAGGTGGCGACCACCGCGTTCGGCAAGGGCGCCGTGCAGGAAAGCACCTACCACGGCGTGGATATTGTCGACATGTTCAAAGCCGTAAGCAAAAGCAGCATTATGCTGCCTTCCCCGGAAAAGATGGGCGATGTTTTACGCGCGTCCCTGCGTATGGCATTAAGCGGAAGAAAGGGGCCGGTCCATATAAATCTCCCGGCGGATTTTATGAAGAAAGCCATAAGCGCATCCATGGTCACGCCTGAACAATACCGCGTCACAGCGCATCAATTTGATAGGAACGCCATAAAAGAAGCCTCCAATCAATTAATGCACGCCAGAAGACCGGTTATTCTGGCGGGGAACGGCGTCAATCTCTCAGGCGGACAGGAAGAATTGCGGCGCCTTTCGGAGCGGCTGAATATCCCCGTGGCCACTTCGCCCAAAGCCAAAGGGGCGTTCCCGGAGAATCATATTTATTCAATGGGCGTGTTCGGTTTCGGGGCGTCGTTGCAAGCCGAGAAATACCTTTTATCGGGAGAAGTGGATGTTCTTCTGGCGGTCGGAACCAGTCTGGGAGAATCGGTCACCTGCGGCTGGGATTCTAAACTTACGCCGTCCAAAGCGCTGATACAGATAGATATAGACCCGGGAGAAATAGGCAAAAATTATCCGACTACGCACGGAATCCTCGGGGATGCAAAAGCGGCATTGCGTGAGCTTAATTACCAAGTGGAACGCGACTCGCGATGGATAGCCAAAATAGCGACCATGGACTCCAAATGGGCGGAAGGGTTCAAGACCTCCGTTCCGAGGTTCGCAAATCCGGAAAAAATGATATCGGATGCCGTTCCGCTGAAACCTCAAAGGGTTATGACGGAGTTGCGCAACGCGCTGCCCAGCGACGCCATAGTGTTTGTGGATATTGGGACGGCCATGTTCTGGGCGGTTCAGTATTTCCCGATTTACGAACCCGGCACTTTTTACCTGAATCTGGGAATGGGCTCCATGGGTCATGCGGTCGCCGGCTGCATAGGAGGCAAATTGGCCCGCCCGGACAGACCCGTAGTGGCAATAGTCGGGGACGGCGCATTCGCCATGAACGGAATGGAAATTCACACCGCCGCCGAACTGGATCTCCCGGTTATATGGGTCGTGATCAATAACGGGGGTCTGGGGTTGGTCTACCATGGCGAGCGCATAGTACTCGGCAGGAAATCCCCGAACGGAATTTACAAACACGATATCAAAGCGGCCGAAATAGGCCGCAGCCTCGGAGCTGAAGCGTTTACGGTCACCCGGCCCGGAGAACTCGCGAATCACATCAAAACTGCGCTTAGATCCAGGCGGCCCTGCGTTATAGATGTGACTGTGGACCGTGATGAGGCTCCTTCCGTAGGCGACAGGGTAAAAGTTATGAACAAAGCCCTTCCGACGGAATACAAATAAACAACACGGGGAATTTCTTAAAACCATGTCCGTACCGCGAAATAATCTAGTGCGATACTTCGTAGCGGCTATTGCCGTTAATGTGTTCGCGGCATGGATTCCGAATGTTTCCGCGCGGAATCTTGTGGTTTCGGATGATATAGCGGACCCTATGACGCTTGATCCGCAAAAACAGTTTTCCGAGAAAAACCATACCATATGCCGGCAGATCTTTGACGGTCTTGTCCGATTCGATCCGGACGGGAAAATAGAGCCGGCGTTGGCCGTTTCCTGGGAAAGGATAAACGATACACGGGTGCGTTTCAAGCTTAGGAAAGAAGTATTTTTTCATAACGGGGAACCTTTTGACGCCGAAGCGGTCAGGTTTTCAATGGCACGATATACAAACCCGGAGACGGGTTTTCCAGGTCTATACTTTATAGATTCCATAAGCCATGTGGAAGTTGTAGACAACCACACTGTCGATCTTATCACAAAATATCCCGACGGGATTCTTCTAAACCGCCTGGCCGGATTGATCTTCATGGTGCCGTCGAAATATCTAAACGAGAAAGGGGATAAATATTTCGCTTCCAACCCGGTGGGAACGGGGGCTTTCGTTTTCACCACATGGGAAAAAGGAAAGCAAATAGCTCTTACGGCGAATAAAAATTACTGGATGAAAGGTTATCCGAAAGTTGACGGGCTTATCTTCAAATTTATTCCGAAGGAAAGGCGGGTTAAGGCCCTCCTTTCGGGCGAAGTGGATTTTGTGACCAATCCTCCCGGCACCCAGACTCTTGCGATTAAATCCGACCAAAGATTTACCGTAATTAAGAAGGCCTCAGCCTGCACCGCTCCGGTTAGTTTCAACTTAGCCTCGGGCCCGTTAAGCGTCTTGGAGGTGCGCAAGGCGCTTAACTATGCCTTGGATAAGGATAAGTTGATCCGCTATGATCTTCTCGGGAACGGAAAGATCATAGCGACATTCAGCATGGACGGTGAAGCGGGGCATAACAGCGCGCTAAAACCATATAAATTCGACATTATAGAAGCCAAGGCTCTGCTTGCCAAGGCAGGATTCCCAAACGGTTTTACGGTTAAAGCGATCGTAAAGACCGATACGGAAAGAACGGCGACGATCATCGCCAACGAGTTAAAAAAAGTGGGAGTGAAGTTGAAAATCACCTTAGTTTCGGATGCGGACTCAATGGGCGAATTTTCCAAAGGCGGATACGATATGGCGATAGGAGATATCCCCAGCCCGATATCCCACTCATATTTCGCACAAGCCATAGTCCTATATTCAAAATCGCCGTATTGCCTTGGAGGAGACGCCAAATTCGATTCGCTCCTTGAGGAAATGGTCGCGGCGTTAAATCCGGAGAAGAGCCAATATCTGTCTGAAAAATTGGACAAGTATGTTTATGACAACGCCATGGGGCTGTTCACATACCAGTACATCCGGCTTTATGGTTTAAGCAAGAAACTGGTGTTTACGCCGTATGTATCGGGAATACCATGTTTTTACGGAGCATATTTCCAATGAAAAAAATCACCAAAAGAGAACCGAAGTCCGCGCGCGACGGTATCGGAAAACCTGTGGCGCTGTCGAAGAACTCCGCCCCATTGAAAGCCTGCTATATACCTGAAGCGCTCAAATTGCATCTGTCCTTTCTTCATGAGACCTTGCCTCGTTTTTCCGTAGCTCCGGCGGTGGTACATTCAAAAACGGAGGAATTGATTTACATTACCAACGGCAGGGTAACGGCATTTATGAACGACAAAAAGATTTCGCTTAAAAAAGGCGAATACCTGGTTATTCCGGCTGGAACGACCCACCAGTTTGAAACTGAAAATGACGGCATGGAAGCGGTGTCGGTATTGGTTCCGCCTATAGACCCGGCCAACCCCGATGCCACCGTCATGCCGACGCAACGCATGCCCGGCAAAAAATCACGAACAACAGAATGAATTTAAAACTTCCCAAAATCACGACTCTTAGCCAGCGGTTCATGCTGGGAGTGATTCCCGTGTCGCTGGGCGGGATAGTCCTGCTGGGGATTTCGGCGTTTTATGTCACAAAGGTCCACATCACCCGCAGCGTGGAAAAAGAGATCCAGATTTTCAGCCAGGGGGCCGCGGCGAACGTTTCCGGTTTTTTCAAGCAGAGGGAGAACGATCTTGATACGCTTTCGGAAACCTCTCTTCTGGCGGATTATTATAACAACGCCGACTACGGCCTTAAGGAAGAAGCTGAACAATATCGCCTGGAGCTCAGCCGCTATTTCCTTAAATTCACGGAACGGGCGGGGGTTTACCTGCGCGTGACTTTCGTCGACCCGAAACGCCATGCGGTGTGCGGCGTCGAAAACTCCAGGATCGTGACTGCCGGCTACGAGTTCAGATCCGATGAAATTTTTAACGCGGTCGCCGCTCTTAAAAAACCGAAAATCTTGCAATTTCCGATCACCATCGATCCGCTGTATGGGCCGGAAATAACCTATGCCAAGCCTGTTTTCGACACCGCGAAATCTTTCCGTGGAATGATAGTCCTGGAAGCGAGCCTTAAATCCCTGCAGGACACCTTAAACCGCCTGCGGGTCGGAGTCAACGGCAAAACCTATATCACGGATTTTTCCGGCAAAACAGTTTTGTCTGGAACGGACCTGCCGGGAACCTCTCAGATTTCTCCCTCGGATTTTATCTCCCGTCTGCCCATAACGGGGACCAACCTGCGGGTGATGATAGCGTCGCCCATGAGCGACTTCCAGACCCCGCTGAAAGCTATAAGCGGCTTCACGATCTTCCTTGTCGTGATCTTCGGCGCGCTGGCGGCGCTTTTTATCTATTTTACGATACACCGTATCACCCGGCCCATCAAACAGCTGGTCGAAGCCACCAAACAGCTTGCCCAGGGCCTGCTTTTTAATAAGGTGGAGATACCAAGCCGGGATGAGATCGGAATGCTGGCGGAATCGTTCAATACCATGGCGGGCCAGCTTATTGAAAAGACCACGGACCTGGAATCCCGCATCAAGGAACTCCTGGTCCTGCAAAGCATGAGCGCCTCTGTGATAGAAAAGCTCGATATAGACCACATCTGCAGGGTCTGCCTGGACGCCTCGGTGACCGGGATAGGTTTTGACAGAGGCGTGCTTTACCTGATAAATAAGGAAAGAACGCGTATAGTCGGCAAATGCGTCCACGCCACACAGGAAGCGGGATTCAGCGAGGAGAAGATGCGCGAAAGGTCCATTCCCCTGGACGGCGAAGACATCCTGGCGGAAGTGGTGCGCTCTAAAAAACCTGTCATTATCGAAAACCCAGCGGCCGATCCCCGCGTAAACAGGCGCTTCATAGAGGAAGTGGCGACCAAAGCCTTCTGCCTGGTGCCGGTCATGGCGGAACACAAAGTCCTGGGCGTCATAGGCGTGGACAATCAATATTCCGGCAAACGGATAACCGTGGAGCAGAGGAACAAGCTGATGTTGTTCGGCAATTTCACCGCCCTGGCCCTTGAGAACGCCAATCTTATGGCCGATGTCAGGATGTCGGGAGAACGGTACCGGACCGTGCTGGATAATTCCCCCGACGCCATAGTCGGCCTGGACGCCTCTTTGCATATCACCGTCTGGAACAGGGGCGCGCAGACGCTTTTCGGCTATTCCCCGGCCGAAATCACGGGCCGGCTTGTCTCCTCGCTGTTCAACCCCCTCGCTTTCGAAGCCGTTATCAGGAAAGTGAACCAGAACGGTTTTTTCTCGGACAGTTGCGTGGAAGGCGTGACCTCTCTCGGCAAAAAGCTGGAGCTTGACCTGACCTGGGCCGGCTCGGGCAGATGGAAAAATTCCGAAAAAGAATGGACGGTGGTGATCCGCGACACCTCCGAGCAGCGCAAGCTCCAGTCGCAGCTGATACAAGCCGAGAAACTGTCCGCCGTGGGCCAATTGATCGCGGGGGTGGCCCATGAACTCAATAACCCCCTTACCGTGATACTTGGCAATTCCGAAATGCTGCATAAGGCCGGAACGGACCCGGTCGTCGCGCCGGCGGAAGAAATAACCGAGATCTACGAAAGCGCCCGCCGTTGCGGTGAAATAGTAAAGAACCTCCTGGCCTTCGTGAGGGAAAGCCGCAAGCAAAAACAGGCGGTCAGCGTCGCGCAGATCATCCAGAGCGCCATAGCGCTGATGGAATACAAGCTTAAAAAAACGGAAAATATTTCCATCACGCAAAAACCCGCCGCGAATATACCTCCCGTAATGGCGGATTTCCACCAGATAGAGCAGATCCTGGTAAACCTGATACAGAACGCCTGCGACGCCCTCTCGGACACCGTCGGAGAAAAAAAGATAACCATCACGGCGTTCCACCATGTAAACTCGGTTTTTATCTCCGTTGCCGATAACGGGCCCGGCATCCCGGAAGAACTGCAGACCAGGATCTTCGACCCGTTCTTCACCACCAAGGAAGAAGGCCGCGGCACGGGTCTGGGCCTTGCGATCTGCCACCGCATAGCGGAAGAACACGGCGCCCGCCTGACCTGCGCCAGCCTGCCCGGCAAGGGGGCGACCTTCACGCTTGAGATCCCCATAGTCAATATGCCGGAAACCGTGGCTGTGGACGGGACCGAAGCCGCGAAAAAAACGGCGCCGGGCAAGAAGATCCTCGTCGTGGACGACGAACCCGATATTGTCGGCATGATCCGGAGAATGCTGGAATCCGAGGGGCAGCTGGTCTATACCGCGTCCTCGGCCCCGGAAGCCATCGCCAAACTGCAGGGCGAAAAATACGATGTCGTGATCTGCGATGTCGAAATGGGGCCGAGCAAGGGATTCTCGGTAAGGGAAGCGATGCTGGAAATGAATTCAGGAGCCGGTTTTATCTTCACCACCGGAAATCTGCTCAACCAGGCCCTCCTCGCCAAACTTAAAGAATCGCGGATCCCGTTCCTGCCCAAGCCCTTCAATATGGACGAATTGCTCACCGCGCTGAACGAGGCGCTCCCCGACAACCCGGTTGAATCCCACAGCAGGAAGCGAACACCATGAAAGAAACTATTTTAATCGTGGATGACGAGGACGCGGTCAGAATTGTTTCCCGCCGGTTCCTGATCGCGGAAGGCTACAGCGTTATAGAAGCGCGGACCCCCGATGAAGCGATCGCCATTTGCGCCCGGTACAAAGAGCCCATCGATCTGCTGTTATCGGACATCATCCTGCCCGAAATAAGCGGTCAGGAACTATTTAAACGCATCGCGACCCTGCGCCCGAAGATCAAAGTCCTGCTCATGTCCGGTTACATGGACGATGCGCTATTAAACGTCGACAGTCCGTTCCTTCAAAAGCCCTTCAGCGGCGAAGCCCTGATCCGAAAAATCCGCGAAACCCTTGATAAATAAAAGATTGGCAATGGTCCAGCGCAAAAGATCATTGCTCCGGTCTGGCGAATGATTACGATTTAGACCTTAATAATATATTTGAACTTCTGAATTTAAACTATTTATTTTCGGGGTGGAGGGCCAGGCAGTAGTTGTCCATCACCAGTTTTTCGGAACCGGGGGTTATGCGCTTGAGGACGCAGACATCGGAGTTGGGAGGACATAGTTTCGCCAGCGGATAACCGGCTTTTATATACTGGTCGCAGGCCCCGCAGATGGTTTCCAGGGCGTTTAAGGCCTGCGCGCGTTTTCTCTCCGCAAGTCCGGCTAATAGTTTTTTTGCATCCTCTTTCATCCTGCCGGCGAACGTTCTCGTCGGGTAGACCAGGCTTACCTCCGGCCCGCAAAGCCGCGGCCAGGAGCCCGACGGTTCCCCGGCTCCGCCCTCAACGAGCTGCATGCGGGCAAGCATCCGCCTGCGCAAAGCGGCGGGCGCGGGGGAATCGGGAGAGTATCGGCTGTGGGAAATAAACCCGCCAAAAACATCTAATTTCGACAGGCAGGCGTCTTTGGACGGATACAGGATCTTTCTGCTTTCGCCTGCGATCATCCCGCCTTTAACATTTCCTTCTCCTATCAGAAAAAGGCCCAGCACGGCCGGGGTCATAAGTTTGGCGTAAACGGCATCCGGTTCAAGGCCGTTGTAGGCGTACACTTTCGCCTGCGGATAAAGCTCGCCGAGGCCGGGGATAAGCGACGCCTTCACATCCTCGCAGGCTTTTTGCGAGATAGAATCCTTAAAGACGGAGTTTTTAGGCAGGACGCAGTTGCCGGTGAAGATGAGCAGTTTGCCCCTGGCGCAGAAATCTATAGTCGTTTCGGCGGCGCCGGAGGCGGGAGCGGAGCCTCCGCCGGGGACCTTGAACGGCTGAAAGGCCCTGACCGGACTTCCGCCGGCCAGGATCAGGATAAGGCATCCCTTCACTATTGTTTTATCCATATTTATCATAAGAATTTTTACGGCAAAAATTTTTTCCGGACCGCGGAACGCATAATTCAATCCGCCTGCAGGCCTTTGACGGCGGTTTCTACTACGCTCATTAAAGCCCGGGCGGCGGGGGAGTCCTTTTTTGTTTCCACGAACAACAGGCCTTTGTCGCCGGCCTCCAGCATGTCGGGGTCGAAAGGTATTCCGCCGAGGAAAGGCACTGCGAGGGCGGCAGCCGCTCTTTCGCCGCCGCCCGCTTTGAAAAGATTTACGGACTTGCCGCAGTGGGGGCACGGAAAAGCGGTCATATTTTCCACTATGCCTAACACACGAACACCCAGCTGTTTAAGGAAATTAACGGCTTTTTTCGAATCCAGCAAGGCCACCTCCTGGCCCGTGGTGACCACCACGCCGCCGGCAAGACCCGGCAGCAATTGGCAAATGGACAAAGGTTCGTCGCCTGTGCCCGGGGGAGCGTCTATGATGAGGTAGTCAAGGTCGCCCCAGTTCACATCGGCCAGGAACTGTTTTAGGACCGTCAGTTTCATCGGGCCGCGCCAGATCACCGGAATCCCGCCTTCTTTCATCAGAGACCCCATTGAAAGCATGACCAGGTTTTCCCTGACCGGGACAGGTTCGATAGACTTTCCGTCGGAAACCGGGCTGACGCCCTCCAGGCCCGTCATCTTGGCTATGGACGGGCCGTGGATATCGATGTCAAGCAGGCCCACTTTGAAGCCTTTACGGCTGAGCAACGCGGCGAAAGACACGGCCACCGAGCTTTTGCCCACGCCGCCCTTATTGCTCATGACTATGACCTTGTTTTTAACCTTGGCCATGTTCTCTTTTATGCGCGACATTGATCCGTCTATGACCACTTTGTGCATGAAGATCTCCCGGGAACAGTATTCTTAAAGTATAACAAATCAGCGGGGATTACAAAATTCCACGGCGGATTTTTTGTTATAATATCTAAAATTCGTCTTCTCAAAAAAACACGCTTCGGCGAAAAAGGATCCACATGAAACCCGTATTAACTCCCGAACAGGCGGTAGAATCCATAAAAGACGGCTCCTCCGTGATGGCGTCGGGTTTTATGGGCTGCGGCAACGCTTTCACGCTGATAGACGCGCTCATAAACAAGGGCTCAAAAGACCTTACCCTTATCACCAGCGACACGGCTTTTCCCGACGTGGGAGTGGGCCGTCTTATCTGCCAGTGCCGCGTAAAGAATCTCTATGCCACGCACATAGGCACCAACCCGGTTTCAGGCCAGAAGATGAACTGCGGTGAAATGGCCGTCACCCTGGTGCCGCAGGGGACCTTCTCGGAACGCATCCGGGCCAGGGGCGCGGGGCTGGGGGGGGTGCTCACTCCCACAGGCATAGGCACGGACATTGAAAAGGGCAAACAAAAGCTGACCATCGAGGGCAAAGAATACCTTCTGGAACTCCCCCTGGGCGCCCAGTTCGCCCTTATAAAGGCGGAGGTCTGCGACAAATTCGGGAACTGCTTCCTGCCCATGGCCACTAAAAACGCCGCCGTGGTAATGGCTATGGCCGCAGATTTCGTCATCGTCGAAGCCGACAGGATAGTAGAGGCCGGAGAGCTTGACCCGGAAAAAGCGACCATCCCCGGCGTTTTTATTTCCGCCATAGTGAAGGCGACGCTGCCGGCGACGAATTTGCAGCTTAAGTAACGGCACAAAGGAGATTTTAATGGACCCCAAGGAACTTAAAAGAGTGCGGCTGGTAAAGCGCATAGCCCAGGAATTTCCCGACGGCGCCCTGGTGAACCTGGGCATAGGCATGCCCACCATGGTGGCCAATTACATCCCGCAGGGCCGCACCATACTCCTGCATTCCGAGAACGGCTTTACCGGACTCGGTCCCCGGGCCGAGAAAGGCAAGGAAGATCCGCGTTTGGTCAACGCCGGCGGCCAGCCCGTGACTATAGTGCCGGGCGGCTGTTTTTTCGACTCGGCCATGTCCTTCGCCATCATACGCGGCGGCCATGTGGATTATACCGTGCTGGGCGCGCTTGAAGTAGACGAACAGGGAAATCTGGCCAATTATATGATACCCGGCAAAATGGTCCCTGGTATGGGCGGCGCGATGGACCTGGTGGTGGGAGCCAAGACCGTCATTATCGCCATGGAACATGTCAACAAAAACGGCGCGCCCAAGATCCTCAAGAAATGCTCGCTGCCTCTCACGGCGGCGGGAGAAGTCGATGTTATAGTGACCGATATGGCTTTTATCCGCGTGACCAAAAAAGGCCTGGTACTCGAAGAGATAGCGGAAGACACCACCGTTGAAGAAGTAATTAAAAGCACCGAGGCCTGCCTGCATCTGGCGGGCAAACTTGGGAAGTTCTAGCGCTGTGAGCCGGGCGCCGGGCCCGCGACACCGGAATTCTTAACCAGGCCGCAAGGAACCGCCAATGAATAAAATGATAATCACCTGCGCTTTGACCGGCGCGGAAACCACCAAAGCCCAGGCGCCCGCCCTGCCGGTGACCCCGGAAGAACTGGCCGAATCCGCACACGAGGCCTGCCTGGCCGGGGCCTCGATAGTGCACCTGCACGCGCGCAATAACGACGGCTCTCCCACGGCGGATGTTAAAGTTTTTAAAGCCGCCATGGACCTGATCCGCAAAAAATGCGATGTGGTGATAGAATTCACCACCGGCGGCGCGGTAGGAATGACCCCGGAGGAGCGCATAGCCCCCGTATCGCTCAAGCCCGACCTGGCCTCGCTTGACTGCGGAACCGTAAACTTCGGCAATGATTACATCATCAACACCCTGCCTATAATGCGCCAGTTCGCCTCCGAGATGAACAAGTACGGCGTAAAGCCGACGCTGGAATGTTTTGACGTCTCTCATGTGCAGGCTTCGCATATTCTTATCAAGGAAGGCCTGATAAAGCCGCCTTACCATTACGGTTTCGTGATGAATGTACCGGGCGCGCTGTCGTTAAGCGTCAAAACACTCTCCTACATGATAGACCAGATGCCGCCTGAAAGTTATTTCACCGTCATGGGGATAGGCCGCGCCCACCTGCCGGGCATTTGCGGCGCGATAGCCTCCGGCGGCTTTATCCGCGTCGGGTTCGAGGACAATATCTACTATTCGAAGGGCCGCCTGGCAAAGTCCAACGCCGAATTCGTGGAGCGCGCGGTGCGCATTTCGAGCGAAGCGGGCCTTGAACCGGCCACGCCCGCCGAAGTCAGAAAATTATTAGGCATACCGGCCGCCGGGCGCATGTGTTAAGAGAATCTCCTTGCAGGAAAGGGGTTCAGCCGTCCTGGCCCTCGCGAAGCGAGCTGGAGGCGCCTCTTCCGGGGGATGGAGCCACAGGTGGACACCGCAAAGCGGTTTTCCCTACGACGGCGCCGATGAATGTGTAAAACCGCCCCGCGCATGTGTCTCGCGCGGGGTGCGACAGGTGCGGGGTGCAAAAAACAGAGAGGATAGATTCCTTTCTGCTAAGGAGATTTCCGCTTCGAGGGGTTCAGCGCAGCGTAGGGGAAACCGCAATGCGGTGTCCGCCTGTGGGGAAATCCCTCGGAAGGGGTCCCGCCTAGCGAAGCGCCGGGAGCAAGCGACGATGAAACGGGGGGTAGGGGAAACCGCAATGCGGTGTCCCCTATGGCAAATCCCCTGGAAGGGGTGCCGAGAGCCCCCCTTGTGGGGTGGACTTGGCGGCAGTCCTGCGCTGTTAATGGACACAATTCAGCAGAGCAGGCACCTGGCCGTGTTCCTTTAAAGGCCAGGCGGCAATCCGCCCCGCGCGTGTGTATCGCGCGGGGTGCGACAGGTGCGGGGTGCGACAATAGGGAGCAAACACATGAATATTAAAAAGAACGGAAATCCTTTCGGCGCGCACAGGGTGCTGGAACCCGAAGGCGTACTGCCCCAGCCGGCCCTGAAACTGGACAATTGCATGGATTACATCTACGACAATGAAATACTCGTGGATGTGGGGACCCTGAACATAGACTCGGCTTCTTACACCCAGATCAAAGAGGCGGCGAACCGGGACGAGGCGCGGATAAAGACCGAGATCCTCAGGATCGTGGGCGAAAAAGGGAAAATGCAGAACCCGGTCACCGGCTCCGGCGGCATGTTCATCGGCCGCGTGGCGGCGATAGGCCCGAAACTGGCCGGCAGGATAGACCTGAAAGTGGGCGATAAAATAGCCAGCCTGGTTTCGTTGTCGCTTACGCCGCTCAAAATTGAAAAGATCCTGGGCATCAAAAAAGGCACGGAACAGGTGGAGGTGAAAGCCAAGGCCGTATTGTTCGCCAGCGGCCTATACGCCAAGCTCCCCAAGGACCTGCCGGAAACCCTGGCGCTGGCCGTCCTGGATGTGGCCGGAGCCCCGGCCCAGGTGGCCCGGCTGGTCAAGCCGGGCCACACCGTGGCGATAATCGGCGCGGCGGGGAAATCCGGCGTGCTGTGCGCCTACGAAGCCCAACGCCGCGCAGGCATCACCGGCAGGGTCATCGGCATAGAACATTCCGACGACGCGGTGAAAAAGATCGGGGAATTCGGCTTCTGCTCGGCGGCTTTCAAGGCCGACGCGACCGACGCGGTGGACTGCTGCGAAAAGCTCTCCGCCGCCACAGGCGGCGACATGGCGGACATCGTCATCAACTGCGTTAATGTCCAGAACACGGAGATGGCCTCCATCCTTATGTGCAAGGACAAAGGCACGGTCTATTTTTTCAGCATGGCCACCTCGTTCACCAAGGCGGCGCTGGGCGCCGAAGGCGTGGGCAAGGATATCGATATGATAATCGGCAACGGTTACACCAAAGGCCATGCCGAGATCACCCTCAACATCCTGCGCGAATCGCCCGTGATCAGGAAGAGCTATCAGAAGCTGTATGCGTAAATAAACGCCGCCATACGGCATTTTACGGAGAAACCATGAAACGATACAAAGCCGTCGATTATAAAAAAATACCGCTGTGGAAGAACGTGCCGGAAACCGACTGGAACGATTACAAATGGCAGCTCAAGAATGTGATAAAGGACATCCCCTCCCTGGATAAAGTCGCCGGGCTCGGAGCTTCGGAAAAAGAGGAGCTCAAGAAGTGCCTTAAAAAATTCACCATGGCCATCACCCCCTACTACGCCGCGCTGATGGACAAGGAAGACAGGAATTGCCCCGTCAGGCTTCAGGCCGTACCGCAGGCCCTGGAACTGAACGAAGACCCCTCCGACCTCTCCGATCCGCTGCATGAGGATGTGGACTCGCCCGTGCCGGGACTTACGCACCGCTACCCGGACCGCGTGCTGCTGCTGGTCACCAATATCTGTTCCATGAACTGCCGCCATTGCACCCGCCGGCGCTTTGTGGGTTTTGAAGATGTGCATATGGCGGCCGCCAACCTGGACAAGGCCATAGACTACATACGCGGGAACAAGGCCGTGCGCGATGTGCTTATCTCAGGCGGAGACCCGCTGGTGCTGAGCGACACGGCCCTTGAGGCCGTCATCAGCCGCCTGCGCGCCATAGACCATGTGGAGATCATCCGCATAGGCAGCCGCACTCCGGTGGTCATGCCGATGAGGATCACCGACGACCTGGTCGGGATGCTTAAGAAATACCATCCCATCTATCTGAACACTCATTTCAATCACCCGAAGGAAATGACCGCCGAGGCCGCCCGCGCCTGCGCGAAACTTGCCGACGCCGGCATCCCGGTCGGCAACCAGAGCGTGCTGCTGCGGGGCGTGAACGACTGCCCCCAGACCATGAAACGGCTGGTCCACGAACTTTTAATGGCGCGCGTAAAACCCTATTACCTCTACCAGTGCGACCTGTCCACGGGCATAAGCCACTTCAGGACGCCGGTCTCCAAAGGCATAGAGATCATAGAGAACCTCCGCGGCCACACCACAGGCATGGCGGTGCCCACCTTTGTGGTGGACGCTCCCGGCGGCGGGGGCAAGACGCCCGTCATGCCGACCTATCTTATCTCCATGTCGGAAAAACGCGTGGTGCTGCGCAATTACGAAGGGGTCATAACCACTTATACCGAGCCCGCGGGCTACGCCTCGGACTGCCGGACCTGCGAATATTGCGGGGACGAGAAATACAAGCCGACAGACGGCGTGGCGCGCCTCCTGAACGGAGAGCTGCTCACGCTGGAACCCGCGCAGCTGTCCCGCAACAAACGGCGCCGCGGAAAATAAAATGTCGCAAGACGGCATTTTATCGCACCCGGCACGGGGTTTTATCCATCCCCATGCCGGAGTTTGAGGGGGAAATTTATTTCTCCGCCAAACTCCCTTTTACCGCAAGGTGACCCCGCCCTTTAGGGCGGGGTATGGCATAATTTTTTGCCGCAAAAATTTATAATGAATATCGCCGCAACGCTTAAAGACAGGGTGACCTTTATTGTCGGCTCAAAGAAGAACGCCGGCAAGACGGCGTTTCTGAACTACGCGCTTGAGAGCCTGCGTCCGGGGACCGGCGTGGCCTACCTGAGCGTGGGCGTAGACGGGGAGCGGTCGGACGCGGTGTTCGGCCATCCGAAACCCCAGATCCGCGCCCAAAAAGGAGATCTGCTGGTAACGGCGGAAACGACCCTGCCCGCAAGCGAGGCCTCCTTCGAAGTCCTTAATGTTTATCCCGCCAGAACCGCGCTGGGAAGGCTGGTCCTGCTGCGCGCGCTGCGCGAGGGGCGCGTGGAGCTCACCGGCCCGGAGAACAACACGCAGCTCTCCGCGATCCTGTCCGACCTTGAAAAACACAAGGCCTCGACCATACTGGTTGACGGGGCGGTGGACCGGATGACGCAGGCGGCCTCCCATAAAAAAGCCCGGCTGGTTTATGTGGCCAGGGTGGAGCCGGAAAATCTGCAATCGGCTCTCGACGCCATAAAACTTATATATGCGGCCTCCAAAGCCCCGACATATTCCAATTGCGAGAGCCTCTTCGCGACCGAAGGCGGGACGATCCTGCGCCAGGGCGGCAGGGCGCTGGTCCCCGGGGCGGTGACAAAGACCAAGCTGGAGGGGCTGCTGAAAACGGATAAAGAACTGGTCTTCGAGGATCCTACCAAACTTTTTATCACGCACGCGGAATGGGCCGGACTCGTGAAAAAATACGCCGTCTATTTCGCCATGAAGCCGGAGCTGTCGGCGCTTATCGTCAATTTATACAATGTGTCGAAGGACGACTTCCTCCGGAAACTGGACCTTCCCGGACTTGAAGCCAAACTGGTCTTTAATCCTTACACGGCATAATATGGACAAGGCTTTTATTTTCGCGGAATTCGACGCCTTTTACGCCTTTTACAGGCCGCTCACGCCTTACGGCAGGCTGGCCCGGGCGGCGCTCCCCTTTTATGACTCGGCGGAAACCCTGAACCGGGAGTACGACCTGACCGAGCGCTTTATCGCTTTCATAAAGAAAAGCCGCGTTCAGGCCGACCGGCTGGAATTCCACCTGAAGAACATGCCGGTCATGCCGGAGGACCCGCCGCGGGTCCTGAACGCCGCCGAGATCTTTCTTTTTAAAAAATTCCTCTCCAATACCAAGGCCGCCTTCGCCGCCCTGCCTTCGGAGATCCGCAAGCCTCTTGCGGCGGTCTGGCGCTCGGACGAACTCCTGAACACGCTGAACCTCGGAGGAGCGGGGGAATCGTTCCATCTGGCCGACGCCTACGCGCCGGAACTCAAAACGGCGCGCGAAAAGCTCACCGCGGCCGGCGCGGAGCTCGCGCGCATCAGGGAGGAGAAGCTTAAAGGCATTTGCAAGACCTACGACCTGGATTTCACCAAACGCGAATTTCTGGTGGTGGACGAGGCGCGCGCCCGCAAAGCTTACGGCTCGCCGGACCTCTTTTTTGAGGCCTACGATTCGGCCGGCGTCATCGCCAGGCCCATCTTCGGGCCCGCCTATCTGGAACTTACGGCCGTCAAGGAGAAACTCCATGCCGAAGAGCGGGCCGCGGAACAAAAAGTTCTCAGGGAACTCTCCGCGCTGATCAAAAAGGAAAAGGAGCCGGTCGCGGGCTACCTCCAGGCCGTGGAACGCGCCGATGTGCTTCTGGCCAAGGCGCGCCTGGCGCTTGAATACGGCATGACGCGGCCCGGACTGAAAAAATTCCCGTCGCCCCCGGCGCTGAAGAACGCGCGGTTCATACCGCTGGAGACGCGGCTGAAAGCCCTGAAGCTGAAATACACGCCGTTCTCCTTCAAATTTTCCAGACGGGTGAATATCCTGCGCGGTTCCAACATGGGCGGCAAGACCGTGGCCCTTAAAACCCTGGCATTCACGCAGCTGCTCGCGCAGACCGGTTTCTTTGTGCCGGCTGAAGCGTATGACACCTGCGTGTACGCGAAGGTCCATGTGGCGGGGGACGAGGAAACGGGGCGGGCCGAAGGCCTCAGCAGTTTCGGACTTGAGATGAACGCCTTCGTGCGGGCCTACGCCGACACCGGCAAACCGTGCCTGATCTTCATGGACGAATTCGCCAAAACCACCAATTCCGACGAGGCCGCCGCCCTGCTGTCCGCCATAAGCGAGGATTTTTGCGGCAATGAGCAGGTGCTGGCTTTTATCGCCACCCATTTCGCGCGCCTGGCGCCCAGGAGGAACGCCGCCTTCCTCAGGATGAAAGGCTTTGATAACGCGGCGTTCAGCGCCTATTTCCTCGGCAGGACGCCCGTGGAACTTACCGAAAAGCTTAAGATGCTGAACAAGTTCATGGATTATGAGATAACGAACGATACCGGGCCGGGCGGCGGCATCCACGACGCTATAAAGATAGCCGGGATACTCGGCGTGAACGGCCGCATCATAGACCGCGCCCGGGATTTTATGGCCGCCGCGGGCAAAACAAAACCCGCAGAGGGCGGCAGGAGCGAATAATATGGCGACCGGATCAAAACTGGGACTTTCAAAGACCAAGATCAACAAGGCCCGCGCGCTGGCGCGAGAAGTGACAGGGCCCGTGCAGGAGTTTATAGACGGCCACACGACCGTAACCATAGAGCGCGCGACCCTGCGGCTCCTGGGCGCCGACGGAGCCAACTCCGACGGGGCGCCGGTCCCCAATCTCGCGGCCGAACAATGCGCCGGAACGCTCGCGGACGGCGCGGCCAGGCATTACATCAACGCCCTGGTAAAACTTTCGAAACCGCCCGAAGAGCTCAACAAAGAGATAGCCGGCGGCCTGGACATTTCGAAAATAGAGCCGACCGACGAAAAAAGAATACGCGCAAAAGCCGCCGAACTGACGGCGGGCCTGGACAAGCGCCTCTCGGCCAATGTCGCGCACCGCGCCCGCAAACTGAAGGAGGGCGCGGACAAAGCCAAAGCTCCGCTGATCTATGTCATCGTGGCCACCGGGAACATCTACGAAGACGTCAAACAGGCCCGGGCGGCCGCGCTGCAGGGCGCCGATATCATAGCGGTCATCCGCACCACGGCCCAGAGCCTCCTGGATTATGTGCCCTACGGCGCGACCACCGAAGGCTTCGGCGGAACCTACGCCACCCAGGAGAACTTCCGCATAATGCGTTCGGCCCTGGACGCGGCGGGCGCGCAGGAAAATCGTTATATCCGCCTGGTCAACTACTGCTCGGGCCTGTGCATGCCGGAGATAGCCGCCATGGGCGCCATGGAAAGGCTGGACATGATGCTCAACGATTCGATGTACGGGATACTTTTCCGCGACATCAACATGTACCGCACTTTTACGGACCAGTTCTTCTCCCGGATGATCAACACCGCGGCGGACATCGTCATCAACACGGGAGAGGACAATTATCTTACGACCTCGGACGCCATAGAGAAAGCCCATACGGTGCTGGCCTCCCAGCTCATCAACGAGCAGTTCGCCAAAAGCGCCGGGATGCCGGAACGGCTGATGGGGCTGGGCCACGCCTTCGAGATAAACCCGGACACGAAGAACGGCTTTCTCTACGAATACGCCCAGGCGCTCATGGCCAGGGAGATCTTTCCCGGGCACCCGCTTAAATACATGCCCCCGACCAAGTTCATGACGGGGAATATTTTCAAGGGTTACGCCATGAACACGCTGTTCAACTTCGTCTCCAAAGCCACCAACCAGTCGATAGAGCTGCTGGGGATGCTGACCGAGGCTATCCACACGCCCTACCTCCAGGACCGCGCCCTCGCCATCGAGAACGCGCTGTATGTGCACAACAATATCGCCGATTTTTTCAACGAGGTAGAATTCAAAAAGAACGGCATCATGGTCGGGCGCGCAAAAGCGGTGCTGGACGAGACCATAGCTATGCTGGCGGAGGTGGCCGGACGCGGCCTTTTCGACGCGATAGAGACCGGCATGTTCGCCGACATCAAGCGGCCCCGCAACGGCGGAAAAGGCTTTGACGGCGTCTTTGAAAAATCCCCCGGTTACTATAATCCGGTGGAAGACTATTTAAAGAAAAAATTGAAGATCGCGAAGTAAAACGGACTTTCAGGAGACCTATGTTCATCAAACCTTACGGCGACACTTTGGACGACGGCGCGGTGCAGCTTTCCTTCACCCTGCCCATACCCTGCGGCGGCAAGGCCAGGGAGGCGGCGAAGCTCTATGTGCAGAAGCTCGGTTTCAAACGCGCCGAGATCGTCCACGCCGCCGCCATGTCGGATGATTTCACTTTTTTCGTGGCCTACGCCAGGACCGAGGTTTCCCTGGACTACGACAAGGTGGAATACGCCGAAGCGGTGGAGAAATGCCTGTCCATGGACGAGGTCGGCGCTTTTATAAAAACGACCTTCAGGCGCAAGATCGTCATAGTCGGCGCCTGCACCGGTTCGGACGCGCACACCGTGGGCATAGACGCCATCATGAACATGAAGGGCTACAACCATCATTTCGGCCTGGAGCGCTACCCTATGATAGAGGCTTTCAACCTGGGCTCGCAGGTGCCCAATGAAAAGCTCCTTGAGTACGCCAAACAGGTGAAGGCGGACGCCATCCTGGTTTCGCAGATCGTGACCCAGAAGGACGTCCACATAAAGAACTTGACGGAACTCATAGAACTGGCGGAAGCCGAGAAACTCCGCGATAAATTCATAATGGTGGTCGGCGGCCCCAGGGTCAACAACAAAACGGCCTGCGAACTGGGCTACGACGCGGGCTTCGGCTCCGGCACCTACGCGGAACATGTGGCGACCTTCGTAGTGAAGAAATTGCAGGAACGGCTGGGCGGCCGCTGACGGCCCGGCGCATAGCGAAGAGCGGCCGGGCGGGAAATCACGAAATCCCGCCCGCGCCCCGCAAACGGAAGACAGGAGACCTACCATGGCTGAGCATTTGAAACTGGAGAATTCGGAACGGCTTTACAGGGAAGCGCAGGAACTCATACCCGGCGGCATGATGGGCATCCGCCGCCCTTACAACTTCGTGCCGGGGGAATACCCGATATTTTTCGACTCGGCCAAGGGCGGCAAGGTCATAGACGCCGACGGCAACGAATATCTGGATATGCTCTGCGCCTACGGGCCCATCATCATCGGCCACCGCGAAAAGGAACTAGACAACGCCGTCATAGCCCAGATCAGGAACAAGGGCTTCTGCATGTCGCTGGTCCAGGAAGTCCAGAACACGCTGGCAAAAAAGGTTGTCAGCCTGATACCTTCGGCGGAGAAGGCGGTGTTCGTAAAGACCGGCTCCGACGCCACCACGCTCGCGGTGCGCACGGCCCGCGGCTTCACCGGCCGGGCCAAGATCCTGCGCTGCGGCTATCACGGCTGGCATGACTGGTGCGTGGAAGTCAAAGGCGGAGTGCTCCCTAAGACCTACGAGGATATTTTTGAATTCCGCTATAACGACCTGGAAAGCCTTGAAGAGCTGCTGAAAACCCACGGTTCCGACACCGCCGGCATCATCGTCACCCCGGTCGGCCACCCGCTGGCCCACGAGGTGGAGATGCCAAAACCGGGCTTTCTTGAAGGCGTCAAGGCCCTGGCGGAAAAATACGGCGCGGTGCTGATCTTCGATGAAATACGCAGCGGCTTCCGCGTCGACCTCGGCGGAGCCCAGAAGCTTTTTAAGGTGACGCCTCATCTGTCCGTTTTCGGCAAGGCCATGGCCAACGGCTACGACATCAGCATGCTTGTCGGACGCAGGGATATAATGGACATGCTGACCCAGAAAGTTTTCGTAAGTTCCACCTACTTCCCGAACAGCACCTCCATGGTCGCCTCCCTGAAGACCATTGAAATACTGGAACGCGACAAAGTCCTGGAAGTGATTAAACAACGGGGGGAGAATTTCGCTAAAAAAATAAGGAAGCACATAAAAACCAGCGGCCTGCCCTGCCGGCTTTCCGGCGCGCCCTGGATGCCCTACATCACCTTCGATAAGGATCCGCAGGGGAATTACAAGAAGCTGCGTAATGCGTTCTACACGCACCTCATCCGCCGCAAAGTGTTCCTCCAGCCCTACCACCACGGCTACATCGCCTACAGGCATTCGGCGGCGGACCTGTCCCGCGCGGCGGACATGATAGGCGAGTCCCTGGCAGCAACTAAAAGAGGAGATAATATATGAAAGAAGTTTTTGTCGTAGACGGGGTAAGAACGGCTATAGGCAGTTTCGGCGGCTCGCTGGCGGCTCATTCCAGCGTGGAACTTGGGAAACTGGTGCTTTCGGAACTGATCAAGAAAAGCAGGCTGGACCCCGGCGAGGTCGACGAGGTCATTCTGGGCAACATCCTCCAGACCGCCCAAGGCCAGAACATCGCCCGGCAGGCGGCTATCGGCGCGGGCCTGCCCAGGGAAAAAACCGCCATGACCATCAACATGGTCTGCGGTTCGGGCCTCAGAGCGGTGGCCCTGGCCGCGCAGGCCGTAAAAGCGGGGGATTCCGGGCTGATCCTCGCGGGCGGCACGGAATCCATGAGCAACGCCCCTTACGCGCTTAAGAGCGCCCGTTTCGGCTATAAGATGGGCAACGGCGAACTGATCGACACCATGATAACCGACGGGCTCTGGGACATCTTCAATAATTACCACATGGGCGTCACCGCCGAGAATCTGGCGGCCAAATACGGGATCACCAGGGAGGAGCAGGACAAGTTCGCAGTGGAATCGCAGGTCAAGGCGGAGAAGGCGACCAAGGACGGAAAATTCAGGGACGAGATAGTCCCCGTTATCATCCCGCAGAAAAAAGGCGACCCCGTGGTTTTCGACAGGGACGAATTCATAAAAACAGGCGCCACCCTGGAAAAAGCGGCCAGGCTGCGCCCCGCCTTTAAAAAGGACGGCACGGTCACCGCGGCCAACTCTTCCGGCATCAACGACGGCGCGGCGGCGACGCTCGTTTCTTCCGCTGAAATGGCAAAAAAATACGGCTGGACCCCCGCGGCCAGGATAGTTTCCTACGGCTGGCACGGCACCGACCCCGCCCTCATGGGCATAGGCCCCGTGGAAGCCGTGCGGCTGGCGCTTAAAAAAGCCGGCTGGAAAGTTTCCGATCTGGAACTGATAGAAGCCAACGAGGCTTTCGCCGCGCAGGCCCTGGCGGTGGCGAGGGAGCTTGAATTCGACCCGGAGATCGTGAATGTCAACGGCGGCGCCATCGCCCTTGGCCACCCTATAGGGGCGAGCGGCGCCCGGATATTGATCACCCTGCTGCATGAAATGAAACGGCGCAACGCCAAAAAAGGCCTGGCTACGCTCTGCATCGGCGGGGGCATGGGCGTGGCGATGTGCGTGGAGAGATGAGGACTTGCGCCGCGGGGCAGGCCGGGGCGGCACACAAAATAACGGCCGGCGGACCCGTCGTTCATATTATAACGAGGCTGGAGCCCGGCGGCTCCACCCGGAATGTCATTGATTCTGCGGGCTACCAGGCCGCTGACCGCGAGGTAGTCGTTATAACCGGACCTTATAACGGGAAAGGCCGCACGGCCCCGGAGCCGCCGAAAAACGCCCGATATCTGGAACTGCCCCGGCTGGTCAGGGAGATCTCCCCGCTGAACGACCTGAGAACTTTGCTGGAACTTAAAAAAGTCCTCTCCGCTTTACGGCCGGCGATCATCCACACGCATACCGCCAAAGCGGGGATCCTGGGCCGCTGGGCGGCCTGGCTTTATAACCTCGGCAAAAAAAAAGAGCGCGCCGTAGTGATCCATACTCCGCACGGCCATGTTTTCTACGGCTACTTCGGCCCGTTTAAAACCTTCATATTCGCGCTCGCGGAACGGCTTACGGCCCGCGTGACCGATCATTTTATAGCCCTTACCGAGGGCGAACGGAGCGAATCCATCGCGCACGGCCTCGGGCCGGCCGCCAAATGGGTGGTTATTCACAGCGGGGTGCGGTTCGATGACCGCGAGCTCACGCGCGCCGGGCGCGATCCGGCTATGGCCGGAGACGAACTTACGATCACCGTGGTGGCGAGGCTTGAGCCCGTCAAGGGCGTGGAGTATTTCATAAGGGCGGCCGCGGAACTGCTGAAGAGCCGGCCGAAAAAAAAGCTCCGCTATCTTGTCGTGGGCGACGGGCCGCTTCTCGGCGGACTTAAGGCCCTGGCGGCCGCGCTCGGCGTCGAGAAGATAGTTTTCGCGGGCTTCCAGCAAGATGTGTTCCCCTGCCTGGCCGCTTCCGATATCTATGTGCAGCCCTCCCTGAACGAGGCCATGTGCCGGGCCGTACTCGAAGCGCAATATATGGGGCTCCCGGTGGTCGCCTCGCAAGTCTGCGGGCTACGGGACACGGTAAAGGAGGGCCGCACCGGACTGCTGGCGCCGCCGGGCGACGCCCGCGCTCTGGCTCTGGCTCTGGAGAAGCTTATCGACAATGCCGACCTGCGTTCCAGCCTCGGCAAGGCGGCAAGGCTCGGCGTCCTGGAAAAAGATTTTACCGGATACCCCCGTTTCAGCACAGAAAGCATGAATATCCGGCTCCAAAATTTCTATAATAAAGCGTTGGGCCGGCATGGAACTTTTTAACGGGGGCTTATGGCCATAATATTAGCGGTGGACGACGACCTATGCATACTGGAGCTCTACAAAGAGATCTTCACCAAAGCCGGCTTCGAGATCTACACGGCCGAGGACGCCAGCAGCGCCGTAACGGTATTCCAGGAGGTGAAGCCCGACCTCATAGTCCTGGATGTCGATATGCCCGCCGGGGGGGGGCAAAAAGTTTTTGACCGCCTGCGCAACATTATAATGTCGCCCGTCCCCATCATTTTTTCCACCGTAACGCCTGAAAGCGTGGCGGGCCTGGCCAAAAATTTCAATGTCCTCGTCCTTAAAAAACCCGTCAACCCCGAGATCCTGACGGACGCCGCCAAAAAACTTCTGAATATCAAATAATGTCATAAAAAGGCCGTTTTTTGGTATACTTTTTTTAGGAAGCGAGCGTGAGACGGTACTATTGCGCACCATGCGGCAGCCCGAAGAACCGACAGGCAGTTCGAGTCTTAAAACCAGATCCCGCCGAGTTTTCGCCCTACCGCGCCGCAAATACGGAAATATATTCTTGGTTCTTGTCTAAGAACCGAAAGCGGAGGATACAATGCCCAAAATGGAAGTGGATGTTCTCAGATGCAAAGGCTGCTACCTTTGCATCCAGGTATGCCCCAAAAAGTGCATCGAAAAGTCCGATAAATTCTCTACGACCGGCTACTATCCGGCTAAAGACTCAAAGGAGGGCTGCTGCATAGCGTGCCAAAGCTGCGCGCGCATCTGTCCCGACCTGGCGATCAGAGTTTATAAGTAAGCATACCATTCGGTAAAGGAGAAACAATGGCGGAAAAAACATTGATGAAAGGCAATGAGGCGCTCGCCGAGGGCGCGGTCAGGGCCGGTTGCAGATTTTTTGCGGGCTACCCTATCACCCCCCAGAATGAAGTCCCCGAGTACATGTCCTGGCGCATGCCCCAGGTCGGAGGGGCTTTCGTCCAGGCCGAATCGGAAGTCTCGGCCATAAATATGGTCTACGGCGCCGCCTCCACCGGCGTGCGCTGCATGACCTCCTCTTCCAGCCCGGGCATGAGCCTTAAGCAGGAAGGCATGTCCTACTGCGCCGGAGCCGATCTGCCTATTTTCGTGGCGAATGTGATGCGCGGCGGTCCCGGCCTCGGGAATATCGCGGGCGCCCAGGGCGACTACTGGCAGGCCACCCGCGGCGGCGGGCACGGCGACTACCGCACCTTCGTGATGGCGCCCAATAGCGTCAGCGAAATGGCCAACCTCCCTTCCAAATGCTACGAAGTGGGAGGCAAATACCGCCTGCCCTCCATGATCCTGGCCGACGGCATAATCGGGCAGATGATGGAACCGGTGGAGTTCAAGACCCCGGAAGTGGACCCCAAAACCCTTCCGGAGCCCTCATGGGCGCTGGGCATCAACAACGGCCGCGCGAAACGGATAGTAAAATCCTACGACCTGCGCGAAGGATTTCTGGAAAAAATGGTGCAGGAACGCATCAGCCGGTATAAACAAATAGAGCAGAACGAGGTCGTTTACGAGGAAAAAATGATGGAGGACGCCGAAATAGCCATAGTGGCCTACGGCATCTCCGCCCGCGTCTCGGTGGCCGGCATGAAACTGGCGCGCGAAAAAGGCCTTAAGGTCGGCCTGTTGCGGCCCGTCACCCTGTGGCCTTTCCCCAAAGCGCGCATAGTGGAACTCTCCAAACGCGTTAAAAAATTCCTGGTGGTGGAGATGAGCATGGGACAGATGGTGGAAGATGTGCTGCTCTCGCTCAACGGACGGTCGGAAGTCCACCTGCTCGCCAAACCCGGCGCCGCCGTTATAACGGCCGACGAACTCTATAAAACCCTGAACAGCATCGCCAGAAAGGAGGCCAAAGAATATGCAGCTGCTAAATAAAAAACCCGAATCACTGCTGGACGCCCCGATGCATTACTGCCCCGGCTGCGGCCACGGCATAATCCACCGCCTGGTGGCGGAAGCCATGGACGAACTGGGCATCCGCTCCCGCACCATAGGAGTGGCCCCGGTGGGCTGCGCGGTGTTCGCCGACAGCTACTTCAACTGCGATATGATCCAGGGCGCGCACGGCAGGGGCCCGGCGGAAGCCACCGGCATCAAGCGCTCGAAACCCGAAGCCGTAGTTTTCTCCTACCAGGGGGACGGAGATCTGGCCTCCATAGGCATGGCCGAGATCGTGCACGCGGCTATCCGTTCCGAGAATATCACGGTCATCTTCGTCAACAACGCCATTTACGGCATGACCGGCGGCCAGATGGCGCCGACCACCTTGATAGGGCAGAAAGCCACCACCTGCGTGGAAGGCCGTACGGCCAAACAGGCCGGCTACCCCATAAAGATGTCCGAGATGCTGGCCACCATCGACGGCGCGACCTATCTGGAACGCACCACGGTACATAACGCGCCCGGCGTCCTCAAGACCAAAGCCGCCATCAAAAAAGCCTTTCAGAACCAGCTGGACTGCAAGGGCTTCTCCATGGTGGAGATACTCTCCATGTGCCCGACCAACTGGGGAACCAGGCTGGATAATCCGTCGGAAGCGACCAGATACGTCAACGACAATATGATGAAGGTCTTCCCGCTCGGAGTGTATAAGGACGCGCAAAAAGCGTAAAGCCGCCGGTGGTTCCCGGCCGGTTACCGGGGGATTTACTTTTATGATCCCGGACTGACCGCCGGCCGCTTACCACCCGCCGCTATAACGATCGGACTGATTCTGGAGGATACAATGTACCAAGGCATACGGATCTCAGGTTTCGGCGGACAGGGAGTCATTTCGGCCGGCATACTGCTGGCCTATTCCGGCATGGTGGAAGACAAAGAAGTGAGCTTTTTTCCGTCCTACGGCGCGGAAATGCGCGGCGGCACGGCGAACTGCTCCGTGGTCATAGCCACTGAAGGCGTCACCACCCCGATAGTCTCGGAGCCGGACACGGTGATAGTGCTGAACGAGCCGTCGCTGGCGAAGTTCGAGCCGCTGGTAAAGCCGGGCGGGCTCCTTATCATCAACAGCTCGCTTATCAATTCCAAGGCCTCGCGCAAGGACATAAAGGTCCTTTATGTGCCCTGCAACGAGATAGCCGGGGAACTGGGCAACGCGAAGATCATGAACATGGTGGCCCTGGGCGCTTTCTCGGCGGCGACGGGCGCCGTCTCAGTGGACGCTATCTCAAAGGCCCTGCCCAAAGTCTATAAGAAATTAAAACCGGAAGTCATAGAACTGAATATAAAAGCGCTAAAACGCGGCGCAGAGTTCAACCTGAATTGAGGCCGGCCTCAGGTTCCGGAAAAAGAAAACCCCGGCGCGGCCCGCCGGGGTTTTACTCTTTAAAACGGCCGGTCAGACGGCGGGCGCCTGAGAGGGAACATAGACCGGCACGGTAAAATAAAATACGGAGCCGTCGCCAGGGCGGCTGGCGACCCACATGCGTCCGCCCTGGATCTCCACCATGGACCGGGCCAGCGACAGGCCCAAGCCGCTGCCCTCTCCGCGGTCATCGGGCCGCCCCACCTGGACGAAATAGCCGAACACTTTACGGAGATCCTCCGGCGCGATCCCGCGGCCCGTGTCCCGCACCGAAATAACGACAAAACCCGCATTTTCGCCTTTCCCTTCCTCCAGAGCCGCTTCTATCAGGCCTCCGGCCGGCGTGAATTTTATGGCGTTGGAGATAAGATTGGTCAGCGACTGGACGGTCCTGCGCTTATCCGCAAAGATGCGGGGGCAGGCGGCCGGAACCTTCACCGACAGCGTCAGGCCCTTGCGCCGGACCCAGGGTTCCATATCCCCGGCCGTTTCCCGCACCAACTCTATCGGGTCTTCCGGCGACGGGGACAAGGACATGCGTCCCGTCTGGATCCTGGAAAGCTGCATGATGTCGTCTATCAGCAGATTAAGTCTTTTGGTATTCCTCAACGCCACTTCAAGGATCTCGCGGTCCTGGGGCTTCAACGAGCCCGGCCCGCCGTCCAGCAGTAATTCCAGGGCGCAGCGCACGGCCGTCAACGGAGCTCTTAATTCGTGGGTTAAGTATCCCGAAGTCGTAGTATCCTTGCTCATCCTACTGTTATTATAGCGGTACGGACGGGCGATGGCAAACGAGATTTGATAAAATGTAGGTATAATGCACGGCGAACGCCCCGACGATGGGCAGGACCCTAAAGAGAAAATAAACTATAAAGCGACCTTCCATCTGCTCCTGGGCCTCGTAAAGACCCGCAAGCTGGAATTCGCCGCCGCGTTCGCTTTTCTCATAGCCTCCACTCTGATAAACCTGGCCAACCCGATAGTGGCCAGATATCTCATAGACACAGCCATCCCGGCCAAAAACCAGCGGCACCTGTTCCTGGGCGCCGGCCTGTATTTCGCCAACTCCGTGCTGTTCCTGGCCTTCAATTACTTCATGAGCATGCGGCTTATAAAGACCGGACAATCCATCATCGTGGAGCTGAAGGAGCGCATGCTGCGCCACCTGCTGTCGCTGGACCTGGAGTTCTATTCGGCCAACCAGGTCGGACGCCTTAACGCGCGCGTCCAGTCGGATACCGGCGCGCTGTACGAACTGTTCACCGAAACCGCCGTCACCATTTTCAAGGACCTCTTTACATTCGCGGCGGTCTTCGCCATCATGGCGTTCTATGATCTTAAGCTGACTTTGATGCTGATGCCGCTCTTTCCGGCGATCTTCGCCTTCACCTGGCTTTTCGTGCGTAAAAGCTCTCCGCTCTTCGTCGCTGTGCGCAAAATGACGGCCGAGATCTCGGCTTTTCTTACGGAACATCTCAACGGCATAGGCGTCATCCAGGCCTTCAGCCGCGAGGCCTCGGTCGCCGCGAAGCTGGACGCCCTGAACGAAAAAAAATTCAAGACCGACCTGCAAGGCGAGTTGTATGCCGTGGTCTTTTTCTTGTCGGTCCTGTTCCTGCACCCCGCGTCCACCGCCGCAATTTTCGGAGCGGGCGGAGCGCTGGTCCTGAAGGGAAAGCTTACCGTCGGAGTGCTGGTAATGTTCATCCTTTATCTGGGTCAGCTCTTCGACCCGATCTTCCGCTTCTCCGAACATATAAGCATCATACAGCGCTCCTTCTCCGCCGGACACCGCATCTTCAGGATCCTGGAACTCAGATCCGCTATAACCGAGCCGGCCGCTCTCCATTACCTGACCGCGGTGCATGACGCCATTGAGTTCAGAAATGTTTCCATGCGCTATGCGCCCGGCTCGGAATGGGCGCTTAAAGACGTCTCTTTCCGCCTCCCCAAGGGGTCCAGCATGGCCATTGTGGGGGAAACCGGCGGGGGGAAGACCACGGTCGCCAATCTCCTGTTCCGTTTTTATCCTTTTGAAAAGGGCCGGATCCTTATCGACGGGACGGAGATCTCCGCCGTCAGCCTCAAGTCTCTCCGCTCCGCGGTCGGCCTGGTACAACAGGATATCTATCTGTTCCCGGGCACGGTCATGGACAATCTTAAGATGATGGATACCGGCATACCCGACGCAAAGGTGCATGAGGCGGTGCGTTTGATGGGACTTGAGCCGTTCTTTAAAAAACATCCGCTGACCAAAACCGTGGTGGAAAAGGGCGCCAATCTCTCCATAGGCGAGAAACAGGTCATCGCTCTGGCGCGGGCCATGGTCCTTGATCAGGAGGTGCTGGTTCTGGATGAGGCGACCTCGCATATGGACCCTTACACGGAACGCCTGATAACAGGGGCCGTAAAGCACCTTCTAAGGCATAAGACCCTTATCATCATCGCCCACAGGCTCTCCACCGTTAAAAGCGTGGATAAGATCCTGTTGGTTTCAGGCGGAGAGATAAAAGAGGCGGGGACGCACGAGGAGCTGCTGGCCAAAGGCGGGATCTATTCCAGATTTTACAAGCTGCAGTTCGGCGACGACTGATCTTATGCTCTATACCCTTAAATGGCTTTTCCCTTACTGGAAGCGGCACGCTCTCCGGATGAGCGCCATTGTCGTCTTCGGGATGGCAAGCGCCGTTCTGTATACCGTCAATCCGCTGCTGATAAAGAACATTATAAACGGACTGGGGTCGAATCTTAACCCGGCTTATATCAGACACAATGTATCGCTGATCCTGGGCGTGGGCGTCGCCATTTACATCACGAACATGATAGCGCAGCGCAACCGCGCCTATATGAATATCCGGCTTGAATGGGAATTCAGGAAAAAGGTATTCGACCATATCATCCGGCTGGACGCCGATTTTTACCATAAATACACCACCGGCGACCTGGTCACCCGCCTGGCGGACGATATCTCCAACAAGATCTCGTGGTTCTCCTGTTCGGGCGTGTTCCGCTTCGTCCAGTCGCTGTTCACCATAATCGCGGTCGTCTCCACCATGTTGTATTTCAACCCGGTCCTGACCCTCTGGGTGCTCAGCCCGGTGCCGCTGATCCTGATCTGCTCCATAAAGACCGGCAGGGCTCTCTCCGCGCGGTATACGGCGCTCCAGGAATCCATTACGGCGCTTTACGATTTTCTTGAAACCTGCTTTACCGGCATCCGCCTGATAAAAGCCAACGCCAAAGAACGGTCGCAGGAGGCTTTTTTCGCGGTTAAAACTTCCGCCCAGAGGGAGGCCGAGATCTCCACGGCCCGGCTGAACCTTGTATTCTCATTTTTCTTCCATTACGCCGGTTTTTTTTCGGTGGTCCTGCTCTACATTATAGGCGGCAGGATGGTCATAGACGGGCGCAGCACGCTCGGCGAGTTGATAGCCTTCCAGTTCTACTCCGGCATGATAATCCACCCGCTTATGGATATCAGCAACTTCTTCGTTTCCGGCAACCGGGCCGGCGTTTCCATCCGCAGGATAGAAGAACTGTTAAGCATGAGGTCCTCCATCCGTTATACCGGCGCAGAAGCGCCGGGCGCCGTCCGGGAACTGGAATTCTCCAGGGCCGCCCTTAAAGACCCTGAAGGGGACGATTATCTGCTGAAGGAGATCACCTTCAAAGCCCTGCGCGGGCAAAGGGTGGCGATCGTGGGAAAGATCGGCTGCGGAAAGTCCACGCTGCTCGCCCTGGCGCTGCGCCTGAACGAACATCACTCCGGAGAGATCCGCCTGAACGGCCGCGATATACGCTCACTGGACCTCGCCCTCCTGCGCGGGCGCATGGGCTATACCTCGCAGGAAGCCTCCATCTTCACCGGCACCATTTATGAGAATATCGTCATGGACAGGCCGGGTATAACCGACGGCATGGTAGACAAAGCCCTGGAGATAGCCCAGCTGAAACGGGACATGCGTAAATTCCCGAAGGGACTGAAAACCTTTGTAGGCACCCGGGGCTTTTCCATTTCCGGAGGCCAGAAGCAGCGGCTTGCGGTGGCGAGAGCCGTCCTGACCTCTCCCGACCTCCTGCTGCTGGACGACGCCACCAGCGCCATGGACGCGCACACGGAAGACGCCTTCTGGAAGGCCTTCAAGAAAGAGCTGCCTGACGCCATCTGCCTGGCTGTGACGCATCGCGCCCGCACGATAGAAACCTCGGACCTGATCCTGGCGATGAGCGACGGGAGGATAGCGGAAAGGGGAACACACAAGGAACTGCTGGCGATGAACGGGCTGTACAGGCAGATCTACGAACGCACCCGCCTTGAAGAGGAGATCGGCAAATAAAATGCCCGAACTTCCTCTTACCGCACGGGGTTATCCCGACCGTTTTTATTTTCAAGCGCCTGTTTTACCGCGGTTATCGGATGTTTTATGGCTTCTTTCACCTTGCCCGGGATGGGCGGCTGGAAATCTTTTTCATGCTCCAGGTACCAGGCGGAAAATCTCCCTGCGCCCACCTGCACGGTTTCGCTTATCCCCGTAGTTCCCAATAGAACGCATCCAAGGTATGTCCAGCCGCCCGTCAGGGAAGGCACGCAGGCCACCCCTACCGCGGGTGCCGACATCGCAGCGGCTGTAAAACCTGTACCAAGGCCCACAGCCTGGCCGCGTAGGGCATAGGCCTGCTCCTTATTGCCGCTCACGGCCGCCGCGTCTGAACGAGCTATCATTAGTTTTTGGTTGTAATAAGCGGCGCCTGCAAGCATTATTCCGCCCATAACATCAGGCCCATATTCCGCCGCCGCGCTTTTAAGTTTGCTCATTACCGGCGTTGCCGCCGGGCTTTCCAGCGCCGGGGGTTCGGATCTGAGGCGGGAGGTAAGTTTTTTATAAGGGGCTGTAACGGAATCCGAGATCGAGTCCTGAAGCTCAATAGCCGTTTTCTCAGGCACTACGACCCTGTACAGGTCGCCGTTGGAGCCGTCCGAAAAAACCTTGGTAACTTTCGCCCCCGGCACCTGTAATTTATGCCCCTTATTCCAGGCAAAAAATACCGCGCTATTGCCTTCATTACCGGGGACCGCATATCTTTGCGGGAAATCCGTGCTCCAGTCAAATGAGTTAGAGCCCAGGGCATATCGTTTTCCGAAGTTGGACGCAAGTATCTGCTGCTGCATATTCATGGTTTGCGCCTGCCCCAGGATCACGGGCGCCGGGGTCTCCGGCAGCTCCGTAAGAACGGTATTGAGCCTCTCTGTCGCGGCCACGGTCCGCGCGGCCCGTATTTTACTGACCTCATCGTATACTGCGGCGTCATAATCGTTGTTGAGTTGTTTTAGCGCCTCCTGCTCCGCTTTCACTTGAGTTTCATCAGCCAGATGCTTAGTCCATGCCTTTTCTATGGCTGCCCGCTGCTGTTTGAGGGTCGCAGCTTTCGAACTGGCCTCTTGAGCATCCTTAGCCAGACGATCGGCCCATGCCTTCTCTATAGCTGCCTGCTCCTGTTTGAGGACCGCAGCTTCCTCACTGGTCAGCGGATTATTCATCCGTAAAGGATTATTTATAAACGCTTCCAGTTCCGACTCCGCCTGGAGCACGCTGATTTTTTGCACTATCACTCTGTACTGCTGCGTGCGTACAAAACCTTTATTCACGAATTCGTTGGTGGCCACCAGTTCTATCTCAGCCCATACCGGCAACTTAGGAGCGCCCACGCTGCTGTCTATAAAGAACACAACACTTTGCCCGTGTACACCGGGCGCTTGATATACATACGGATAATCGGAGACTACATTGATTATTCCCGGTTGATCGGCAAAAAACTGTTTCTTGAATAACGAGGAAAACACCCGCGAATAAGCTGAAACGTCCCTTAATTGATGCACAGAAGCCGGCAAGGTAGTGAGAACTTCCGTTCCAGGCATCGGCAGGCCTTGAGCCGCCGCCGCAGAAGGGATCGCGAAGCAGAATGCGATGATCAGTTCAGTCATTTTCATATACCACACCTCGCAACTTTTAGTTTATACCGCCGCACAACGCTTAAGCGCTCCGCGACGCACCATGCCGGCAACTCCCGCAACGGTTATAGTTTAATGCAGACTCGGGGGTTAGTCAAGTGCCCGGTAGTTCCAATTTAACTGATCGTTGGACCTATGCCGTTTTGGGACTTTCGGGCTACGGCTGTCCCGGGAATCCTCTAATACGAAAATATGTTTCATGAGGATGTAAAAAGGCAGTTGCTGCCTTTTTACAGGAAGGCGGCCATGACCAGGTCGCAGAGGAACAGGCACGGCATCAGCATTAAGGTCGACACGACTATGGCCTGGGAGACCAGGTCGGCGTCAAATTCAAATTCTCTGGCTATCACATAGTTCAGCACGGCAATGGGCATGGCCATCTGCAAAAAAACGACCCTGGAGATCACCCCCTTAAACCCGAATAATAAAGCCAGTCCTAGATACGCCGCCGGCATAACTATCATCTTGAGCCCCGATATCCACACCGCCTTGCCCAGGTTCGCGCCAAGCTTCTTGCCGTATAAGCTCAGCCCTATGGTAAAAAGCGAAAGGGGAATGGTGGTGTGGCCTATATCCATCATCGTCCGATAGACGACCGCCGGGATCTTTATCCCGGCGAAAGAAATAAAAAGCCCGGCTATGGAACTCCAGAGCACGGCGTTTTTAAGCACCAGGCGCCTGAAACTGACCGGGGGGGAGGCGCCGGCGCCGACCGTCCCAATGAAGAAGAAGCCGAATGTAAAAATAAAAATATTTTGTAGGGAAGCGGCGACGGCCGCGTAACCGAGGTTTTCCGGCCCCAGGCTCATGGAAACAACGGGGAAACCTAGATAGACCGTGTTGCCCAGCCCCGCCGTTATGATCAGCAGACGGGCGAACTGCCGGTCGGCCAGGCCCGCCCGCCAGGCGCCGTAGGCCAGAAGCATTACGGCGAAGATCGGCAGGAAGTTAAGAATGATAAAATCAAACCCGAGGCCGGAGAACGAAGTGTCGGCGATCTTGACTATGATCAGCGCGGGCAGCGCCAGGTAGAAAAGGTACCGGTTGAAAGCCTTTTCGGCCTCTTCTCCGACAAGCGCGTATCTGCGGAAAAGCCAGCCGACCGCTATCATCAAAAAAATACCGGCCACGATCTCGGTCACGCTCTCTCCCTTACATGAACAATAACACCAGGATCTGCGCGGATACGACGCGCAGGATCATAACCAGCGGATAAACGGCGGAATAAGACATGGCGGGCAGGTTGGAACCCGCCATTGAATTGGCGAAAGCCAGGGCGGGGGGATCGGTCATGGAACCGGCCAGCGCGCCGCATAAGGACATGTAATTCAGCTTGTATTTGAATTTGGCGAAGATGCCCACGATCATTATCGGCACGGTCGTAATGACGAACGACAGCAGCACGACGGCCGCGCCGTTACCCGCTACCAGAGTTTCAACGAACTTCCCGCCCGCCTTAAGACCGACGCAGGCCAGGAATAGGACTATTCCAAGCTCCCGCAGCATAAGGTTTCCGGCGGGGGGCATATACCAGTTAAGCGGCCCTATGGTCTGGACATAACTCAGAAGAATGGCCATGATAAGCGGTCCGCCGGCCAACCCAAGCTTTACGGGAGCGGAAAGCCCGGGCAGGGAGAACGGGATGGAGCCCAGGACCACCCCGAGGCCTATGCCTATAAAAGCGGGGATAAGCTGGGGATGATTTAGGTCCCTGGGGGAATTGCCGAGCAGGGCCGCGACCTTGGAAACGCCGGACTCCGAACCGACTATGACCAGATTATCGGCGAATTGAAGGACATAATTATCGGAAACTATAAATTCAACATCGGCCCTGGCGACGCGGGTGGCGATAACATTGTATTGCGATTCCAGCTCCAGTTCGTCCAGGGTCTTGCCTATGACATCCTTACGGGTCACGATAACGCGGGAATGCTGGATGCGGCTGGGCATCGTCTTAAGGTCCATCTCGCTGGGGGAGCCTACCACTATAAGGAATTTCTTGACGCTTTCGGTCCTTCCCACGGCCAGGAGGACATCCCCGGTACGGAGCGCGGTATCGTCGTGGGCGACCTCCATGCGCCGGTCGCGGTAGACGCGGGACACGACCACGCCCAGTTCGCGGATGGCCGGGATCTCTTTTATTTTAAGGCCGTCCAGGTTCTTGTTCTCGACCTTGATGCTCATACTTACAAAATCCGACCCGTCGCGGGCGCCCGGCGCATGTTTCATCTCTTCGGCCGCCTGCTTCCTGAAGATGAATTTGATGAGGACCATGGTCAGGATAATGCCCAGGATGGCGCCCGGATAGGCCAGGGCATAGCCGACGGAGGCGCTGTTGCCCAGGTCCGGACTGATGCCGTTAAGGGTCTGCTGGGCGGCGGCCAGCGAAGGGGTATTGGTAACGGCGCCGGCATACATTCCGACCGCCGTGGGGAGATCTATACCGGCCAGGCGGGCCAGGAGCAGCGTGAGGACGACTCCGCCCAGCACGACGACCGCGGCCAGCAGGTTAAGACGGATGCCCTCTTTGCGGAAAGAGGAGAAGAAACCCGGCCCCACCTGGGCGCCTATGGAATAAACGAAAAGGATAAGGCCGAACTCGCGCAGGAATTCAAGAGTTTCCTTGTTGACATTCACGCCGAAATGGCCGAAGACGATGCCCGCGAACAGCACGCCGGCTATGCCCAGATTAATGCCGAAAAATTTTATATTGCCGAATCCCAGGCCGGCGGCGCCGACCAGGGTAATAACGAACACGGAATAGGCGACCGAGTCCGGGGAGAAAAGCAGCGAGAGCAGTTGCATACAGTGATTCTAGCAAAATACCGCCGCCCTCTTTCTTGAAAACCACCGCCGCCAAAAGCTAGACTATGGTTGATCGGCCGGTACAACGGAGGTTTTCAATGCTTTTCAGATCCGACACCCGCAACCCCTGGTATTTCATACCCTCCGCCTACTTCGCGGAAGGCCTGCCCTATATCCTTATAAATTCGGTCTCCGTCATCCTTTACAAGAACATGGGCGTTTCCAACTCCGACATCACCTTTTGGACCAGCTGGCTGTACCTGCCCTGGGTCATTAAAATGCTCTGGGGACCTATGGTGGATATGTACGCCACCCGTCGTAAATGGCTGGTGTATACCCAGCTCCTCATGGCGTGCTGCCTGGCGGCCGCGGCCCTGTCGCTGGCGGGAAAACATTTTTTTTCCATTTCCCTGCTGGCCTTCGCCGCCGCGGCTTTCGTGTCGGCCACGCACGACATAGCGACGGACGGCTTCTACATGCTGGCGCTCACCGGTAGGGAGCAGGCTTTTTTCGTGGGCATCCGTTCCATGTTCTACCGTTTCGCGATGATCTTCGGCACCGGCTTCCTGGTCTACAGAGCCGGTCAGCTGCAGGAAGCGCTGGGCGATATCCCCGGCAGCTGGAGCTTAATGCTCATTGTTTCCGCTTTGCTCTTCCTTATACTGTTCCTCTACCACCGTTTTGTCCTCCCCTATCCCGTTGAGGACATTCCCAAGGCCAAGACGGAGCCGTCGGCTGTGATGCGCTCGTTGGGAACCCTGACAGGCTATCTGGCGGCCGCCGGACTCCTGGTCTGGATGTTCGAACAGCTCTCCGGCCTCGGGCAAAAGCTCGGCGCCGCCGCGGTCCTTACTGCCGCCCTGGTCTTCGTAAGCCGGAAATACCTGTTCCCATACCTTAAAAAACAAATGGCCTCCGAAGGCAGCTCTTTTAACGAAGCCTTCATCTCCTATTTTACTATGGACGGCATCGGCTATATCATCGCCTTCATTCTTTTCTATCGCCTCGCCGAGGCGATGCTCGTAAAACTAACTTCCCCGTTCCTCCTGGACGCGGTGGAAAAAGGCGGACTGGGAGTTTCCACCTCGGATGTGGGGATAATTTACGGCGGCGCGGGAATGGCTGCGCTGATCGTCGGAGGCCTGTTGGGAGGCTGGCTCCTCTCCAGGTACGGTTTCAGGAAATGCCTGTGGCCCATGGTGGCGGCCCTGCATGTGCCCGATATTTTTTATCTGTACATGGCCTACGCGCAGCCGGCCCTGCGCCAGCTGACGCTCCTGGGGCACAAGATCCCCTTCGGGCCGGTGCCGCTGCTGGTGGCGGCGGAGCAGTTCGGCTACGGCCTGGGGCTCACCGCCTTCACCGTCTACCTTATGATGATCTGCAAAGGGAAATATAAGACGGCGCATTTCGCCATATCCACGGGCATCATGGCCCTGGGGATGATGGTCCCGGGCATGATAAGCGGCAAACTCCAGGAAGCCGTGGGCTACCGGCATTTTTTCCTGGCGGTCTGCCTGCTGACTATCCCGGGCATCCTGGTTATTTTTAAATTGCCAGTCAAGGACGGAAGTGAAACGGCCGCCGGCGGGTGACAGGCGGCGCGGCTCTATCGTATCCTTTAAGGAAACGGCAGGCCTGCGAGTTCGCGGGTGTCGGGGGCATGGGACTGCCGGGCACGCTATCGGCCGCACCGCGGCCGGGAACAGTCGGGGACGCATCCCGGAGGGCATTTCATATCACAGGGTTCGATGTGGATCGTGACCTTGGAATTCGGCAGGTCCCGTTCTATGTCCGCGCTGATGTTGTCGGTCAGGACATGGGCTTTCTCCACCGTCATGCCGGCCTCCACCAAGATATCAAATTCGATGAATTTGTCCGCTCCGGATTTTCGAGTCCGTAAGCGCTTGAAACTTATGACCCCCGGCTGGTTCTTGATCAATGCGGCGATCTTGGCGTTATATTCCTGCGGCAACGAGATGTCCAGCAGGTCGCCCAGGGACTGCACGGTAAGGTCATAGGCCGCTTTTATGATCATCAGGGCCACCAGAATGGCCGCAAGCGGGTCTATCCAATGGACATGATGCCCGGTCCAGAGCAGTTCTATCAACCAGGTAAGGCCAAGGCCGGTCATAACGCCGACGGAGGTGTAAACATCGGTCCTGAGATGCCAGGCGTCGGCTTTGATGGCTATGGAATCCGTTTCATTGCCCACCTTGAAGAGCATCTGCGAAACCGCCAGGTTCAGGAAAGAAGAAAGTCCCATGACCAGGATGCCCCAGCCGATAAATTCTATGGGCTCCGGATGGATGAGCTTCTTCACCGCTTCATAGATAATCCAGGCGGCCGCAAGGAAAATAAGTATAGCCTCGACGAAACCGGAGATATTCTCGAATTTTCCATGCCCGTAGTGGTGGTCATGGTCGGCAGGCTGAGCCGAGGAGCGGACCGCAAAATACGCGATAAAGGCGGCCGCGAGGTCTATGCCGGAATGAATAGCCTCCGAGAGCACGGAAACGGAGCCGATAAAAAGCCCGACTACCAGCTTAAATACGACCAAAGCCGAGTTGGAAGCGACCGAAAGCCTGACCACATCGGCCTTGATCGCGTTAATGTCCTTTTTTCTCATGGGTTCGCCGGGGCTCGCGTTTAAAATAGCGGCCCGCCTGGACCGGACTGCTTCGCAGGCGGGCATTTATCGCAAATGGTCGGGTTACTCGCACTTGATGCAGGAAACCGGACAGTTGGCGGCCGCGGACTTGCAGGCTTCCTCTTTGCCGGCGGGCACGGGAGTCGCGATGACGGCGGCCTTCTCACCTTTCATCTCGAACACTTCAGGACAGTCGCTGGCGCACAGGCCGCAGCCGATGCAGGCGGTTTCGTCTATAACAGCTTTCATTTTTACCTCCGTGATAATGATACCCCAAAACTTTTGACAGGATAATTATACCTAAAGTCGGACGCTGTTACAAAGCCGAAAGACCGGCGCCCGGCGGGCCGAAGGAGGCGCGGCTAGCCGTTTATGCGCCGCGTGGTGGCCTTGTCGAAAATATGCATATTGCCGTAATTAAAACAAAACGAGACCGTGCTGCCCGGACTTTGGTTGAAGAAGGCCTCCACTGTGGCGAGGATGCGGGTGCCGCCGGCTCTGAGGTAAAGGTTCTCGCGGTGGCCCAGCAATTCGCTGACTTCCAGCACGCCGGCCATTTTTTCCGAACACTCCTTGTTTGACCGTTCTCCGATCAGGACATCGTCCGGACGCACTCCCACGACCACTTCCCGGCCGTCGTTGCCGGCCGTGTCCGACAGGAGAAAAGAGGGGATATGCAGGTCCAGCGCGTCATTGCTCAAGTAGAGCTTTTCTCCCCGGGCGGAAAGCCTGCCGTGGATAAAGTTCATCGTCGGGCTGCCGATAAACCCCGCCACAAAAAGGTTCGCCGGCTTGCGGTATACCTCTATAGGCGCCCCCACCTGCTGGATAATACCATGGTTCATGACCATGATCCTGCCCGCCAGGGTCATGGCCTCCACCTGATCATGGGTGACATAAATAATAGTGGCGTTAAGCCGCTGATAAAGCTTGGCGATCTCGACGCGCATCTCCTCGCGCAGTTTGGCGTCGAGGTTGGAAAGCGGCTCGTCGAACAGGAACACCTTGGGCTTGCGCACGATGGCGCGGCCGATGGCCACGCGCTGGCGCTGGCCGCCGGAAAGCTGTCTGGGCATACGGTTAAGGAGGCTGGTCAACTGAAGGATATTGGCGGCCTCGGAAACGCGCCGCTCGATCTCGGCCCTGGGCGCCTTGCGCAGGCGCAGGGCGAAACTCATGTTCTCTTCCACCGTCATGTGCGGATATAGGGCGTAATCCTGGAAGACCATGGCTATCTGGCGTTTGCTCGGATGCATATTGTTGACCAGGACTTTGTCGATGAAGATCTCGCCGTCGGTTATTTCCTCAAGTCCGGCCAGCATCCGGAGCAGCGTCGTCTTGCCGCAGCCCGAAGGGCCGACGATAACCACGAACTCGTGGTCGCGGATCTCGGCGTCCACGCCGTTGAGGATCAGGTTCTCATTGAACTTTTTGGCGACCTTTGAAAATAGGACTTCAGCCATAAGTACTCCTTCTTTTGGTTTAGCCTTTCACGCTGCCGAGCGTGAGGCCCGAGATGAGCCACTTGGACGAGTACAGGAACACCATGAGCACCGGCACGGTCACAAGCATGGCGCCCGCCGCGAACATTCCCCATTGCGTGATGTACTGACCCTGGAGCTCAAAAAGTCCCAGGGTCCAGGTATACTGCTTCGAGCTGAACAGCACCACTCTCGCCACCAGGTATTCGTTCCAGGCGCAGGTAAAATTGAACAGAAAAGCGATACTGAGGGCCGGCGTGGAAAGAGGGAGAATGATCCGGTAAAAGGCGCCCAGTTGGCTGGTCCCGTCGACCATCGCCGCCTCCTCAAGCGAGCGGGGGATCGTATCATAGTAGCCTTTGAGGATCCAGATGCTGAACGGCAGCGAAGACACGGAATAGGCGATGATCATGCCGAGATAGGTGTTCATCAGGCCGAGCTTCATTATCATCAGGAACAGGGGCAGGATCAGCATTCCGGCGGGTACCATCTGCGTGGAGAGCAGGAGTATCATCCCGGCTTTTTTGCCGCCGAACTTGAAGCGCGAAAAAGCGTACGCCGCAGTGGAAGCCAGGCTGACGCCGATGAAAGAGGTGGCCACAGTGATCAGCAGCGAATTCCAAAGCCAGCGCAGGAACAAGGTTTCTTTTATCAGCCTGACATAGGCGTCGAAGGTCGCCCCTGCGGGAATTAGGGAGAGGCTCGTGGAGAACAGCTTGTCGCCGGGGCGCATTGAAACCGAGAACATGCGCAGGAGGGGGTAAACGCAGATCGCCGCGGAAAAAACGACCGCCAGATGGATAAGCAGGTACTTGAAGGATTTTTTTCGTTTCTGTATGGCAGCTTCGTTGTTCATGAGCTGGATCACTCCGTACGCGAACCCGCGTCCTGTTGGAAGCAACGGCGTCTCACCTGTCTTCTTTCGCCGCGTCGAAAGATTTAAGATAGAACACGGAGACGAAGAATAAAATCGCGAAAACCACGATGGCGAAAGCCGCCGAATAACTGTAGCGGTTATAGGTGAACGCCGCCTTATACAGCGCCGAGACCAGGATGTCGGCCTGTTCGGTGCCTCCCGACTGGCCGGTTACGAGGTAAATGACATTTATGTTGTTGAAGGTCCAGACCGTGCCCAGCGTCACCGCCGGCATCAGGACCGGACGGATAAGCGGAACGGTTATGTACCGCAGCTTCTGAAAATAGGAGGCCCCGTCTATTTCGGCGGCGTCGTAATAAGAGGCGGAAATGGACTGAAGGCCGCCGAGGATCACGACCATCATAAAAGGAATGCCCAGCCAGACGTTGATGAGAGTGCAGGTGGCGAGGGGGTAGTGGCTCAGCCATTGCACCGGCCCCAGTCCGAGCTTCGCGAGGAATGGGCACGCGGCGGCCAGTCTGGCGAGCGCGATATTTACAAAACCGTACTGGGAATGGAATTCACCGCGCATGGCCAGCACCGCGACCACCTGCGGCATGGCCCAGGGAATGACCAGCAGCGTACGGTAAAAGCCTTTAAAGCGGATCTCGTTGTTCAACAGGAGCGCCAGGGCGAAACCGCCGGCGACATGAAAGAACACGTTTATAAAGGTCCACCACAGGGTGCGCCCCAGCAGCGCCCAGAAGGTGACTTCGGAAAGGGGGGAAGTGGTGAAAACATCGATATACTGGCGCAACCCGGCGAAAGGCAGCCGGCCGGTGTTCTTCCAGGCCATGATGGTGGTCAGCTTCAGGTCATGGAACGAAAGATAGACCTCAAAGATGAACGGATAGACCAGCAGGAGAGCCAGGCCGATGAAAGCCGGGGCCAGGAGCATATAAGCCAGCTTGTTGCGGCCCTTCACGACATGCCGGAAGAAGAGAGTTATCAAAGCCTCCGAACCCAGGAACCACAGGAAGGGCCGGAAAGGGTCCGAAACCAGCCCCAGGGCGCGACAGCCCGCGGCGGCCGCCGACGGAAAACCGAGAAGGGCCGCGGTATAGAACCACCGCCGGTCGTAGAATTTAAAATGATAATAACAATAGCCCTCTATAAGCGCGATGCCGAGGAGGACGATAAGCGCGAACCAGAGAACTTCGTAAATGGAATAAAGGATATCCATAAAAAACGGTCACAAGGCGGCAAAAAGAACTCCGTTCTTTTTGCTCACCGGTTCATTTCCGCTATTTTTTGCGCGGCGTTCTCCTGCATTCTGCGCGCGGCGTCATCCACGCTCATCTTCCCGGAGGTGGCCAGTCCCAGGTAATTCCTGGCCGAATCCCAGATCGCGCGCATCTCGGTGGCCATGGACATCGGGCGGCCTTTCAGGATCTGCTCCAGAGACACCCTTGAAACCTCGGCGCCGGAGATCTCTGCGGAATTGGAGGCTTCCGTCAGGGCGGGCAGTCGCTGCAGTTCCCTGAACTGCCTTATCTGGTTGTCGCGGTTGGTATAAAACCCCGTCAGGCGCCTGATCAATCCGAGTTTCTCAGGTTTCACTCCGGAGCTTACCATGAAATATTTGCCGCTGATCATGGGAGCCGGCCAGCGCCCAGTGGAAGAGAGCCTGGGAATAAGCCCCAACCCGAGATCCTTTTTAAAATGCCGCTGGTAGCCTGAGATAGCCCAGTCGCCGTTTATAATGAACGCCGTTTTGCCTTCCTTGAACAGCGAATCCATGCAGTTATAATCGCATTCCGGCGGGACTAATTTTTTCTTGAATTTGAGGTCCAGATAGAAATTGATGGCGGCGCGCATGGCCGGAGTGTCCAGGGTGGGGGTTTTGCCGTCGATGGGCCAGCCGCCGAAAGCGGCCAGCCAGGGCGCAAGCCAGAACGGTTCGCCCATGTCGAAAGCCATGCAAAAATCCAGTTTGCGGGTCCCGGCCTCTTCGGCGCAGAACCGAAAAAGCTCGTCGGTATCCTTGGGCGCGGTCCCGACGTGTTTTTTATTGAAGAACAGCATAAGGTGATTGCCGTTGGAGATCGGCACTCCCCAGAGATGGCCGTCCAGGGTAACGGCCTGCAGCACGGCCTTGTTGAATTTTGAGGCGTCGATCAGGTCGTCCACGGGACGGATAAAGCCCGAAATCGCGAAAAGGCCCGCCGTGTCGGAGGGGGACATGATCAGGTCAGGAGCCACTCCGGCCAGCGAGGCGGCCTGGAACTGGGAGTGAAGATCTTCGGTCTGGTAATGGGTCCGCACTATCCGGACGCCCTTGTTTTCAGGCAGTTTTTTAAAAGCGGAAAAAACGGAATCTATGTAGGGGGCCACCTGCGCGTCTTCCTGCTCCCAAACTATTATCGTGGAAGCGTCCGGAACGGAGCCGGGCCTGGAACATGAGCATAGGGCCGGGCATATAAGCGCGAAGGCCAGCAGACGCAGAGGGGCGGAGGGAAGATGGTTCTTGAGGCTTTGTCCCATTGTCGCTTAGGCCCCTTGACGCTACGCGCGCCCGGTCAGTTTTTAGAAATATTGGTGATGGCCGCCAGCAACGCCACGAGCACGGAAAGTTTAAGCGCCGTCCACCAGGAGATCTTGTCGGCCACAAGACCCGCGGCTGCCGCTCCCGGAAAAAGCCCGGGGATAGTCCACATCCAGAACCACTTGATAAGGAAGATCCCCAGCACGAAGATCAGGATCACCCAGAACACGATCGCGGGTATTCCCAACAGCAGCATGTTACGAAGCTTCATGGGTAGATTTTAACAAATTATCAGGCCACGCGGGCGCGGAATTTTTTTACTTCCGCGGGACTGCCCACGACGACAAAAATATCTCCGTCCTTCACGGGCCTGGAGCCGGGCGGGTTTATCTCGTAGGAATTGCCCGCGGAGTTCTTCACCGCCACCACCAGCGGGCAATTGCCTTCGCTCCCCTTGAACTCGGAAAATTCCCGGCCGGAAGCGCCGGGCCCCACACGGACATCCTCGAACCTGAAATTCCTGCCGTCGCGCATCATCTGGTCCAGGAACTGGGCCGTGCTCGGGCGGACCATCTCGGCCGCCATACGCAGGCCGCCGATATGGAAGGGGCTTATGACGATGTCGGCCCCGCTGCGCAGGAGTTTTTCGCGCATGGCGGGATCGTTCTCGTTCTGCACCGTGATTATCCGCAGATCCGGTTTCAGGACGCGGGCGGTGATGGCAATGAAAGCGTTGTCCTTGTCCTGTTTAAGGGTGCAAAAAATGCCTTTGGCGTTCCTGACGCCGCATTTGAGCAGGACGGCGTCGGTGGAAGCGTCGCCCGCCACGGCGCAGTAGCCCATTTCCATGAATTTGCGGACCTCGGCCTCCTCCAGGACGATAAGGATGAAAGGGCGCCTGGTTTCGGCCAGCTCCTGGGCGACGCTTAGGCCCGTATGGGTGGCGCCGCACACTATGTAATGGTCCTTCATGCTGTCGATATTATGTTCCATTTTAAATCTCCTGAAAACATCCTTCAGCTCGCCTTCTATCAAGAGGGCGGTGATACTGGAGAAGATGTAGGTCATCGTGCCGATCCCGCCCAGGATAAGCATGATGGTGAAGATACGGCCGGAAGTGGAGAGAGGGTGCACTTCGCCGTAACCGATGGTGGCCAGCGTAATGACCGTCATATAAAGGGCGTCGAGAAAATTCCAGCCCTCTATAAGCATATACCCGCTCACGCCCGCGGAAAAAAGCGCCAGCAGGGCCGTAAGCGTGACGATTATACGGTTCTTGATATCTTTCATTTAAAATTTTTGCGGCAAAAATTTTACCGGGGCCGCGCGCCTTAAAGGCGGCCGGGCTCCGACAGCCCGGCCGCCCGAGCTTACGCTGTGATCTTCTGCGGCGGATCTATCGCGATAGTCAGAAGCCCCGGCTTCTTGACGCATTCTTTTTCAAAAGCCCTGTCGCGCAGGGTGTTGCGGTAACCGGGTTTCTGGAAAGTATAGGCGAATTTGGTGTGGATATCGTAGGTCCCGTCCAGCAGGCCCGCCACATCCTCTACGAAGACCCTTTCCTCGTCGGTAGGGATCACGAAAACTCTGACCTTGGAATCTTTGGTGGAGATCTCGGTTTCCGCGTTGCGGGTCCGCGAGGTCTCGTTTTTGGCAGCATCACATTTTATGCCGAGGAATTCCAGCCCGTCCAGCGCCTTGGCCCTGGTGACGGGGCCCTTTTCACCGACACCCGCCGTGAACACGACGGCGTCCACGCCGCCCACGGCGGCGGCATAGGCGCCGATGTATTTTTTAAGACGGTAGGATTCTATCTCGATCGTCAGTCTGGCGCGCTCATCGCCGTCCTCCGCCGCCATTTCCACATCCCTGCGGTCCGTGAATTTCTCGGTGATGCCGAGGATCCCGGATTTCTTGTTAAGGATGTCGCTCATCTCTTTGGCTTTCAAACCCTCTTTTTCCATAAGGTAGAGGCCGATGGCGGGATCGTGGTCTCCCGCGCGCGTGCCCATAACGAGCCCTTCCAGCGGGGTGAACCCCATGCTGGTGTCGTACGAGAGCCCGTCCTTGACGGCGTTGACCGAAGCGCCGTTGCCGATGTGACAGATTATCACATTGGTCTTAAGCGGGTCTTTGCCCAGTATGACGCTGGCGCGCTTGGCCACATACAGGAAAGAGGTGCCGTGGAAGCCGTAGCGGCGGATGGCGTGGTCCTTGTACCATTTGTAGGGAAGGGCGTAAAGGTAGGAGGAAGGGGGCATGGTCTGATGCCAGGCCGTGTCCATGATGGCCATATGCGGGATCTTGGGCATAAGGTCCTTGGCCGCCTCTATGCCCAAGATATTCGGCGGATTATGAAGCGGGGCCAGGCCGGCAAGTTCATTAAAGGCGGCAAGAGTATGCTCGTCGATGCGGACCGATTTCACGAACTTTTCTCCGCCATGGACCACGCGGTGGCCGACGGCCGAGATGCCCTTAAGGTCCTCTATAACGCCGTGGTCCTTGTTGGTCAGGGTGTCGATAACCAGCTTGATAGCCTCTTTGTGGGTCGGACAATCATGGTTGCGGTCCAGCTTCTCCCGGCCCGGCACTTCGTGGCTCACGAACGAGCCGCCTGCGCCGACCCGCTCCACGACCCCGGAGGCGAGAGGCAGTTTTTTCTCCCAGTCAAAAAGCGAGTATTTTACGGACGAACTGCCGCAGTTAAGCGAAAGTATTTTCATGATATTTGTCCTTTGCGAGAGTATTTACCCCGCGCTTCCGGCCGGTTACCGGCGCCGGTCGGCGCAGGATTGAAGCCGCCGGCCCCTGTTCCCGGACCAAAAGCGCGGAGCCCGATATGACTATTCTACAAAACTTTCCCGCCTGTTGGAATTTTTTATATCATGTGGGTGTAGCGGAAATAAAATGTCGTAAGACGACGTTTTATCGTACCCGGCACGGAGTTTTATCCATATGAACAAAAAGATATTCCTCATCTCCGGTATGGCGGCCACGGCCCTCGCGGCCCTCGGGCTGTTCGGCTACCTGAACCATTCCATGAATTCGGCGGAAGTTATCCGCAAACTTTCCGGCATCCGCATGGCGGGCGGTCTTTTCCGCCTGGAGAAAGGACGGCCGCCCTCCGGCATAGGCGAATTGATAAGCAGCGGCAATCTGGAAGCGGCGCCGGAGCTGAAACTCCGGATGCACCGGACCTCCTCCAAGGTCAGGAACGCCTCTGTACTTACGGTCGCCGACACCGGTGGCTGGGCCTACGTCAATGATCCGAAAAGCCCCGACTACGGCACATTTTTTATAGACTGTTCCCACACGGACGAGAAGGACCGCTATTGGAGCTGGTTTTAACATATAAAATGTCGTAAGACGACATTTTATCGTACCCGACACGGGATTTTATTTATCCCGTGTCGGAGCTGAGGGAGAAAGAGATTTCTTCCTCTAGCTCCCTCTTACCGCAAGCCCTAAAGAGCGGGATATAGTAAAAATTTTTGCCGCAAAAATTTTTAATAAATTGGAGCGCAGTCGGGAAAACAACATGACTACATGGTTTCGGAGCGCATCTGGACTTTTCCTGCCAGTGAATATTCTACGAAAGCAAACACGGAATAAAAAAACATATCGTGAAGTTGCGAATTCAATCCCGAGTTTAATTGAGTTATTTAAATTGCATAGCGTAGAAATCCCCACCACCTCTGGAATATATAAACTAATGGAGAACACGTGCATTTTAGCCGATTTGTACGATAAACGCGATTTCTCCAAAATGACAAAGAAAATGCTCTGGTCTGGGGTCGCCTATATGAAAGTATATGACTTGCTTTGGGCAATCAAAGACAATTCAGCGATAAAAAAATATCTTTCAAAGAGTATTCACGGTGGATTAGATTGCGGGACAGATATTCCTAGTCAAGCCAAAGATTCTCTTTGGGAAGTAGAGGTGTTTGTTAAATTGGATAATGCTGGTTTATCTCCAATGTTTGAAGAACCAGATATGTCTTTTCAACTTGACAAGAAAAAAACCGGCATTGCCTGCAAAAAAATTTATTCTAAAAAAAACACCATAAACACTATAAACAAAGCTATCCGCCAGATTGCCAGCAGCACCCACTACGGGATAATAGCAATAAATTTGGATAAATTAGCCGAGGCCTATTGGGGAGAAGTTAAAGCTGTTGATAAGAACATGGCTCTGGATGTTTTAACGGCCTATAACCGGAAATTTGCCAAGGAACATGAAGCCCAGCTTGTTAAGCTGTTTAAGGATAAAAACTTAATTGCTGCACTTTTTAGTTCTAGTACGCTGTAAAGTTAATTGTTAATAGTCTCGTAATGCCTGCTGAGTTTCTCCCGAGCCTTGTCCTTTGTAAAACCCCAGGATATCTTCGTTTTACTACGATTCCGCTTAACAGTCCAGG
>Ga0172379_10001308_pt1 | contig 50761 bp, 55 predicted proteins | sample GrowelOW334metaG_FD_119756 | JGI IMG/M metagenome (GOLD analysis project Ga0172379, IMG submission 119756) | Groundwater microbial communities from an aquifer near a municipal landfill in Southern Ontario, Canada - Groundwater well OW334 metaG | ecosystem: Environmental > Aquatic > Deep... | reverse complement strand
GACCTAACCGAGTGGCTAGTTGAGTACAACTTCCAGAGACCACACCAATCCCTTGCTTACCAGACTCCAGTTGAGTATGCTACTTTAAATTACCCACTGTCACCGATGTGGTCGGCCAGTACATATTCTTGACTATCCACATGCTATAAGATATACTCCCCCAAGCACTTTAAACTATCTTTTGGAGGCATAAAATATGCGCTGTTTTACGGTTGTGAATTCACAGGTCTATGAGGGACTCACCTTGTTTGAGAGTAGCAATCAGGACAAACCAAGAGGTGTTGGTCTTGGAGCAGAGATTGCTTTAATGCCAAGAGATAGTGTTTTCCCCGACCCGGAAATTCACTATCATCGATCTTCAGACCACAGTCATTCCAGTAAGTATTTCAAACCAGTGGGAGTTATCCGTCGAGCCGACATTTACCTGTTCGATGGGAAACCTCTCACAACGAGATTTAATGCTGTACTTTTAAAAGAACAAGACTTCTCTGAGAATGTCCTAATACTTTGGATTGTAGATTTGGATAGCATCTACAATTTCAAAGAATTCAGCTACACAGGAGAAAGAAAGTTCTATGTCGACAGCACAACCCGCTGGCAAGGTTACTGGCAGGGCTTGATAGAAATGTCACCCGACTGCTCGATGACAATAGTAAGCCATCGTACTCAGGTTACCATCTCATGGGATGGTGAAGATCTGAAAGTTGTCGATACAAAAATAAATTGATACACCCCCCGCCACTAGGCGGGGTTTTTATTGCCTAAATCGACATGATTTCGTCTTCCTTCTCCCTCGTCATCTCATCAATCTTTTCGTTGTAATCCCCAGTGATTTTATCTGTCTGTTCATTGAGCATATAAATGTCATCTTCAGACACACCATCCTTTCCTTTCAGAGCATCCACTTTTTCCTTGACGTCTTGCCTAGCTTGTCTGATGAGTGTTTTTCCGGATTCTTTTTTTTGATTTAAAAGCTTCACAAAATCCAATCTTCTTTCCTGAGTCAGAGGAGGCAACACAATTCTTATCTGGTCCCCGTTCACTACTCCTGATAATTGTAAATCACTATCAGAAATAGCTTTCTCAATATCTCTCAGCACACTTCGGTCATAAGGAGAAATAATCAGCATGTTGGTGTCGGGAGCAGAGATAGTAGCCAACTCCACTAACCTCATCTTGGTACCATAAGCAGTCACAATCACATTCTCCACCAAATCCGGCTTGGCTCTACCCACTCTCACTGTAGCCATGTCTTCCTTGATGATCTCGATCACCTTTTCAAACTTCTGTCTCAAAAGGGTTATTAGCTCGTGTTCTAGTTGCATATATCCAAATTATATTCTATTTTGTCTACCGCTTACTTACACTACTCTCTCTCTTGCCATATTTCATTTCTCCAAAATCCCTGGGCTCCCGAGTCAAAGCTCTTTCAGGATTAATCCCAATATACGCACCTTCATCTTCGTCTCTACTCTCCACTCTGATTACAGTCTCTCCCTCTTCAACAGGAGCACCAGCGCCTTCCTTCACAAATTTAGCTTTCCTATGCTCCTCTTGGCTCGCTTTGGCTCTGGCAGCAGTAGCATCAACTCCCTGACGCCCCACCGCATCAAGTTTAGCTCTTTCATCTAGGGATATTGATTCTGTTTTTGCCATACCCTCAATTTACCACAATTTTTGTGGCAATATGACCGTTGCGGATATGTGTTTTGAGCGAGATTACACCAGGTGTGTTTGGCATGGTCGACTGCTTTTGCAGACGCAAACACACCGTGTACCAGAAGCCGATTATCGCTGGATAATCGGACGTCGATCGCTCAAAACACATATCCGCAAAAAGGTCAGCCATAAAAAATGCGCTTAAAAAACGTCCTACTCCTCTCCCAGTTTAAATCTGGCAAAGCGGGTGACTCTGATATTCTCTCCCGTCTTTCCCACTAGAGTCTTGACCAGTTGCTCGATGGTTACGGAAGCATCGCGAATATAAGCCTGTTGCATTAGCTCCTCTACGTCCTTAGGATTCATGGACACTATTTGCATGGCGATTTCCTTGCAAAGGGTCTCAAACTCGGGAGTGACAGCTACGAAGTCGGTCTCGCAAGCAACCTCTACCATCGCGGCGGCCATGCCACCGTTGTGGGTATAGCAATACACTTTTCCGCTTCTTACTTCACGGTCACTCTTACTTTCGGCTTTGGCCAAACCTTTGGCTTTGATGATCTCGATTGCTTTATCGATGTCTCCATTAGATTCTTCGATAGCTTTCTTGGCATCCATCACTCCGGCGCCGGTCTTTTCTCTTAGTTCTTTGATTTTGTCCAACATGGTCTGTATTAATTAGTATATTTTAGCTAGCTCTTATTTCTTTAATTCTTTCTGTCCACTGACAAGGGCTTTCTCCATCTCACCAATGACGATCTCCAAACCTTTGGTAGCATCGTCATTCATAGGGATGACATAGTCCACCGGATCAGGATTGGAATTGGAATCGACCAGTCCGATCACCACTACTCCACGAGATGAAGCTTCTTTTACTACCAATTTCTCTTTGTGAGTATCGATGGCGATGACTATCTCTGGAACATCTTTAAGATTGGCCAAACCACCGACGATTCTGTCCAAGCGGGAAATCTCTTTATCAAACAAGACTTGTTCTTTCTTGGTGAATTTCTTCAGCTGACCTTGTTCTTTCTTAAGACGCAGCGAATTGAGTCTGTCGATGGTCTGTTTGACCTGTCTCCAGTTGGTGATAAGTCCACCCAACCATCTCTGGGTCATGTAAGGGATACCGACTCTCTTGGCCATTTCTTCTACGATGGGTCTGGCTTGTCTCTTGGTACCAACAATCACGATTCTTTTTCCGGTCGAGGCAGCTTTTTGCAGCACATCACATGCCTCACCCAAATTCTTGACTGTCTTTTCCAGATCAAAAATGTGAATACCGTTCTTCTCTCCCCAAAGGAATTTTCTCATCTTGGGATTCCATTTTTTCACTACGTGTCCAAAGTGAGCCCCGGCTTCAAATAGCTGCTCTACGGTCACTTCACTTCTGTAGCTACCTTTGGGAGCTTCTTTAACTTCTTGAACTTTCTTAACCTCTTCGACCACAGCAACTTTCTCGGTCTTTTTTACTTCTTTGACCTCTTTAACTTCCTTTACTTCAACCTTCTTTACGGGAGTTTTCTTGGCAACTTCCTTCTTAGGAGGAGCTACCTTCACACCTGCCTCTTTTTTAGGAGCTGCTTTTTTTACTACTTTTTTGACCTCTTTTTTGGGTGCGGTCTTCACCACTGTTTCTAGCTTTTTAGCCATTTTTATCTCTTTTTTTTAATCCGAATGGCTCTCAGAGATTCGCCAAACGGACAAACTATTAATAAATTCTTCGTGTATTCTACTACACCCGTGCCTATACCACAAGCCAACCTTTGACACTAACCCGACTATGGGATACAATAAGCCGGTAATTTGACAAGCAAAAATAGTTTTACTCACGGAGGAAAACATGGGCATAGTATACGTTTCGTTTGCGATCTCGTTGATTTTGGCGTTCATTGTTTGTAAGAAATTCAAGGACTGGGTTGAGATTGTTATGTCATTCCTCATCACCACGGTCATGTTTACAGCTGCAGCCACATTGATAGCCATCCTAATCGGCTTTTGCCTACCCACCGTCCAAGTCGCCAACGAACCGGTTTATCTCCACGGTTTATACGACGACATGGAGATCAGCGGTCGCTTCTATCTTGGCTCTGGCTATGTAGACCAGGATAAGGTTTATCATTACCGATACTTCGATCAGGAAGGCGCCAGTATCGGTCGTAGTGTCCCTTATGAGCTCGAAGAGCCTCATGTCAGGACTTTCGAAGATGAACAGGAACGACCTTATCTTATTACCTATCATAACGAATTCCAAGAGGAGTGGATGAAGCTTATTGCAATCCAAGCCAAAGCAGATGAAGTAGTGCAATATGATTTCCACATCCCGGTAAACTCAATCGACGATTCTTACTCAACTCGCTAAACATTAGCTCTATACCCCGCCCTTACCGGCGGGGTTTTTTATGCCTCAGACAAATTTTCGAACAAAGACACTATGGTCAATGGACCTACTCCACCGGGCACCGGAGTAATTACTCGTGCTTTATCTGCTGCCTCCTGTGATATATCACCTCGAGGATAACCCAAATCTATACCCACAAATCCCTGCCTCACCATCTGCGCTTTTATCAACCCCTCCTGCCCGGTACATGAAATGATTACATCAAAGTCCTTAAGTTTCATCAAATCATCTCCTTTATCAAAACCACTCGCAATAAATCCTAACTCCAATAATCTACTATAGAGTCTTCTCCCCACCATGCCCTCGGAACCAACTAGTGCCACTGACTTGTCTCTACTCAAATTTATTTTCTCCAATACAGTCTCCACCGCCACTACCACCGCCGGAATGAAGCTACTCTTCGGGTTTAACCCGTCTATATCCTTGCTCGGATCGATAGTAGACAAAATTTGCTCAACCTCATCTTTACTCGCTCCCTTAATCGGCAACTGTACCAATATTCCCATTACTTTTTCGTCATCATTCCCCTTTTCTATTTCCTCCACTACCTTACTCTTATCCATCACAAACCTTACCTCCTCCTCCACTCCCAATCTTTGCGCCATTGTTCTCTTCATTCTCACATAACCACTCTCCATACTCTCCCCATCGCACTGCAGTATCAAAAGACCTTTGTGTTTCAACTCTCCTGATGCCTTCAAACTTTCCGCAATTTTTTCTGCTTCAACTTTGCCATCAAATACTATTCTGGTATTGGAAATATCTTGCATAACTCTTTCACTTGATTACTAATTATCTTCACATCACCGCTTCCTTTAACTATCTCCACTATCCACCCGGCAATCAGCTTCATTTCTGTCTCCCCCATCCCTCTGGTGGTCACTGCAGGTGTCCCTATCCTCAACCCCGAAGGTCTAAAAGGTGTCCCTTCATCAAACGGTATAGTATTTGCATTTACAATTAACCCAGCATCCTCGAGTCTCACCGCCATTTCTTTCCCTCTCTCTTTGCCCACATCAATAAGCATCAAGTGATTCTCTGTGCCAAAAATCTTCAGTCCACCCTCCCTCAAACTTTCTGCCAGCACCGTAGCGTTTTTGACCACATTTTCTGCATATTTAATGTAATTATCATTTTCCTCTTCACCAAAGGCTACTGCCATCGCTGCAATCGTATTTTCATGAGGACCACCTTGTAGTCCCGGGAACACAGCCCTATCAATTTTCTTGGACAACTCAGCATCTTTCTCCAATCCCTTTTTCGTCACTCCGACAAATGCACCACGCGGACCACGGAGTATCTTGTGAGTAGTGCTGGTCACTATATGTACATGCTCCGCAGGACTCTCGTGTACTCCTCCCACTACCAAGCCGGCAATGTGGCTAATGTCAGCGACAAGATAAGCACCGACACTCTCGGCAATCTCAGCAAACTTTTTCCAATCCAGTTTATATGGATACGCCGTAGTCCCGGCAAAAATTAATTTCGGTTTTTCTTTCTTCACCAACTCAGCTACTTGCTCATAATCAATCTTTCCGTCACGATCCACTCCGTACTGTATGCTTCTAAAATATTTACCCGAAAGAGTCACTCCTGGATGCCCATGAGTAAGATGGCCTCCAGCTGAAAGCTGCATGCCACAAACCACATCTCCTATTTCCAACAACGCAAACAACACTGCCGTGTTAGCAGGACTTCCTGAGTATGGCTGGACATTGACCGACTCCAAATTAAATAGTCTTTTACATCTCTCAATGGCCAATGATTCAACCTTATCGATGACTGCATTTCCTTGGTAGTATCTCTTCCCCGGATACCCTTCCGCGTATTTATTCGCCAGCACGGAACCTGTCGCTTCTCGCACTGCCCTCGATGCATAATTTTCTGAAGGAATCAGAGCAATGGTTTCTTGCTGTCTTTTTTCTTCCTCGCTGATAAGTCTGAACACTTCGTCAATCACCCGTACATTTTACCAAGGTATTTACATCTCCGCTCATTCCTCTATCGTGCAACACGGATACATCTCATGACATTCTCGTGGACTTTTTCCGGATCTTCGTGAGCTTCGATTACATACCACCCCAACTCCTGTGCTAAATCCAAATGCACTTCTCTATTTTTCCACCACAAGCTATCTCCACCATCTTCGTGTCTGTGCCCTCTCTCAATACCACATCCAAATCTTTCACCATCAAGTAGTACTGACACATCTGGTATTAAAAGACCCGAATTGTATTCATCTAGAAGTTCTCTTGATACTCCTTTGGTCAGACCCCAAGCCAAACCGGTACCGGTGTAGTCCTCTCCCAAGACGTCTCCTTCCTCCAAAAGCAGTTCAAGCTGAGGTTGAAACTGTCTTCTATCTTCCGCAAATAAAAATTGAAGTTCTTCGTCAGTCATCTCTAGCCTCCCACGCTCATCCCCTCGCAACACTCGATTGATCAGTACACCAGTAGGTGAATCGTATATTGGATATTTTAACCTGGTGCATGGTCTTCCCATAGCCGCCCAATCTCTTTCCAGTAAATCTAGTTGCTTTGATTTTCCCAGGTTATTTGAACCGTAGATTACAACAAACAGCCCCTTACTCATGCTTTCCCAGAAGCTCTCAACATATCCAACACCTCTTCCGGTAGCTCGGCTTTTGAATCTCTAACATATGCTCTGTATTCCTGTAACACTTGTTCGTAAGTCGTACCCTCGACTCTACTTACAACCGACTCCAAGGCAGGTCTGGCATCCACATCACCCTCTCCACCTACATAGCGTTTGTGAAACATATTATCAAATTTCATTCCTCCTTTATTTTCAATCATAAAGATTAAGTTAAACCATATTGTGACTTTTGTCTACCACCCCTTTTCACGATACGTTCCCCGATATGTTCCTTTACATATTTATACCTATAGCATAGAATATCCCCAACGCACCTTAATTCTCTCCCTAGGAGGTCTTGATGAAAAAATTAGTTTCTTGGATTAAATCCGGTTTCGGCAGCAATCCAACCATGAGCCGTCAGAACATAATCCCTTCTCTGCTTTTCTTCTTAGTCATCTTATTTCTGGATTATCATATCCAAACTACCTCATTATCAATTACCGTTCGACTTTCCAGCAAATTAATCTTTATCACCTGGACTTCTTGGCTGGTCTACCTTAACTATTTGGCTGGCGAAAAGATAAACATCATTCTGTGGCTCATCAACATTTTCTGGGCCCTCGTGGTTATTGCATCCTTATTTCTATCCGGCCCAGTCGTCCAACCACTCCTCCTTCTCATCGGGGCTGTAGTGCTTTTCTTCAGTTTTTATTTCTTATTCTCAGTTCTGAACAATCGGAAATAACTCTCAAACCCGGGCATAAGCCCGGGTTTTTCCATAAGAAAGGGCGAGCCCTCAGGCTCGCCCAACAATCTATTCTTCCTTGAAACTTTCGAGATTGGTATAACCTAATCCTCTAGCTGTGGTTCCTCTTTTTTCTCTTGCCCTGGCTTCCTCCAGCTGGCCCAGGTACAGTTGGGGTAGTCCTCGCAGCCGTAAAAATCCTTGCCTGTTCTGGTTTTTTTCAGCACTATTCGCTTGCCACACTTCTCGCACACTACTCCATCGACATACTCAATGTACGGAGCGGTGTATTTACACTCCGGATAACGATTGCAGCTAAGGAACCTGCCAAACTTGCCATCCCGAATCACTACTTCTCCGGTGTCACATAAAGGGCATTTTTGTCCTGTGGATTTGGTCGGCACTCCTACTCTGGCACTTTCTTTATCCACCTTGACCAACTTATCTCTAAACACCTTCCAAAAATTCCCCAACATCACCATCCACTTCAGCTTACCTGCCGCAATATCGTCCAAATTATCTTCCATCTTGGCCGTAAACTCATAATCAATCTCTCCCGGGAAATTGCTCACCAGAAAGTCCGTCACCGCGATACCAATACTGGTGGGATAAAACTTTTTGTCTTTTTGATCTACATATCTTCTGTCTTGAATAGTGGAAATAATCGCCGCATAAGTGGAAGGTCTGCCAATACCTCTTTTTTCGAGTTCTTTGATGAGGGACGCATCGTTGAAACGAGCCGGGGGCATAGTAAATTTTTGCTCATACAACACTTTATTTTTCTTCAGAACCTCGTCAATATTCAATTCGGGTAAACTTTGAATATCCTCTTTATCTTTGGAAAATATCTTCTTCCATCCATCAAATTTCATCACTACTCCCGCAGCCAACAAGCCAATCTCCTCGGTCTTGATATCCACTTTTGTATCGTCAAATATAGCCTCAGCCATCTGGCAAGCCAATGTCCTTCTCCAGATGAGCGAATAAAGTTTTGCCTGATCCGCTCCCATCCCCTCTTGTCCTTCAAATCTATCGGGAGATCTGGAAAAATCTGTTGGGCGCACCGCTTCATGGGCTTCCTGAGCCACTACTTTTCCCGCTGACTTATAAACTCTCACCTCTTTGCTCAAATAATCCTGTCCATAAGTATCAACAATATGTTTTCTCGCCCCATCGATTGCCACAGGAGCCAAATTAAATGAATCTGTACGGTGGTAAGTAATATTTCCCAACTCATAAAGCTTCTGAGCCACATTCATTGTTCTCTTAGCAGACCAACCCAACACATTTGCGGCAGCCTGCTGTAATGTGGAAGTTTTAAATGGTGGATGAGGTTGTACCTTTCTTTCGTTCTTTCTCACATCTACCACCACATACTCTCCTTTTTCCAGTGCCTCCACTATCTCTTTTGCTTTTTCTCCATTGTCTACCACTGCTTTTTTTCCTGACAGTTTGGCCAACTCAGCCACAAATTCCTCACCCTTTTGATTTTCCAAAAGTACCTTAATCTGCCAATACTCCACAGGCACAAACTTCTCTATATCTCGTTCTTTCTCTACGATAAGACGTACAGCTACGCTCTGGACTCTCCCGGCCGATAAACCACGCCTGACCTTCTTCCACAAGATAGGAGATAGCTTGTAGCCCACCAATCTGTCCAGAATCCTCCTGGCTTGTTGTGCCTCCACCATACTCATGTCTATCTCCCTGGGGTGCTCTAGAGCCTCCAAAACAGCATCTTTGGTAATAGAGTGGAATGCAATCCGTTTGAACACGAGAGGCTTCTTTCGCTTCCCCTCAGACAGCAAAGCTTCCACATGCCAAGCAATCGCCTCACCTTCCCGGTCAGGATCGGAAGCCAATATCACCTCGTCAGCCTTCTCGGCTGCTTTTCTAAGCGCCCTGACCTGAGGTTCTTTCCCTTCCATAATCTTGTATTCGGGTACAAATTCAAACCCCTCCCCTTTCTCAGTGATCTCCAACCCCATCTTGCTGGAAGGCAGGTCACGCACGTGACCCATACTCGCCATGATCTCAAAATCACTGCCTAAATACTTTGACAGACTTTTTGTTTTTGTAGGAGATTCAACGATTACTAGCTTTGACATACTTTCTTCAGAATACACTAAATGAGATGGGTATTCTAACAGACGAGCCAAAATAGGCAAAAAAATTCCCCCGGATCTAAAAGATCAGGGGGTATGTTACGCTGGTCGAAGCCAGCAAAATGTGGGCTCTCGCCCTTTTTGTGTGTGGGTGTGGGGGTGCCCCCAGTCTGGACATTGGCGTCCAGCCTCAGGGGCACCCCTCACGTGGCCCGCGCATAGGCGGGCGTGACTTAAGAAGGAACTTCTTCCGGGCCATGGACCCGTCCCAAAGAAGTCCTCAATTCCGTCCCCACAGGCATTGGGTAGCCTGCGGGAAAGCCAGGGTTAGCGTAGGGTTTGTGTTTGTGTCCCTACTTGACCTGGACCTTCACTTGCTATCCCTCTCACCGCCGCTGGCGGATCATTGAGGGCCTGTGCCGATATCGTCCGACCCTGAAAGGGCGTCGATCCAGACACACAGGAGGAGGTGTTTCCACCTTGCCAGGGTGGCACGGTTGAGGTTTTTGGCGTAACCTCTAAGCCGTTCAAGCCGAGTGCAAGTAATTTAGTTACTTACGCCCGGGTCGAGCGACCCAAAGGTCCACACGTTTGAATAAATGTACAACTCTTTCGAGGATGTCGGTATATTACCACTGTTTTACCTGTTTGTCAAGTATACAGGATAATGTACTTAATTTGTTCTGATGTTCAGAACAAGGCTAAACACACTCTAGAAGAAAAAAAGTCCGGCCGGGGGATTGCTCCCCCGGCCTCAGTCGTAAAGTTTATCCCGAATTCGGGTGGCCGACTGAATGGATTAACCATCCCGTCGGGATTAAACTTTCGAATTGTTTCAATTCCATGGCGGCCTCCGGTATATTTTTCCGCTCCATTAGGCGGTGAGCGGAAATCGTGGAATTGTATCGAAACAGGAGCCCCACCAAGCGCTCAGCTATTGGCTGGCAAAGGTGGCAGCGATCCGATACCCCTCATTTAGGCACTGAGGGCAGTGCGCGGGCAGGAGTGCGAAGGGGCATTCGCCCCTAAGTCACTGCTTGTCCAACTTCTTCAAGGAACCTCCATGTTTCTAATCGTTCCTGGCTTAAGCATCGACCTTATGGCCGGCCAGGTTGTTTTAAACGTACTATACCTTGTATAGTACCGCTATAACTCCCATTTGTCAAGTATATAAGATATATATTCATTAGTGTGCAGGGCAGCCTCACCATTACATTTCTGTCATTGCGAGTGTACTCGCGCGGCAATCTCATACCATCAAGCCCTCACTGTATGAAATCGCTTCGTGCCTCGCGATGACACAACGCAGATAACACGACGCTACGCATGCTTAATTTGAGCCCCTGGCCGAAACCTATCTCCTTTTGATAACCTTATTTCTCAATGAGCGAAACCAGCTGTCCTTTATGCGACGCTACGCAGGTGTAAATTGCATGGATTTTCTATTTCCAAAAGATTTTTGTGTTTATTGACCGTTGCGAATGTTTCTTTTGGACGAGGTTACACCAGGTGTGTTTGGCATGGTCGACTGTCTGACAAGACAGGCGCAAACACACCGTGTACCAGAAGTCAGTTGTCGCTGGACAACTGAACGACGTTCGGCCAAAAGGAATTTCGCAAGAAGGTCAGAAGCACAAAAACCCCTCCCCTACAGCCCCAACAAATACGGCATAATCTCCGCCGCCACCGGTCCGGCGACAGCACTCCCCTCACCCCCACTCTCCACCAACACCGTCAACACCAGCCAATTCTTGGTATCCTCCCCTTTGGGAATTACTACACTGATCCAAGCATGAGGCTCATCTTTTTCCCCTCCATGCTGAGCCGTACCCGTTTTACAATATATTTTTCCTCCATAATCAAATAGTGGAAAAGCAGTGCCGCCATCACGACAAGTGTCTCTCATCCCCTCCAGTACCACCAACCGGTCATCGTCGGGTAGTTTTAAATCATCACAATAATTTCTTCCCACCAACCTCAAGTCACAACTCCATCCACTTACAACAGCAGCAGTCATCCTGTTTATTTGAATTGGAGTTGCCATCAAATTCCCTTGCCCTATGGACAAGTGATATGTATCTCCAAGAAACCACTTTGACCCCATATTCTTTTCTTTCCAATACTGGCTCGGCACAAGTCCCAAAGCTTCACCGGGCAAGTCAATCCCTGTCGACTCCCCCAAAGATAATCTTTTTGACCAATCCACCAACAAATCTACACCTAATTTCTCACCCAAACGATAGAAAAATACATCGTTACTTCGAGAAAGAGCCTTACCAACATTCAAATCTCCCTCCGTTCTACCATATTTATCCAAAAACCAATTCCCAAAACGGTATTCCCCAATCACTATTTCTCCTGTATCGGTGATCAAAGTATCCTTCTCAATTTTTCCCTCCGCTAGCGCTGCCAGAGCCGGCACCAATTTGTAAACCGACCCCGGGGCAAACTCACCGGACACCGCCCTATTAAACAACGGCTTTTTTGTATCGTCTCCTATAAGCTGTGCCACATCTTTGAACTCCCCTCCATAATCTGAACGACGTCCTCCTGAAACAAACAAATTTGGATCAAACGAAGGCAAACTTACCAGAGCCAATAATTCCCCACTCACCTTGGCTACTACTCCCACAGCGCTTTTACCGCTACTCTCCAAAGCGCTCTTGAGCGCCACAAATAAATCCTTCTGTAAATCAAGGTCTATGTTTGTAGCAATATTTTCTCCACTCACCGCCTCTACCCTGGTGATTTCTTTTATTATCTCCCCTGACGCGGACTCCTCCACCACTATCTCTCCGGCGCTTCCTCTCAATTTCTTATCGTATGACTTCTCCAAACCCGATTTTCCTACAGACATTTCAGGAAAACAATCTTCCATGCAGTCTTTCACTTCATTTTCGTTCATCTTGCCAAGGTAGCCGGTGATTCCCGCTGCCATCTCACCGGCAGGATAAAATCTGACAGTCTCACTATTGTTTTCAATATTCATCACTAGTGGTCTGCCATTTTTGTCACTAATCACTCCTCGAATGGGTATAAGATCCTCGGTCCGAACTATATTTCTCTCCGCCATCTCTTTGAAATAACCACCCATGATCACGGTCAAAAAAAGTGACCTGGATAATCCCAAAGCCACCACCACTACTATTATTCCTTTGAGCATAAACAATGGAAGATGATCCTCTCTCATTTGTAGCGAACTTTAATTGAGTCACTTTTGGTCTCCCAGCTAAAAACTACTATCGCCACAACCAATACCACCAACATCTCGACCACACTCCAAGTGAGACCAAATATCCTGTCAAACAACCCATTTGCTATCAGAGAAATCACGATCAACCACCACTCCAGACCTTTCCTCAGTTTCAACAAAAAAGATACCAGTCCCAAAAGAATTACTATAAATAAGCTGGGTAACCCTAAGTTCATAACCGTCAAGACAGAAATCAAAATACCCAAACCCAAACCCAACCAATATATCCCTCCCCAATCCACCAAAACTAACAGGATCGGCCAGTAAATCCCCCAACCCAAAACACCCTCTCCCAAGATCACGCTGACCACCACGGCCAAGATAACTTTTATGGTATTCTTGTCTTGGTTCATCTCGACTCCATCCTACTATATTCAAGCATTTATGTGAATCGAACACACAGATTCAAAAATCAATGATTAACAATTTCAGGATATCTTCTCTTCTTTTACCATTGCTGATATCTGTACTTCTGTCTACACTAAGCAATCTCTATATTGGTCGGAAACTAAATACTTTTTTCAATATCGCTCTTTCCCCTATCACCATCCCCACTTCTCACACAAAAAGTCTGCTAGATGAGACAAAAGACCTACTCCTCGATCTACCTCATTTAAGTCGCGAAAATCTCGAGCTTAAAAAAATAAATGCAGTCCTTCTAAGCGAAAACCAAAACCTAAAAAACGCTATCACCGATCAAGAGACTCTCAAAAATTCATCCAAGATATTTACCTCCACCATTCCCATCCGCGTCGTCAGTGTAGGTAATAGTATCACTGCCACCACTAGCTTTGACACCAACTCCATCAAGAAGGGTCAGCCAGTAATTTCCGGCGCCATTCTTTTGGGGTTTGTCGATCGCGTTTCCAATTCCATCATCCATATTACCCCCCTAGACTCGGACAATCTTCCGCGTTTCCCAATCAAAACCGTTATGGGACAGTCGGGTATTTACCTCTTTGAAAACCGATCTTCTCAAATCGCCGATTTGCCCAGCGAAAATCCAATCAATCTAAATGATTCCATTCTCACTCTCCCTACAGAACTGATCCCTGCCAATCTTGTTCTCGGCAGGACAACCAAAATTATTTCTACACCCCAGTCTCCTCTACAAAGAGCAGAGATCAGTCTGGACTCAAAGCTGACCACAAAAACTCCAGACCCGGTCATCATCACCAAGCCATAAAAATCCCCCCGGTAAAGGGGGGAGAGAAATTAGCGTAGCCTGAAGTACAGGACGATCATGAGCGAAAAGTAGAGCAAGGCAATAAGCGAAACTGCAATCAACAGCCCTGCTATCATGCCTGGAGTTGTCGGAATTGAGGAATCTGGTAGATAAATATAGGCTGTCTTACCCTGGACTAAGTATTCTCCGGAGCCCAGCTCACCCTGAGCAATGAAAAACTTACCCATATACTCTTCAGTGCAAAGTACTGGCGTATATGAGCCAACCGGAGTGAGACAGGTTTCCGATCCTTCTTCGGAAAGCATTTTGATCTCACTTTGTTCCTCAACTACCAAAATGCCTCCGTCACCCAGGGCAATATAGCCCTGATTATGTGTATCCACAACACCGTTGACAAGGGCAAACCCCATCGACGCAATCATCGCTAAGCCACCAAACATAATTCCTAACCAAAAAAGCTTATCTCGATTATTCATCATATACTCCTTTTGTGAACAAAATTAGTGTGCCAAGAATATTGCCGCTATTTTATAGGATACTCTCTCTGTTGTCAAACAAAATGGCCACCCGGTTCGGGTGGCCAATAATCAAAACTTAAAGAACCCCTGTAAAGAATGCATAGATGAAGAGGGCGATATAAAAACCACCATTGATTACCCCTGCCGGCCCAAATGCGTCGGCCATGCCGGTAACGGTCAACACCGAAAGGTACTCAAAAAGCGGCCAAAGAAGCAAAACTGCGCCGAGACAGCCCACGCAGCTAAGGCTGCTCAAAGCTAAATCACGACTCCGACCAAGAACACCCAAAATGACCATGACCAGCCCCAGCAAGATGAACGCGCCCCAAATCCACCAAGAGGCATGGTAAAACCATGTTTCCACGCCAACCATCTTGTCGAGAAACAAATCCCACCAGGCGTTTCCAGTTAACTCGGACCCACGCATCTGCAACCAAGCGAACAAGAGTGTCAAAATATACATCGATATCCTCCTTCATCTAAATTCTCCAGGTTTTTGAAAGTACCCGGAAATTATACTACGGGTCCTATCCCCCTGCAATCCTCAATCCCAAGTCCACCAGAACAAAAGCAACCACGGCTCCAATCATAACCTGTGTTATCGTGTGTTTCTTCAGATACACTCTCGACCATAAAACCAAAAGCAAAACTACCATTAGCCAACCAAAGATCTTCCAGCCATAAAAACTATTCAAAAGTACCATCAACAAGGCATTTACTCCTGCATGAACAGATATCTTCCAATACAGATTTACCACCATAAACACTGCCGATACCGCCAAAAGTACCAAAAAAATCTTCATCAAAAATACCTGACCCAACAAAGCTAATAGCAACACTCCCCACAGATGAGAAGCAATAGTAAACAGGTAAATCGAGTTTCTTTCTTTCTTGTTTGTCAAATCCCAGTCAGCAATCCTACCTGCTCTCATCCTAAATGCAAAAAAAACCACGGGAAGTAGGATATAGAAAATCAAAACCACCATCAACGTTTCCATCCTCTTCACAGGCAAAGCTGCATACAAGACAATAAGACATACAGCCAAGGGTATCTCAAACATAGGATCAAAGATTCGCGTCACCAACCAGGCAAACTTTCTCATAACTCAATCTTACCTCAGTCCGCCCACCACTCTCACCTTACTCAGCAATTTATCCTCCTCCAGCACTTTGGCACAGCCACGCACTACCGCCTCCATCGGATTCTCAGTCACCCACACCGGCATACCTGTCTGCTCAGATATCAACGTATCAATCCCTCGTATTAGCGAACCTCCACCAGCCATTACCAAACCCTTTTCCAAAATATCTGACACCAAATCGGGCGGCGTCTCCTCTATGATCAAATGAATCTCCGAGAGAACCTGATTAATTATCGGCATCATCGCCTCGCGGATCTCCACACTATCCAATTTCAGCGATTTGGGCAAACCACTCTCCAAACTCCTACCTCTTACCACCACTTGCAAAGGATTTCCCTCCTTCTCCCGCTTAAGTGGATAGGCAGACCCTACCGCTATTTTTACCTCCTCAGCAGTACTTTCGCCCAACAATAGACTATATTTCATCCGAACAAAATTTATGATCGATTCTGTCAATTCGTCCCCTGCCACCCGCAAACTCTTATTCAACACTAATCCTCCCAGGGAAATCACTCCTATCTCACTCGTCCCCCCACCAATGTCACAAATCATATGCCCCTCTGCTTTTTGCACCGGCAAGCCTGCTCCAATGGCGGCTGCCATGGGCTCTTCTACCAGGAAGGCAGCACGAGCTCCAGCCGACAAAGCTGCCTCCTGCACTGCTCTTCTTTCTACCTCAGTCACGCCTGATGGGATACCAATCGCCACTCTCGGACGTGGAATCTTGAACCCTAGTCCCTTGTAGTATTCATGCACTTCCACCACGTAATGTTTGAGCATAGCCTCGGCAGCGTCAAAATCAGCAATCACACCGTCCCGCAGTGGCCTCACTACCTCAATATTTGCCGGATTTTTGCCTAGCATCTTCTTGGCCTCCTCGCCTATGGCTAGAATCTCCTTTGTTTTTATCTGTCTAGCCACCACGGAAGGCTGTTTGATCACTACTCCTTTACCTCTCACATGCACCACAGTATTAGCTGTGCCCAAATCGATGCCTACATCGAGTGTTGCGAATCTCCAAAATTTTTCAAAAATCATTCTATCTAAATGTATCTTATTACTGCCCAATAATACCAGAAAGAATCAATATGTGAACTCCAGGCTCACGAGCCAGCTTGACTTGACAAATCAGCCTCATTGTGATATTATAGGACCAATTCGTTTAGTAGCACATTAAACCAAACCTTTTCCCAAGCGCCCCCTTACGGGGCAAGCCTTAAGGAGGCCCAAGTGAAAAAGTTCCTGCTCGCTCTCTGCGCTATCTCTCTGGTGCTCTCGGCCTGCACGGCCGAGAAAATCTACACCCCCGAAGACACGGCGCTGATGTACCCCGAAAGTGGACAAATTAGTGCCGTTGTTGCTATACCTGAATCTTACGTTGAAGAATGCAACGACCCATGGGCCCAGGTCGCCATGGAGATTAATGGCGACGAGGCAGAGACGTGGATGTTTTGCCGGGAGTATAGCGGTGAGGTAGACATTATTGACGCCGCTATGGTTCTCACCCTGGCTTCCCCTCTGCCTGGTGATGAAGCAATCGTCGGTGTTGTGTGGCTTGGAAAAGTCGCGATCAAGCTGATTGTCGTGGCTGGCACAGCCGTTATAGCCGGACAGACAATCGTCCAGGTCTCAGGAGGACATTCTTCAGATGACCACTCCCCTTGGATTAAAGGCAGCCGAGCTCGGGTGAATATTGGTGTCCTTATCCTTGCTGCCACAGCGACCATTGCCACCACCGGTGGTTTTGACCCAAACAAGTTTAAGTGCGGGGTCATCAAGTCCGGTGACTTGATTATCAGGGCCGCCATTTTCATGGTGGACGTTAATGTTTCCAAGGGCGGAACTTTGAGCTGGTGGGACACCGTAGCCCTGGATCGCCATTGGGGTGGATCCTACGATGTCACCCAGACAAAGTTTGAGACAGGAATGTCTCAGGAAACCCTGACCAAGAACAAGTGGACCTGGGAAACGATGGATTGCAACGATCCTAACTTCCCCGGGTCGGGAGGGCTGCCTCCACTGCAACCGGCACGATAGTTATATACACAGCGGTCAGGATTTATCCTGACCGCTTTTTTGTGCTTCAAATTCATCAATCATCCCTCCCAACCTCTCTTGCTTATCTTTTTCCATTTTTGTCCTTGTTTCTTCATGTTTATCCAAAAATTCAACCACTTCACCCAGATCCTTCTGAGTAACAAATGTTTCTATCTCAGTGCTAAAAGTGGTAGTTGGATCGGATCTGGACATAATATCACCTACATTCTTCAACACCGTTTTTCCCTCTTCCGAATCAAAATCCTTAATCTCCCTCAACCTACCCACCAATTGGTCAACACACCACTTCTTTCTTTCGTCAGTTAACCCCTTGTCAATTATCCCTTCGTCAGTTAGCCGTCCCAAACCCCAACCTTCACTGTCATCATATCCAAATTGCAACATATTCTCCGCTACCCTGAAACCCAATGCGTGGTCTGCGTGGTCTGCTTGTTTTGTTATAGCATCTTCAAAAACCTTCATAAAGTCAGCCGCCTCTTCCTTCTTCAAATATTTTTCTGCTTCATCCCCCTCAGCTATCCTCACCAAACCGGCTATTGTCCTCATGTCATTTTCGTCCCATATTTGACTCTCCGCCGCCAATCTCTGTTTATATCCTTCCATTTGCGACGTATAAAAAGTTGCTTCATCCCAATTTTCATTCACTGCTATTGTCTCCATATAACCCAATTCTAGCATCACTTTCTGATAAACTATACGTCAGCCTTATGAAGACCATCGAGACCGACTCCATCTTAGCCAAAATCATCAGAGGTCTTTTTTATACCCTATTCTTTCTCACCCCCCTCATCCTCTGGACCAAAACCTCTGAAGTTTTTGAATTCAATAAGATGCTCTTCGTCTATCTCACTACCGTTGCCATAGCCACTACCTGGATTCTCAAATCAGTCGAAGAAAAAAGGTTCACCCTCATCCACACCCCTCTCGATATCCCCATCCTAATATTCCTCACCTCACAAATTCTCTCTACCGTTTTCTCCATCGATCCTCACACATCCTTCTGGGGCTATTACTCCCGTTTTCATGGTGGACTGGCCTCTACTCTCTCATATATCGTGCTTTTCTATGCCTTCATCACTCATTTCTCAGGCAAATCCAAGTCCATCACCAACGTCATCTACTCCATCCTCACTTCATCACTCATGGTCAGTCTCTATGGCATAGCCGAGCATTTCGGCATCGACAAACATGTTTGGGTACAGGATGTTCAGAGCCGTGTTTTCTCCACCCTGGGCCAACCCAACTGGCTCTCCGCCTATCTCATTGCCATCCTACCCATCCCCTTGCTCTTCGCCACCACCCAAAAAAACCGCCTCTATTCCCTACTTTACGGATCACTCTCTCTTATCATATTCATCACCATCCTCTTCACCAAATCCCGCTCCGGTGTAGGTGCCACCATCATCATCCTCGCACTCACCTTCCTCTTTCTTCTCTACAAAACCATCAAATCCAAACAAAAATCTCTTCCGCTACTTCTCATCACGCTCACTCTTATTATTTCCACTGCCCTTATCGGCACTCCCTGGACACCCAACCCCAAAGAAATTCAAAAAACAATTAATCTAGGCGGACCGATTCTGCCCAATCTGGAAAAATATCTCAACCGCGTCGGACTTAGCTCACAAATAAAGCCCTTGGAATTAGGAAAACTTACCGAACAAGAAAAATGGCAGGCAGATCTCACCGCCAAAGGCATCCGTGTAGGAGGATCAAACTCCATGGATATCAGAAACGTAGTCTGGAAAGGTGCAGTAGATCTGGGCAAACGCCGCCCGATACTCGGCTACGGTCTGGAGACTTTTGGCTACACCTACTACAACGTCCGCCCCGTGGAGCACAATCTTCTCTCTGAGTGGGACTTCCTCTACAACAAGGCCCACAACGAGTATCTCAATTTCCTTGCCAATGCCGGTTTCCTGGGCCTTCTCTCTTACCTAATTCTCATCTCTGCCATCTTTTATGTACTAATAAAAGCCACCATCAAAAATGAAAGTGTCCTGCCTGCTGCCCTACTTCTTGGATTCGTCTCCATACTCATCACCAACTATTTTGGTTTTTCTGTCGTCTGTATTGCGCTTTTCTTTTTCCTTTTTCCTGCTCTCGTTATTTCTGAGTCAACCAATAACAAAAAAACAATTTCACTCAAGGTCTCCTATCCCACCATATTCACTACTATTGCGATAATCTTTCTCTTGTATTCTTCTCTAACTATCTTTACTGCTTGGACGGCCGATATCGCCTACTCCGGTGGCAAAGCCCTGTCCCAATATGATCCTTCGTATCTCTCGGATGCCATCGACTATTTATCCCAATCCGTCAAAGCCAACAAAAACGAACCATTGTACAAATCCATATTAGCTGAATCCCAAGCCCAAGCCGCTCTTTACCTCAACGAACAGATCAAAACTCTGGATGCTACCTCGTCCGCCAAGACCAAACAAAGCCTAATCACCGCCCGCGATGAATTTGCTCAGGCAGCTCTATCCAACAGCCAAAAGGCTCTGGCGATGAACCCCCACCACACCAACTACTACAAATCCGCAGCTAAGGTTGGTTTGTACCTCGCCACCACCGACCCCATTTATTACAATGATGTGATTACCACGCTTCTTGAAGTCACCGAGCTAGCACCCACCGATGCCAAAACTCTGTACAATCTTGGGCTTGTCTATCTCAATATGGGCAAGTACGAAGAATCACGTGTCGCCTTCCAAAAAGCCATCGATCTAAAATCTGACTACGCCGAAGCCAAGGAGAAATTGATCATCCTCACTACCCTACAAGAAAAGAAAAAGTAGTCTGCCATAAAAAAAAGACGGGGACTTGCCCCGCCTATGTACTCATGCCCAACAATGTTACGTACTGTTCCCAACTTATTGGTACTTTAGCACCATTGCCACTCTCATTCTCACAAATCTTGAATCCGGGATGGATGGCTCTGAAATGCTCAACTTGTAAAGATGTGAGAGATAAATAAAACAGCACCGAAATCGGCTTCTCTATCATCTCAACCAAGCATCCTATGAAAACCAAGCCAGGAACACCATCGATACAGATCATTGAACTTACACGTTTGAAGTGTCTTCCATCGTGATCGAACTGCTTACCTTTCGCCAAAACCAGACGAATATATCTGTCCATATTTCCTCCCGATGCCAGAGGCACCTGATATATTTGGATTTAAAAGGTCAACTTGGGAATTTTACTCTCTCGCTCACCCATAGGTCAACCCTCAAGCATGCAACATTACAGGGTATTTGGTAAAATATACCTTAGTTATGAAAATCGTCACCTCACCCGACCCAGCCCTAAGAAAAGTTGCCCAGGAAATCAACAAACTCGACAAGAAACTGGAACAGCAAATCCGGGAAATGACTGTTGCCCTCAGATCCGCTCAAGACCCGGAAGGTGTCGGCTTGGCCGCACCACAAGTAGGTATCAACAAACGTCTTTTCCTTCTCAATCTATACAACAAAATCGAAGTATTTATCAACCCTGAAATCGTCGAGACTTCACAAGCTTTGCTCTCCGAGGTTTATAAAAAGAAAAAAGACCGTTGGCTGGAAGGCTGTCTCTCACTCCCCAAAGTCTGGGGCTTTGTCGACCGTCCTTATTCGGCCACCCTCAAATACCTCACCCCACACGAGGGCAATCTCATCTCCAAAACCCGTAAATTTGAGGGTGTGGAATCATCCTACGCTCTTCACGAGCTGGATCATCTAAACGGCGTTCTCTTCACCGATCGTATACTCGAACAGGGAGGAGTCATTCTCTACGAAACCCCCGACGGTCTCACTCCCATCGACAAGATATAAAAAATGCTAAAAAAAAAGAACCTCGTCTATTTCGGCTCCCCCGAATTCTCAGCCCAAGTCCTACGTTCTCTAGTAGGCTCGGACTATGTCAACATAGTGGGCGTAGTCACCCAACCAGATAAACCCCTGGGTCGCAAACAAATCTTCACTCCCTCTCCAGTAGCCCAACTAGCCGGTGAACTAGACCTCCCCACTTACAAACCAGCTCAACTGGATGCCGCCAACCTTGCCCATCTCAGCCTTCTCAAGCCAGATATCTTCCTCGTAGTCTCTTATGGCAAGATTATTCCTCCATCATGGCTAAACACACCCACAATTGGTACATTCAACATTCATTTTTCCCTCTTACCCAAATACCGAGGGGCACTATGCATCAGCGAAGCCATCAAAAACCAAGATGAAGTCACCGGAGTCACTCTGATGGAAATGGACGAGCTATTGGACCATGGTCCAATCATTTCTCAGTCAGATGTCACCATCGATACCACCGACGACGTTGCCACATTGACTACAAAACTTACTCAAGCGGCGGTGCAGCTATTGGCCGATAAACTACCCGAAATCTGTGCTCAGGAGTACCCTGTTTTAGGTCAGGATGAGTCAGAGGCCACCTACGCCTCCAAGACAACTTCCCAGACCAGAGACAGCTCATTCATCGGCTACTCCACTCTAACCTCTGCTATGGCCGGTCAGAATGCCCCAAAAGTGTCAGCCCTTATCCGCTCTCTCACCCCAGAGCCGGGAGCATGGACGAGGATAAGCGACCAAGAGCTCAATATCCGCAAAACTCACCTGGAAAACGACAAACTCGTACTGGACACCATTCAACTTGCAGGAAAAACCCCCATCTCATGGAAACAATTCACCGCTGGGCACAAAAGTAAATTTAATTGAGAATTATCTTACTCGACAGTTTCTGCAATCTCTTCTTGTCCAGTCCAAACACGTCCTCCTCGAAATCCACAAATAAGCTCGATTCCACACCTACCATATCTACATTATTGTTTTTTCTCTCACCCAGTGCGATCATCAAGTCATCCCCATATCTCTGTATTTCAAAAGCAACTGTATTCTCCTTGATACCCAAGTCGCCCGACACTCCCTGACTAAAATCTACATCTTCCTCATCTTTGGCCACTTGCTGTTCACCTTTCTCATTCAATACCACCACACTAAAACGGTTGTCTTCTCCAAAGTGAATCGAAATCAGCATCACCAATCTCTCTTGTCTTAAGTGCTCAACTAACCCGATCACACTATCACCATTGTTGGGCATTTTTAACACTTGTTCGTAAGGCAAACTCGAAAGATACCTACCCACATCCACCAGGGCAAGCAACAAAGGCCCTTCTTGTTCATAAACATAAGTCAATCCTTGTTCCGGATACATTGCCATCAACTCACCATTCTCGCTTATCGATACCCCAAACTCACCCATGTTTGTATACGCTACTTCTCCGTCATCTCCCTCAGGATTGCCGTACAAATGACCACCATCGTCTATTCCGGAAAACTTGGGCAAGCCAGTAAATCTATTTGATTCTTTAGGCATTTATTTTTTGAGTGTTGGCTTGAGCTTCTCTTTCGGTGACACGAATACTTCTCTTGCAGGTAGTGCATACCTTGATTTTCACTTTTTGACCCTCAACCTTGAGGTGATGTACGTGAAGATTTGGTTTGCGCACATGCTTGATTCTTCTCTTTGAAAAACTAACCAAGTTTGAGTGTTGCACTCCTTTGCCGCAAATTGCGCATCCGTATTTTATGTGAGTAGCCTGTTTCATGAGCGTTATTCTACCATAACCAGACACCCCTCGTGTATACTCAAACACATGCTTCAGACCCTATTTGAATCTCCTCTTACTTTCTTTCTTTTTGCACTCAGTCTAATTATTGCCGTCACTATACACGAATTCTCTCACGCTCTAGTAGCTGACCGACTGGGAGACCCCACTCCAAGATCCCAAGGAAGACTCTCACTCAATCCATTAGTTCATCTGGATCCTCTGGGCACACTATCGCTTTTGCTGATTGGTTTTGGCTGGGGAAAACCAGTCGAATTTTATCCCCCCAATCTCAAATCCCCCCGACGCGACGCTGCTCTCATCTCCATCGCCGGGCCCATTAGTAATATCGCCTTTGCCATACTTCTGTCTGTTATTGGTCGCACTTTACTCGATCCAAATATAGCCACATTTATCCTGCCCTTCATCTACATCAATGTAGTATTAGCTGTATTCAATCTAGTTCCAATCGGCCCATTGGATGGACAAAAAATCCTTTTTGCCCTCCTCCCCAGAGATCTAGCCTACGAATACCAGTCGATCATGTCTCGCTACGGTACACTCATCCTTATTTTTTTCCTCCTTCCCATCTTGGGCAGCACTCCACCCATCCAAGCTCTAATAGGGCCTGTCATCTCTTTTGCACTCCGACTTCTTTTGGGATAAATTTTTTGACGTAAGCAAATATCCAATATCTTTATTTCTTTCCTACTATAAGGTATAATCCATCGACTCGCCGGGACACACCTGGCGGAACTTTGATAATTTAAGGAGAAATATTTATGAATCTTCGACGTGGCAAGCAAGTCGGTGTAGTTCATGCAACCTTGAATCCGGATGGACCGGGAGTCGTCCGACTCCACCTGGTCCCCCCGAAAAATTCGGATGTACCGCACATTCTTTTCATCAATGGTTACCAAATCATACCTTTGAGCGAATCCGAAGCCTGGCTAACACGACTCTTCATTGAAGAGCTGACTGCCAAAGCTCCTCAAGGAGAAGAGCTGTCCAATGAGTTCATCGACCAAATCCTAGAAACAGTGGCCAATAAAATGAGCCGCCTGTATCCAAAGATTGCCAAAAATCGGTTCAAAGCCGACGTTGTCAAGCTGGTCGACGCATTCTTCTGTTTCGCTCGTGGAGAGAACCCAGGCGTGAATTTGCCTTTCGTCTCCCTCCAGGATTACGTGGAGCAAATGACCGGGCCGCACCGCATGGACCTGATCATTTCACCTATGGAGCGCAACGGACATCACGCCTGTCCACTCAACTGTCTGAATTGCTATGCCAAGCAGTCGGCTATGAGTGTTGAGGCAAGTGAGGAACTATCCACTCTTCAGTGGAAGCAAATCGTTGATCGTTGCAGGGAAGCCGGCGTAGTTCAGATCACCTTTACGGGTGGCGAACCTACTACCCGAGCTGACCTGGTGAAACTGATTGCCTACGCGAAAGAGTTGATAACGCGGCTCAACACCTCAGGCGTCACCTTGACCACCAAGCTGGCAAAAGAACTGTACGAAGCGTCACTGGACTCTGTCCAGTTCACTCTCTACAGTCAATTCGCCTACGTTCACGATCAATTGGTCGGCCGTGAAGGCGCCTGGCTCAAAACGATCCAGGGTATTTTCAACGCTCTGGAGGCAGGACTCAATGTGTCGGTAAACACCCCCCTGTGCTCAGCCAATCGGGAATATGTCGGTCTGCTCAGTCTCCTCAAGGAGCTTGGCATTACCTACGTTTCCTGCTCAGGTTTGATTCCCACGGGCGGTGCTGTAAAAAGCCTTCAGAATGATGGTGCACTCTCGTCCGATGAGCTCTTTGCCATTCTCGAAAAGGCACAGGAATTCTGTGCGCAAAACGAAATGGAGCTGGCTTTCACCAGCCCAGGCTGGATTTCGGAAGAAAAATTGGCCAGTTTAGGATTGCCCGTTCCCACTTGTGGAGCGTGTACGTCCAACATGGCTATCACTCCTACCGGAGCAGTTGTTCCCTGCCAAAGCTGGCTCTCAGACCCCAAGGGCTTAGGCAATATGCTTACCACCCCGTGGGAACAAATCTGGAACAGCCAGAAGTGCCAGGCCATCCGAAACCAAAAACTGGACAATACTTGTCCCCTAAAGGAGCTCTAAGATGAAGAAGTTCATCGTCCTCTCGCTTACGCTCCTCATCCTCTTTAGCTTCCTCATCACGCCTGCGCGAGCCGCTGCCGATGATGTAATTAACGATTTCACCATCGAGGTCTCCCCTCAATCCGACGGGAGTCTGATCATGAAGTACGTCTTCGACGATTATTGTGCCTCAACCGACTTCCCGAACGGTGATGACTACCTCAAGGTGGGAGTTCCCAATCGGAACTTTACCCTCTTAGAGTATGGTCCCACCTCTTGGATTGGTTCGGCCGACACAATCACCTCAGGTGGCTCATGGGTCCAGGTCAATTTTAATGGCCACCCGGTCGCCGGTGATTGCTTCGATTTCTACTTCATCATCAAACAGCAGTCCATGGCTTACCCCAAGGGGGAAAATCTCACCTTCAACTTCACTCCTGCCTGGTTTGATTTTGCTCGCATTGAGCATCTGAAGATCACCTGGCAGCTTCCCGAGGATCAAAGTCTAGTTCAATCCCTAAAGCCTCAACCCCAGATCTCTGGGTCTCAGGCTGTCTGGGAAGCGAAACTGGCTACGAACGAGAAATATATCGTCGAGCTAATCTTTTTAAAATCAGCCTACCCAGACTACCAAGAACCGGCCGCACCCGTTCAAGCTCAACCCTCTCCCAGTGGTGAGGACAGTGGCTCAAGCGTATTCTGGAACGTGGTAATCATCATCATGGTGATCATCGTCTTGGTGACCATCATCGCCGTTATCATTGTAGCTTTAGAAAATAGCAGTGGAGGCGGTGGCGGTTCTAGTTACGGTGGAGGCAGCAGCTACGGTGGCAGTATCACTGGAGGCGGAGGAAGTATCTTCAGTTCCAGTGGTGGCTCTAGTAGCTCAGGTAGCTCCGGAGGCTCAATCTTTGGTGGCTCATCCGGCGGCGGCTCTTATAGCGGCCGTGGTAGCTCTAGCGGAGGAAGCGGTATCAGTTGTGCCTGTGCCTGTGCCTGTGCCAGTAGTGGCCGAGCCGGGTGCTCGCAGAAAAAGATTGGTTTCATGATGAAGAGGCTATTCAAAAAGGAGTAGCTATGAAATGGATTTCTATCCTTTTTATATTCATCACTCTCACCTCCTGCGCTGAGCAGGAGGTGAGAGAAGATAATCCCTCCACGATCATCAATGAGTCGGTTTCCCCACCAGAAGGTCAGCCTAGTTTTCCCGCCCTCAACGGCAGTTGGATCATCGACGAAGGCTGCGACTTTGACCGTGAGCTCTTAGATGACTCCAACCTGGCCCTAGAACTGCTCAGGGGTGACTATATCGCAGAAGTTGCAGTGATCTGCCAAACAGGCATATCAGGCGGCTCTCAAGAAGCACTCTGGTGGACGATGCAGTGGGGAAACTGGTCACGACTCGGTAATGAAGCCGGTCGAGGCTTAGTCTGGCTTATTCGCCCGGATGTAAAACCGGAAGATAGCCGTGTGGCTGTGCAAAACAGCCTCTGGCTCTATCAGAACACTGCCGTTGACTATGTACCCATAGTCGAAGAGGCAGGACAATACGCCAACGTCGGCGATTTCAATGGTGCACTCGAGGCTATTGTCCGAGGCACAAATGAAACCCTACGTGAAGTAGTTCAACCATAACCAAAACCAAGAAAGAGGAAAAACTCATGAAAAACCTTGCTCGTCTGTTTTATATTCTGCTTGTTGTCTCCTTGGTCGGCTGCACTGTCGTTTCCGATCAGGTAACCATCCACGACGAATTGGTCGCCGCCTACCAAAAGGCGCAGACCGACGTCATGAACGCCAATAACACCTTGTTTACGGCCTTCACCGAAATCAACCTCCAGGTCCAGTTGCAGACATTGTTCGAAAATGCCGAAATCCAGCGCACCGAAGAGTACCGCAAATATCTCCAGGCTCAGCAGGATTTCCAGGCTCTGATGGACGCCTACAATGCATCCGGGAACCAGGGAGACCTGGCAGCCATGGATCAGAGTGGATTATCACCCGAAGCACTGAGCGACGGCTTCACTTTGTATGTGAATGCCTTCACTGAAGCTCAAATGATTGCGGTAAATGAACAAACTCGCATCAATTTGCAGCGCACGGTCTCGGAAAAATTCAATGAGATCACGGCCGCTTCGCGGACGGCAAACGAAAGCATCCAGGCCTACAACACTGCGCGGATTCAACTCAAAGACGGACGCATCGCGGGAGAAATCGCCAACGAACTTGGCATTACCGTACTACCGTCTTCGCTGCCCCTTTACAGCCTGGGAGTTGCTCCGGCACTCGCCCCTGTACCCACTCTCTCTACTCCTTAAATTTTCGTTTTCACCCTCAGGGTGGCCATCACGGCCACCCTTTTTTTATACCTAAAATGCCACTGCTTTAAATACTTCTTCTTCTGGACATGAAGCTGGACACACCGACTACGACCAACAAAGCTCCAAATCCCAACAAAGCAATTTTCAATATTGTGGAAACAGCACCTCCCAATCCACCCTCTTTTATTTCAACATCTTCATTTTGTTGGACCTTAGCCACCTCTTTGGAGGCTTTTGTAGGCGTGGGGGTGGGCGTAATAATAGCAGTCACAGGCTCTACACCGGCTCCAAATTCGATTCCTCTAACATTCCCCGATAGCAACACAGACTCGGAGGGTTTACTTGTACTGGCATCTCTCTCAGCAGTGATAAATAAACGGAAAAACTTTTGGCTCACCTGACCGGAGAATTTACCACTGACAACCTCTCCCATCCTCTTCACTTTTTGATTTTCATCTTCCATCCAGAGTACATATTTGTTTGTTTCAGGTGACAGCGCCATTTTTAAATCCCTACAAGTAGCCAAGACTTTATAGCTACCATCGACAAAAATACTGGCGGCAAAACAAGATCCTGAAGTCCCTGCTCCTCTCAAATCCACCAATCCCTCACTAGCGTGGGCGATCTTTGAAGCACCCAATACTATGACCAATCCAAAAACGACACCAAGAATATATTTCTTCATACCAACATTTTACACCACCTCTCGTAACCATAAAAAAGCCTCACTATTGCTAGTGAGGCTTGTCTTCTCCCCTAAGGGAGGAAATTATCTTATTCCCCGTCGCCGCTGTGGCGAGAGCGCTGCTGACGCTGCTCGCGTTTGCGAGCGCCATCCTTCTTGGATGCTTCGAAGGCGGCTTCGTTCTCAGCCCGTTTGCTTTTGGGCTTATAGCCATTGGCGGCGGTGTGACGCTTGCTGGCAGAGCCGGCCTTGTTCACCTTGCGGTGAAGACCTTCAGCCGGAACCACGATCTCGTCCTCGCGCTGCCCCTGGGCATCCAGCCACTGCTTGTGGCAGGTTTCGCAGAAGGAGAACTTGCCGTTTGCCAGGGGCTGGCCGCACTTGCGGCACCAATACGGTGCCTCAGGGCGAAGCACAGCCAACAGCTTCTCGGCGTTTTCGACGACCCGCTCGTAGCGGGAGGGGTCGATGTTGCGCCGAGTGGCCAGATAGGTGATGCTGCCCACCACGAACTCGAGCCAGCCCTTATCATGCCCCGGCTTGGGGGTGACAAAGACTTCCTCGAAGCGGGCAGGCGGCCAGGCCAGCTTGCAGGCATCGGCGCGGGCACTGATGATGCCACTCAATTCGGCCAACTTATCCAGCTGGAAGTAATGCGCGCCCATCTCCGGGTCGAGGATGGCCAGGATTTTCTCGGCGTTCTCGATGGCGTGGCCGAGTGCCTGGCGCTTATCTGGTGACAGGTAGACTGCGTTTTCACGCGAATCAGCCTCGACTTCTACGTCTTCCTTGGCGTACTCGGCCACTTGGACCGAAATCTGCAAAGAAACGTAGTTCAACCAACCCATGCGGCGTTCTTCGCGGGGCGTCACAAAGGTCGCTTCAAACCGCTGCGTCGGCCACGTGGCCTTGCAGGCATCGGCCTTTTCCGTCAGTTCAGTTGAGAGCTGGCGCAAGTAGGCGATGTCAATTCGGTTGAGCAGGTCGAAAGCCGCCCAGATGGCCGACTTTTCCTCAACGTGAGCCAGCTGCATGTAATACTTTTCTGCAAGCTCAGTATCGTTGATGAATTCGATTGCTTTGTTGATCCAGCCGTTGACTACGTCAACGTTAAAAGCGGACCGGCTCGAATAATTGGTGTTTTCCATCTAAAAACTCCTCCTGCCCGAAGGCACTCTTGGGAAATAAGGTTTGAATGAACTTGTTGGACACACGCCCAACGATGTGGGAATACTACCACCATAACTCCCATTTGTCAAGTATATAGGCCGCAATGCCCAAATTTAGGCACAAAAAAACCGGGGGTCTTATCCCCCGGCTACGATTATTTACTCAAGAAATTCAAAACGTTCTGGCACTTTTGGGCCCCTTCAAAACTTGGTGCCGGTGCTCGGTCGCGCCAGTCCTTCGGCAATAGTCCATGCCTAAGGAGCAAGACGGTGCCGACAAGATACACATCAGGATGACAATCGACTTGGTCGCCACCCAGGTAGGCGGTGAATCCGTCGTCGCCATTATAAAGAAGATGAAGCTTCAATCCTGCTCCATTCAGGCGATATTCCTTTCTACCCAATGCCCGAGCCGAACTCGTCATCTCCCTTTCCAGCCTTCGAAAGCTCATTGTCCTCACAACAGCTTTGTGAAGCCACGAAAGTGCTTCAGGATCCTTCAGTAAGCTGGCGACGATCACAAGATCTTTGAGAAAATTACGAAACGCCGCACGGCTCTTGCAGATCTTAATCCTCCGAGTTTTTGACAAGACCATTTCGCCTCCTCACGAGAAATATAAGTTTAAGGATTGAAAAGAACGATTCAACCGGAATCGTATCATATTACAGGCCTTACGTCAAGTCTATGGGGTACTAAATATAGGATAATATCACTACTTTTCGTGCCCAAAATCCTTTATCATATACTCCCCCTCCAACGTGTACCCCAGTTTTTTGTAATACTCTCTCGTCCCCACAGCCGAGATCACCGCAATCCGTCCAAAACCCTCCCTGATAGCCCGCTCCTCTGCAATATTCATCAAGGTCCTCCCCAAGCCTTTGTGCTGTGTCTTGACCCCTTCACTCTCCTCCAACCTCTCCACCTGCCCATATGTGTGCACTTCCCTCACTATTGCTGCTCCCTCAAGCTCCGTAAACAGAAATTTCTCTCCCGGCTCAGGCAATCTTAGTCTCAGCATCGAATAAAGCTTGTCTTCATTCTCAAATGACATGAATATTTCCCTTCCCCCCAGAGTCGTTCTTTCCCTCTCCACATACTCGACCTTGTCTGAGTAAATTCCACCGCGAACCTCTCGACAGCGGATACACCTACACTTTTTGCCCTCGCTCAAAAGCTGCGCCTGGAGTATCTGCCTCATATTGGTGCTGGCCTCCCCTGCCGCTACCCACTTTTTGCTAATATCCCGCACCAGCCTGTCTATCCTGCACCACTCTGGAGTCATCGCCTTTATGGCCAAAAGCACTTCCCTGAGCTCAGCCTCTGAATACGGCACGTACTCACCCCTCTCCCACATCTTATGCATCTGCGTGCCCGGAATTGTCATGGCCGGGTAAACCTTCAAATAGTCAGGCATAAATCGTGGATCTTCAAACATGATTCTGGCCATCTCTACATCCTTCTCCGGCGAGCTCCCTGGCAAATTGGGCATAAAGTGATAGCAAATCTTGAGCCCGGTGTTGCGGCACATCCGAGTCGCCTCTGCCACCTCATCCAATGAATGTCCTCTGTCAATCTTCCTCATAATCAAATCATCAAAAGCCTGTACACCCAATTGCACCTTGGTCACCCCCATTCTTCTCCATATTTTAATTTCTTCCTCACTCACCCAATCGGGTCTGGTTTCTACAGAAATACCCACAATCCTCCGCTGCGCCGTCTCGTTGAACTTAATCGCCTCTTCCAAACTCCCCGACACAAATCCATTTACCCCATCGTACATTCCCTTAAAAAACTCTCGTTTATAGTCGTCGGGATAAGCAGAAAAAGTACCTCCGATCACAATCAAGTCGATTTTATTCGTCAAATGCCCGGTCTCTTTGAGCTGTCCTAACCTCCCTACCACTTGCTCGTAAGGATCAAAATTCAGTGTCTTTGCCCTTTGAGCCGCCGGTTCGTCGGAAAGATAGCTCTTTGGCATTCCCTCCTCCAGCGGGCAATAAATACACGTGCCTGGACAATGAAATGGCTTCATCATCACCGCAAAAGGCGCCACACCACTTTCTGTGCGTACTCCCCTGGTTTTCATCATCTCTACCAACTCCGGATCACTCAGCAGTGGCCTAATCTCAGAGTTCTTAGGCATCTTTTTCAATTTCTTTGCCCAAGTACGACGATAGTCTTCCAAATTCTCAGGAGTCAATTTTTCCGCATCCTTCAAGACTAATTCATCTAAATTCACTTCTGTATTTTACCCTACATACATCTTTGCCACAAAATAGCCCTGCATCAAGCAGGGCTAAAAACATCAGCAGGCAATCAATCGATTAATCTCAGCAATCTTCAACTCGACCCATTCTCGTACCATAGACGGATTGTTGAAATCAAAGCCAGCATCAATCACTCGGATTGTAGAGTAGATATACTCACCCTCCTCCGGAGACAAGAGTGTCGGAAACACCTCACGAATGCATTCCGCGATGGTCCATACCCGACCACCCTCGGCATTAATCACGAACTGCAACCGGATAAGAATATCGCCACAAATATAACGCGTTAGAAAGTGCTCTTTCTCAATCAAAATAGTTTTTCCGTTTGTTTTACTGTCCGAGCTAAAGATCGCCACCCACACAGCCCTGGACAGATCCTCAAAAATATGATCATCACTCGCACCAGCACAGGCAACAGCCTTACGCACAAACTGGGCTAACTCAGCCACTGTATCTACGCCGACAACCTCTTTGGTTCTAATCGCCTGGACGCGCAGAAACACCTCCCCATCCGATCGTAGATGAAGGGCGCAGAAATCCTCACCATACAATTTAAACCCCACCCAACATCCCTTGTATACCTCATCGATCTCTTGGACCAATTGCTTCATGCGTATATCCTGGTTCATGAAATTTCACCTCCTTGCCTAGAATTAAGATTTCAAATTACCCCATAATTATATCACTATTGCCAAATACACATTGTTATGAGATAATCACCTTATTCGTATATCTTGCACTTTCCCAAAAAAAGAAACGAGGAAAAATGAAAGACTTCTTTTTAGACATCCTTGAAAATATCCTTCCTCCTTTGATCATGATTGCACTTTTGGCCATACCGATAGCTTTAATCTCTCTGTTGGCCAGGGCTGCGCACGATGCGCACGAAGAAGCATATACCAACCGTCAAGATCTCTACACCACTCGGGGAATTTTGGGCGAACATGAACTCATCGTTATCGACCCTGCCGTCAACGAAATGAGCGGATCTGTTTCCGGCTCGGGCGGTTATATGCTCTTTATGGGCGCCGGTTCGTTTGAGGGTAGTGTTCGGACTCAGGATATGATTCAATTTGAATGGTTAATCCCCACTGGGGATACACAGATTACATCAGTTCCTTATGGAATGATAATCTGGGATTTCTCAGACGAAAACACGACACCATCCTTTGAGTTCGTATTTTCAAGTGAATATCTAGACTCGGACATCCGGCGGGACGTAGAAATCATAAACTACAACCCCTTGTTCGATGAGATTGAAGCCATCATTATCCACACCACCCGCGATCAGTACAATCGCGATGTCTCATCCAAAATCGCTCCCTAGTCTTTCCAGCCACCCACCCGGGTGGCTTTTTTTGTAAAAAATATCTTGCTCTCAACACAAACAAGATTCATAATGAATTAATGACTACCAAAGAGAAAATCTCCTCTGTCAAAGCTGTCTACGACAATAATGCAGAAAGTTTCTCTCAAACACGCAACTACATCTGGCCCGATCTAAAGCCCTTTCTCAAACAAGTTAGACTCAAATCCTCTGTCCTTGATGTAGGTTGTGGCAACGGCAGACTACTGCTTGGACTTCCCAAATCCGTAAAATACACAGGCCTTGATATAAGCCCAAAACTCCTAAAAGAAGCAGAAAAGAAATTTCCCGATCAAAGTTTCATCGAGACCGATGTTACCAAAACCGATATCTGGAAACACTTGGGCATGTTTGATCACATTTATTGCGTCGCGCTGATGCATCACCTACCCGACAAAGAGACTCAAGAATTTGTTCTTAAACAAATCAAGGAACACCTGAAACCCAAAGGGACTCTCCTCATCACCGCCTGGAACCTCTGGCAACCCAAGTATCTCAAGTACCACATCGACCTGGCCACAAAATGGCGCAATCCCTACTGGGTCAACAAACCTTTTTTCAATGGAGAGCCACGTTTCTTATTCGCCTATACCAAGCCATACCTGGAAAATCTTCTTAGAGACACACAACTACCACTGAAGATCAAAAAAACAGACAGCAACTACCTACTCCACAGCTAAGTTTACGTATCCCTTGAAATAACGACCAATTTTTGCCATACTTAGACTATTATGCCCAACGATGACCTCGGTCAATTCCCCACACCTCAAGCCGCACCTGCAAATCCTCCGGCTCCTGTCACAACACCCGAACCGACATTATCCGCCTCAAACAATATCGTTCCTGAATTCGAAACTACCCCCGACGAAGTTCCATCACCTACCCTCACCCCCCCCACGACTTCCACTCCCGCTTATACAGAAGCGCCTCCACCACCTGAGCCGGGCTCTCCTTTTATCGTCACCTCACCTGAACCCACTCCCGAACCAGTTCAAGTTGCACCCCCTGAACCAGCCCAACCAATTCTCGCTGTTGCTCCCACCAACACCGGATCTAGCTTCCGCACAATAATATTTGCCGTACTATTTTTTACCGCGCTTGGAGGTCTGGCCGGTTCTGCTTTTCTTTACCAACAAACCACCCAGCTCCGTGGACAGATGGCAGAAATCACCCAAATCCTCAACCAACAACGTACCCAACCAGCCACCACCCCTACCCCTACTATCATTGAGATTCCCAGTGGAGCACCAACACCCTCTGTCATAGCGATACCTACAGCTACCATTTCCGCCACACCCTCACCTACAGTCATCCCTGTCACAGGATCCGCCCTCAAACCATTATCTGTTGCCTCTAACATCCTCAAGATAGGCATCGACTACCAACCAAACGCTCAATTTATCTTGTTGAAAACAGACAACGTCAACGATTCTCAAAACACCATCACCAAATATTTCTTCCGCCAGGATCTCAATACCAAAAAATACTTTTACGTCTTAGTAAGCGGTAATTCGCAGCCGGAAATTATCGACAAAAATATCCAGGTCACCCCGGACAACAACATTCCCTCACTCAATAATCTGGTACTAGAAAACAAACTAGGCATTGATCTGGATGAAGCTCTCAAGATTACCCACTCCAAATGTTCTGATCTGGCAGTTTGCCAAAGTGCCGACACCAAAGCTCAATTCATACAAATTCAAAATAGAGCTATTTGGCAAATATCGCTTTTTGTTCCCGGCGCAACTCAACCCATGGTGATGCAAATAAATGCCCAGACCAAAGAAATTATCTTCCGCACATCGGATTTCCTTCCCAATTAAGGCTTCACCTCATCAACATACAAGGTCGTTCCGGAAAACTCACCTACTACAGTCACTTCTTTGCCGGTATAGTTTCCCAAATTCAATTTTCTGCTAGTGATCTCTGTGCTTTTCTTCCCTGAAATAAGTAAAAACTTATCTCCACTAACGTTGACAACACCCATGAGTGTCTTTACCGGGGACTCCTCATTGACATAAGTATTGGTTGGTAAACTCTTTGTACATCCACCCAAAGCACTACTGATTAAAACCACTGTTAGGCCAATTTTCCATTTTGATTTCTTTATCATAATTCATCATAACACTTAGATATTATAGGCTGGACTATTATCCTGAAGTATGGTACTATAACGCCTGAAATACCCCAATTCTAGTTTTTTCACCTGGGGTTTGAACCTTAAAATTTCAGTATCCCAATATCAAAAGGAGTTGTGAACATGAAGAAACGTTTTTCGCTCTCTGTTATTCTATTTCTCGTCATGCTTTTCGCCCTGGCCACACCGGCCATGGCACAAACCTTTCCACCTCTCAATGGCCATCTTTCAGATAGCACAGGGTTGGTGGATCCGGCGCGCTTTGAAACCGCCGTCCAGCCTCTGGTAGAGTTGTCGGTAATTCCAATCGGGATCGCCTACAACAACACCCAAGGACTTGGCAACGTCGGGTACGACTCGGCCGTTTTAAATAATTACGGTTACGGAGTCCCGGCTGTAGCGCTGCCCAACTTCCCTGGGGCAACCCCGCTGGATGAAAATGTCATCGCAATCTCGATAGACTATGAGAACAGAAACATCATGGTCTATGTAGGCGATCGCTTTGCCGACAAAATCGGTCTTCAAGGCATCAGCCAAATCAGCGATGAGGTAGCAAAGTACGCCGTCGAAGACCCAACAAGGGCTTTCGAGGCTGGCTTTGCCAAAGCCTACGACCTGATGGATCCTCCCTTCAATCGGGCTGTCCGAGGCTTCGTTGCTACTTTCCTGTCCATCCTTCCCTACCTCATCGGCATTCTCCTCACTGTTGCCGCGCTTGTCTGGCTCATTCGTCAGATTAGCCATCTATCCCGAGCCAATCGCGAGATTGAGCTCGTCAAAGACGCTATGGCAAAGCTGAACAATGCGTACGACGGAGCCAAACAACAACACCAGTCAATTGTCGCGCTTCTTCAGAACGATTATCTTGAAGAAGCCGGTCAGTGGACATACTCAGCTTCCAGGCCAGCGGAACAAATGAACGGTTTGAACACTGAGTTTCTCCGCCTCAAAGCAGTTAAACTCGGCCTCTTCAGCCCAATTTCTTCAATGGTTTCGCTGGTAGAAGCCTACCGAACCCTCCAAGCCGATTTCGAAGAAGTCGAAGACTGGATCGTCTTGGTTTCCAATGAAAACAGTAAGCTCCAAGACCAGGTCGCCGGTGCCAAGGATTTACTATTCCGCATCGAACCTGAAGTTGAGCGGGTCGCCGGCTGGTATGAACAGGCGCGTCAATATAGCCGCCTCCTACCACTGAAAAAACATGTTTTTGGTGGTCTCGAAGCCGAGGTAGAAGCCGCAAAGAATCTTGTCCTCTACCAAGCTCATGGTGAGCTTCGAGGGGCACGGATTCTTGAAAACGTTCGCGTCATTCTCGAAGCACTTGAAAAAGCTGCCTCGATTGTGGTGGAAACCGAAGCCATGGCTTTGGCTACGATGGCTGCTATTCAAAACACGCTCTCCCCCTGGGCGAGCGAGCTACCAGGAATCGCGCAATTCTGCGCCGTTCCACTAGCCAATCTGGGATTCGCAATCTCTGAGCTCACCGATGACAGCGATTACACTGATGTCATCGCCCCAGCAAATGAGTCCAAGGAAGGATTTGAGGCGCTGCGCCAAGAAGCTACCAAGCTCGCCGACGCTCTGACCACACGCGATGCCGTGGCCAAAAGCCTGAAATCGTTCTATGACCAAGGCTACCGGCCCGAACACGTCGCCAAAGAAGTACGTGAGGCGAAGGGCTTCCTCAAGGACGGTCTAACAGCAGTCACGGATGGCAAATGGACCAAGGCTAGTAATTGCCTAGTCCAGTCAAAGGGCTCATCCGAGGCCGCTTTAAGCCGGATGACGTACCTTGTAAAACTTCAAAGCACCAATAAAGCCCGCCTGCGTGATCTATCGCAAAAAGTGGCCGAGGTGGAGCAGTACCGTATTAGCAAAGTTGCTCCTCTGTGGAATTCTTTGCAAACGGACTTCACTCCAGCCAATTGGGAAGCAGTCATTGCTGGCTCCTTTGAGATTGCCACCCATACTCTGGCGAATCTGTTTGACAACCCGTCAGACGAGAGCGACCTGGCCTCCCAAGTGGCCACACTCAACAGCCTCGAAAAACAGGAGTTTGAGAAGGCCGAAGAGCTTCTCAACGATCTCTTCCGCCAGAAAGAGCATGCTTTCAGTCAGCTGGAAAGCGTTGCCAACAGGCACGCTCTTTGCATCAAGGCCCGCGACACTCACCAAGCTGTCCTGGCCGGAGCACAAACCAAACTCGATGCAGCGATGGACTACGTTGCCAAACACAACCCGGACATCGACAAAGTCGTCGATGACGGGCTCAAAGCGGCACTCTCCCTAATCGGAGGAGGTCACGCTGCATCTGTCGAGCGTAACTTTGTGCTAGCTCTGTCAAGCGCAGACCAGGCCGTTGAGCAAGTAGACCAAGCGCTTGACAGCGCCAAGGGGCAAGTTTCCGAGCTCTCCTCCCTGCGCAATGCCCTCAAATCCACCAAAGCCAATGCCACGTACGAGGTGGAGAAGATTGCCTCGGGGATTAGCAAGACTCACAGCTCAGTGGTGCAGGAACGCACCGAGCAAGCTCTGCGCGCCGCCACGAGTGGGTTGGAGCAGGGTCAGACCGGGGAAGCCGGCCTATCTGCGCTGCAAGACCGAAAACTGGCCTCGGCCATTTCAGACGCGATCGACACCTACTCATCTGTTGAACGACTGGCGCGGAAAGCTGCCGATTCGCTCGCCAGTGATATGAGCGAATATGATGGCCTGCTGAAAAACGCGAGCTCAGCCGTAGAAGAAGCGCAGGCTGCAATCAGCGACGCCAAGACTGCCTGTGGGCATCCCAAAGCCGGCTCAGCCGGCGACGGAGAATTGTCCAACGCCGTCTCAGCCTGCCCAAGCAGGCCTTCATACGGGGCAACACGCTCCAACCTGCAGCAATTCATCTCCTCAGCCAACTCGGCCAGGTCGGCAGCGGTTAGCGCTGCCCAAAAAGCCCGATCGGCTCGGCGCCAAAAAGAAGAGCAAGAGGAACGCGAACGCCAGGAAGAAGCAGCCCGGCAACGTGCTGCTGATAAGGCTCGTCAAGACGCACTTGACTCAGCCCGCCGAGCTAGCATGAGTAGTTCCTCCTCTACTCGCATTGGCGGCGGATCCTCCAGCGTTTCGCGAAACTCCGGAGGCATCTCCGCCGGGCGCAAATTCTAAGGATACTGAATATCTTTGTCACCGAGGGGGGCGAATAATCGCCCCCCTATTTTTTTATTCCGCCGAGAAACCCTGGGCGACGAGCCCAAGGGAGGTTCGAGCATCCACTGTCCTGATACTATGATGGTAGGATGGAACTTCGTAAACAAACTAGGTGCGTCTTTTACACGCGTTACCATCTCGTGTTCTCAACCAAATACCGGAGAAAGATACTCAAGAGCGGTATGGGTGAGTATATGAAGATATTAATGAAGACAATCGAGAGACGCCATCCGGAAATTGAAATATACGAAGTGAATACTGACGAGGATCATATTCACCTTCTCTTGAGTATTGCCCCTAAGATGGCGATCTCTAGGGCAGTGACCATCTTGAAAACTAATACCGCTCTGATGATGACAAGGAAATTTCCTTTTCTGAAGAATGTCTACCTAGAAATGAAAGCCTGTATTTGGTCGCCTGGATACTTTGTCTCGACTGTTGGGCTTGATGAAAAGACAATCAAGCGTTACATTGAGCTCCAAGGTCAAGAGGACAGTGGGCGAGCAACGCTTGAACTCTAACGATGCCACGGGTGGAAACCCGTGGTTTATCACTACCAATTTTACCTTTTGTGCTGAGGGTCGAAGATAATTCAAGGTTTTCCATAATATCCCTTGTGGAGATTATGGAAAATAGAACAGAATGAATTAGCGGAGACAGGCGAAGGCACGACCGGTGCCTGAGGCTGGGGTGAAATAATTTTCAGCAGAAAATTATTGAACTCATCAGAATGAAAGCCTGAAGTCCCGAGTACTCTCGGGGGAACTTGTGAGAATCTCTCATTAAACTACCTTGTGTGCTGAGGACAAGATTCGAACTTGTGTAGGCTTGCGCCGCGGGTTTTACAGACCCGAGTATTTGTCCACTCTACCACCTCAGCATGAGGTTATTTTATACCTGACCCAAGTGAGCCGTCGCTGGGGGTCGAACCCAGTACCTCAATATTACCAATATTGTGCTCTACCAGGTGAGCTACGACGGCAACTTTCTTCACTGCCTATTTTACCTCATTTCACTCAGTTTCTCCTGTCAAAAAAGTCAACATAATGAAGTGTATCTGTAGGCACATATAGCGCTCTATCTTTAATACTTATGTACGAATAAGATTATAATAACCTGATATGAAATTAATCGCCTATTATGACAATGACTGTAAAGCGTGCTTTGATGATTTGCTTTATTCAATGCTTGAACTAAAAAACAAAAATCGTATAAAGGAATTTTTTTACAAGACGTACAACTTAGTGATTTTAGATTCCGATTTCAATGCCGATCAATTAATGAAAATCTTCGATGAAGATACTCCAATTGAACATAAATTCTCAAAATTAGAAATAATAACTGATTCTGAATACGAAGAGTACAAAAAAGACTTTAGACCATACACTAAAAGCTTGTTCGATTAGAAGAAGAACTCAATAAGAACAAATAGTTGTCCTGTTAGATGTGAGCCGCCTCTGAGATTCGAACTCAGGACATCCTGTTTATCCCAAACCCATAATGACGCAGTTATTATGGGTTTTCAGGATAAGAGGAAGCGCAAGATTTTTCATATACGTAATGAAATTACGATGAAAAATCGAGCAAGCTCTTACAAAAGTTACCTACCAAAGTGCCACTACAGAGTCATTGTGAGCCGCCTCTGAGATTCGAACTCAGGACATCCTGTTTACAAAACAGGTGCTCTAACCAACTGAGCTAAGGCGGCACAAACTATATTTTACCTCATCTCGCCGCGATCAACTTCGTGAAGTGGTAAAATATCAACACCAAACCCCCTTTAACACACACTAAGGAGAAAAGTCTCAATGACTACTGCCATCTTGACCCTACCTTTAGCATTGGCCTACTTATTTCTTTCTTTTTATCCTACAAACAGGCATACCACAGAACGCCATGTTACTTTGTTTGTAATCACTGCACTCCTCAGCATCTTCAATTTGATTGACGCCACCGGCCAAACAGGACTTAACATCGACCTGATTCTAACTGCACTATGGGCCCTAAGCGCCGGCTACCACATTGCAAAGATATAAATACAGGCAACAAACATCTCTCAACCCGCTTTCAAGAGCGGGTTTTTTGTTATCGCATACGAGCTGGCCGCGATCACAACAGTAGCAAAAAGCAAAACCAACACTATAGCTTGTCCACTCTTTCCGACATCGAGCACTGCGAAAACCGGCTGAGCCACAGTCACCGTCCAATTTACGTTTTTCACTGCCTTGATAGCCACCATAGAATATCTACCCGAACCATTGTAACCAATATTGAACTCCTTATTGGTTAACCAAGAAAGATAAGTAATATCCGTTTCCGCTACCTTTGATCCCACCAAATTCTCGTCCACATTACTCAGCCACTCTCCATCCTTATCAAGTAATCCAAAATGCTGCCCCAAAGGCTCAGACGCCAACTCTCCCAGCCTATCTCCCAAAACTTTCAATTTATACGAAGCATATACCCCACCGATAATCTTTCCGTCTGGCTGTCTTACATCAACACCCACCACCACAGTATTTTTCCCTCCAAATGGATACTCTTGCACCTTTCCGGAAAAATTACTATTTTCTCCTATTTTTACGTTACGAAGATAATTCATTCCCTTATAGTCCACTTGTCTATCTCCCTCATTCGGATACGCCACTATCACCTCACCTTTTCCATCCACTATGGACATATTTTCCAGTTCTTCATGATTTTTATACAAAGATTGAGATAAGCTGTTCAACACCTCTTTATTCTCCTCCACCAAAGCCTTTCTAAAGATTTCATTGTCAGACAAAGAATAAAGCGCCACCAATGTATTCACTATCGCATTGTCAACGATGCTCTTGCCATAATCTGCCTTATCGGCCAAGTTTTGTCTGGCAGAGCGTAATAATGTAGACTGCACTATTCCAATCACTGCAATCGCCATGAAAAAAGTCATCAGCACCCCCCCAAACATCCGAAACATCATGGTTCGGTCTTCTTCGCTTCGATATTTAAAATCTTCCCAAAAAGGCAGCAATATCCCTGTCAGTGCAATGATCAAAACAAAAAATGCTCTCGCCCAATTGCTGTCGCTCGCGTAGTGCATCGACAAAGTCACCAATAGTAAACCCAGAAAACCCAAAATAAACAAAAGCAATCTCTTGCTGGTAAAGAAACCCCATATCAAAGCCAATAGAACAAACACAGCTATTCCGTATAGCAACACACTATATCCATCTATCACTCTGTATATCGCAGTGTATATGGATGACTTGTCTGCGACAGAAGGAAAATACTGCATAAACCAAAGAATTCCCACAGCCAAACCACCCACATACATAGCATAAGCAACTGAAGACACCAATCCAAAAAGTGCTTCCAGCAAAATTACAAATCCAAACAGCCCATTGATGATCAACCCATCCGCGTCCCCTGCTCTCATTTGCATAAATGCCAGAGCAAAGCAAGTCACCACCAAAATCAATCTAAATATATTATTCAGATGCCTATACCCGGGAAATTCATCCTGAATCATATCCGCCAAAATCAAACCAAACCCCGCCACAATTAGGGATAGTCTGATGGGTATGAACCAGTCAGACAAGTTACCGGCTACAAACACATCCATTTGCCTGTTGTAGAGGAACATAGACATCCCCAACACAATTGACGAGAGCGATACCATCCAATCAAATAGCCGAGGTAAACCGACCCGCTCAGCTAACCAAAGCTTGAGAATATGCCATGGAGTCTCTCCGCTCAAAGCCTCCAGGCTTTTACCTGGCCTAGGCTCAGGCAGCACAGTCAAAGTGTCCTCGCTCTTAACCGAACCTTCAAGACGTGCCAGCTCGCTTTCAGGAATTCTAAACTTACCCCTGCCCATCCTCAACGACTTGATCTCACCTGTTCTTAGATATCCATAAATAGTGTTTGTAGAATATCCCAGCAGTTTAGCAACTTCCTTTACTGTATAAATTTTCTCTTTCATTTGTAATTGTTATTACAAGAATCTAGAAATCACTGTAGCCGTTTTTGTATATTCTGTCAAATCAGTGTTAAGCCAAAATTGGGTAGTAAGCATCAACAACTATCCAGCCCAACTCCGTTTATCTATGTTACATTCAAATATGGACTCTGAAGTTTCATTTGAGGTTCAAAAGCAAACTGAACTGCTTCCTTTTAGTGACCCTGCCAGTCAAAAAGTTCTCACCGCTTGGTGTGAAGTCCACGATGGCATTGTCCCCAAAATCGTAGACCGTAAGAATTGGGGGGCAAATGATAAAAAAATCCTGGTAGACCGACCAGACGGAAAAAAGGATCTGGAGATACCTGCCGATACCCATCTCTGGGAACTTCTCCAAGTAATAAGCACCATAGATGTAGATAGTTTCAAAGATGGTAAGCGGGAATACAAAGGGACAGACAGAGAAGTAAGGCTCAAAAAGCTTGGTACAACTTTTGAAGATGCTGCCGTTTATCTTGCCAAAAGATTGGATCATGTCGATCAAGGCCAATCAATTGCCAAGGAATTGATTACAGGCTTTTACAAATACGGCAAAAGTCTCCAAGCAGGTGAAGAATATACAGAGGAAATCAATATTAATAAAGTAGCAGAGCAAAGTCTAGACGAGACTCAAACTCAAGAAATTGATATGTGGTTGGCCGGCAAAGAATACCAGTTTTTAAAATCCCTCACAGATACAAACCCTCAATCCATCGAAACAAAAAGACAAGAAATGTTGTCAAAATACTTCAGAATCAGTGAGGAACTGCTCAAAAGGGAACAGCGAAAAGAAAAAGGCAAAGGCGTGTCAGATTGGTATCTTGATAAGTTGCGTCAAAAGCAAGACCTGGCCATCACCACCCCTGTCCGGGAGCTCGACTCCTCCATTTACGACAGAGGTATGGAAACCTTGATGAATGGCATGATGAGCAAACTGGAATCAGTTGTGGCAGAATCCCAAAAAACTGTTCACGAGAAACTGAATACCTCCGAACTAAAAAGCACGCTTGATAATGCTCGATCTGCACTGGCTCAAGCGAGCGAAGCAGATAAAGAAGCAAAACTAAAAGAACTAGTGTCATTAGAGCTGACAGTGGGAAATCAAATCCAAAATGAAATCAGCAACCTGACTTATAAAACAGGCCTCTTTAAGCCCACAGAGATGGTCGCCGCCCAAGCTCTAAACTGTATCGGCTTTTCCATGCTTGGAGGTACTCTTTTTGACGAGGTCGGTCTCAAATATGTCTCCACATCAGTTCCAGATCATTCTATTTTAATGCAGGTCACCTCAGACAACACGCTAAAACTCATGGATATGCAAGGTGCCCGTGTCAATCGAAACATCACCGAATTCGATCTGGCCAAGAATGAACATGAAAAACGTAGCAACATAGTTGATCAAATCGCTATGGCAGTCAACAATGGCACATTTACTTACGACCACTTCATGTTAAAGATAGACCAACCAGGGCAAAACTTTTTGAATTGGCCAACAAAAGAGATTTACGTCTCTCTCGCTCATGGTAACCAAGAATATAAGGCTCAAATTTACTTTATCCTTGGCAACGCCCTCACCGATCCGGCTGAAAAAGAAAAGTGCTACCGTAAGGCCATAGAACTAGATCCAAATTACGATAAGTCTTACAATGGCCTTGGCAACGCCCTCACCGATCCGGCTGAAAAAGAAAAGTGCTACCGTAAGGTCATAGAGCTAGATGCAAATAATGATTATGCTTACAATGCCCTTGGCATCATCCTCACCGATCCGGCTGAAAAAGAAAAGTGCTACCGTAAGGCCATAGAGATCAACAAAACAAATGACGATCCACACTACAACCTAGCCACATTAATAAAAACCCAAGACGGCAGGACAGCAGAAGCCATCGAACACTACAAGGAATTCCGTAAACTATCAAAAGATGAAAAATTTAGAGAATATGCCAGGCAAAATATCAGTCGCTTAGGCGGCACTCCATAACAAAGTCACCACATCAAAATCCTGGTTTATGTTAAAATAACCCTCGCTATGGCTAAAAAAGGACCCAGACAACACGTAGGTTTGAAATGCACCAAATGTGGGCACTTCAACTATATCTCCGAAAGGAATAAAACCAATACACCCGAGAAGCTCGCTATCTCAAAATATTGCCGCACCTGCAGAGATCACACTGAGCACAAAGAAGTCTCCAAGCTGAAGTAAGAGCTTGCTCGCTCTCTTTTCAATAATTTCATTATTGAAATATCGAACTCCGCTTCCTCTTATAACTGGCGCCGATAACTATATTATCGTCTGGTTATAACAATTTTCTAAGCATAATTCTCGTTTTGAAAAGGCCGCGCAAAGCGAAAAAGCCAGGTTTTTTGAGTATTCTCAAAAATTTTTCGCTGAAAGACAGGATGGATTTTGCGCCGGCAAAATAGCATCCGTTTTTCAAAATGAGGTTATGCGGCAGGAAAAATATGTTATTTGGTTAATCCTAGATTTCTCTCATCCCAATCTCCTCAGGCAACTTTACTCCCTTAGGCACGATAGCAAACATAAGTCTATTGGCATAGAAATATTTTTTCGTGCCGTCGTCAAAATAATCCATTCTGTCATCCCACCAGCGATTCTCAAATTCCTGCAAGTTTACAAACCGGTCTGCTTCGGCATAGTGACCATAAGGATCCATGATCCTCAGATGGTTGCCACCCCTGTCCAAGTCCACCACAGCTGCATAATGCCCTTCCTCGCCCCTACACATCGGCTCATCGATGTATTCTTCCCGCTGCGCCTCACTCAGATCATCCACATATTCCTGTCGCTCAAATATTCCCTGCCAGTTCACCCCTACCGGATAATTAAAGACTCTAACCATCTTTTCAATATCTCCCAGCGTACCGTACATCTTCATCCAGAAAGAATAGCCGGGCATCAAGTTTTTTACTGCCTTGGCCATTTGTTCTGCAGACATTCCTCGCAGGGAGATAGTAGACCGTATGCCGGCCGCATCCACAATTTGCTCCTGATCCAGAGCTACTCCAAAATGAGCCGCCAATATTTGTACTGTCGCCGGACCGCAATAAGACCCGGTATTCTGACGCACTCTACCAATTCTTCTAAGGCGTTTCCCTACCAGTTTTTCTTTCGCGTACAACACCCACAAAGCATTGTTTTCCCTATCAAAATCAGTAGCTTTCACAAATCCCACCTTTTCACTCACTTTTATCGAAGGCGTGTTCCCCTTTTCTATTTCTGCCACAAATTTGAGCCTATCCATAATCCAAGGTTTATTGCGGGAGAGATAAGATTTCACTATTTCCAAGGCCAAATGTAATCCGTCCACCGTCAAACCGGACACCCCGTCCGGCCTACGAGCATAGCTTACCTCCAGAGCGTCTCGGTCTGCATCGCGAGGATAAACATAAACAAACGCATGCACCCTACCCTCACCACGCTCATCTTCCATGTCTGCGATGGCAAAAAGGAAGCTATTCCCCTGCCCCTTTTCATTCATCCATGCTCTAAAGCCATTCACACTGAAGTCGGATACATTGTCCATCCATTGCTGAGCTCCGGGACTACTGACTATGGCCGTCAAATCAGCCAGATCAAGAGCGCTTTCGGCATCAAAAAACCGCACTACAAACCTTCGCTCATTAACATAAAAATATCGGCGCATAGAGGTATTTTATACCAGACCATAATGCGAAGCTATTATGGGCGCCAGTATAAGAGGAAGCGCAAGGTTTTTCAGGCACATAACCCAGGTTATGCTGAAAAAACGAGCAAGCTCTTTTACCAGAAACCATTACCCAACAAAATTCAGCGTGCGTATTTTGAAAGCAGACTTGCCAACAGCTCGTCGAAACTCACACCATGTAAGGCCAACACCTCAGTCATCGGCAATCCCAAATCAGGTCCAAAAGCTGTATTTGGATTGGAATCCGTAAAATATGGAATCCCTGTCTCATCTTGTACCCTCACATCAAACTTGGCCCAATCTTTGTGATGCAGACCGCGGAAAGCGCGAATAGCCAACTGGGAAATCTTGCTTGCCAGAGGCTCTTCCACATGTTTGTAGGTGTAAGCCTTCAGATCATCATATGACTCAAAACTAGTAAAATAGTGCTTACCATCAGCCTTTTTACGGAATACTTTTTGACCCATATACACATGTTTCCTGGATCCATCGTCAAACACTACCACAGTCACCTCGGGTCCATCGATAAACTGCTCCACCACCACCGGAATTTTGTAGGTACTCACCATCTTATTTACCTTCTTCTGAGCGTCTTTGACCGTCTCTTTCACAGCCTTATTGTCTATCCCCACACTGCCACCACTCTCATTAAGCTTGACGATAAGAGGCAGTCCTAGATCCTCCTGAACAGTTGTATTGGCTCTGCGAATAAACTGAAACGCCGGTGTGGGGATGCTGTAAGCCATCAAAAGCCTCTTTGTTAAGTTTCTATTGTTCCCGATCACCAATCCTTCCATCCCGGCTCCTGTGTAGGGAATGTTGGACAGCTCCAAGGCTGCAGGCACAGATGTCTGAAGCTTGTCTTTGCCTTTGAGTGTGTCCACTAAGTTAAGCACCAAGTCGGGCTTGTCTACCAGCAAATTTGTTAGGAAATATGGATCGCCGGGTAGTGTTTTTACGTTCACTCCCAGCTTTTTGACCCGCTCAGCCACCTCTCGGGCTCTGTCCTCCACCTCCACCTCAGCATAATACGATTCCTCAGTAGGGAACCATTCACGCTCTACATGAGAATAAGCGACCACCACCAACCCTAGTTTTTTCAGAGCGTGTCTGTCTATGCGCAACTTAGCCTTTTTGACTACCTTAGGAATAACAGATTCTTGCTTTTCCTCAGCTTTTATCTCGGCTACTTCAGCCTTTTTATCCTCCTCATGCTCTACAACTTTCTTATTTAAGCCCAACAATTCCTTGATTCCCATACTCCAGCTTAGCGCAAAACAGCCTCGCTGGCAAGCGGAAATGTTCCAAGCCTATCAGTGTTAAATCAGATACAAAAACCTTACTAAATGACCGCCACCACCAACCCCAAAATGAGTAAAAAAAGGAATATAGCAGTGAAAACTACCACCTCAATCGCCTTCTTTGGAGTTTTCTCGATAAACATGAAGCGGAAAGGGAAGAAAAAAACAATCAAGCCACAAATAAGAGCCGAAAAAGAAAACAGAGACATAAAAAGCAAAGGAGCCCAAAATTCGTCCGGTCTATTACCAAACCATTTCTCGGCGCTTGTCAAAAACCAGACCACCAGGAGGAAATAAGTACCCAAAGCAAAAGCCTGAAGCATCCCAATCACCCATGTTTTTGTCTTCATACCTCTAGTATACTACCCACAAAACTTGACAAAATAGCCCTATAGTGATAATATAGGCCATTCAAGTTCTTTAAATCTATACCTCCCCACCTCGATCATCATCGCCGGCCGCGAGCGCCGGAATGCCGTCAAGAAAGATGGCTCCGTCGAGCCAATGAAGGCGATCCGGCTCTAACAAAATAAAGAACAAACATCACCGATGACCGCTGATTCACAGCGGTCATTTTTTATGTCTTTGTTCCTCTTCTGCTAATATTTATATATGCTCACCACAAATGACCTCAATCAAATCAAAACGATTGTTGAAGAGGTAGTCGAACAGAAGCTTGAAGAGAAACTGGAACAGAAACTGGAACAGAAACTAGAACAAAAGCTTGATCAAAAGTTTGAGGAAAAGCTGAAACCTATCAACCGAAAACTCAACAAACTCCAAAAGGATCTCAATACCACTATTCATTTTTTTGACAAGGAACTCGTAGACCACAAGCACAGAATTGAGCACATCGAAACCCACCTCCAGCTTCCTTCTAGCGCTCCTCTTTGATAGAATAGGTAATCCTAGGGGTGTCGTTCAGTGGTAGGACCGGGGTCTCCAAAACCTCAGACGGGAGTTCGATTCTCTCCACCCCTGCAAGAAACCAACACCATTCCAAAACGATACCGTTTCGGTTAATAACGGCAAATAGTGCATGGCAACTATGTCATTCCGGCCAACGAGCCGGAGTCTATACAAAGCAATACCTGCTTTATTAATTTGAGCTTTTTATATCTCAATTCCCAGACTTTTTAACTGATCTAAATACTTCTCAAACCCTTCATAAAGAAAAGTAGTAATCCCCACCTCCTTTGCACCTGAAACATTTTCCTGATTGTCATCGGCAAACACGATCGTCCTTGCCCCCACGTCGGATTTCCGCACCAGCTCTTCAAAAATCCTCCTGCTTGGCTTACACTCACCCACCTCATACGAGAGCACAACCACATCAAAGTCATCAAGAAAACCAAATCTTTCTTGAAGCCCATTTATTCTCGCTGGGAAATTATTTGAACAAATAGCTGTCTTATACCCCAAGCTTCGCAATTTCCTTACTACCGAAACCACACCCTCATCTACATCATATCCATCAATCATCAGCTTCACGACCTCTTGCCATGTCATGTCCAATTTCCACTCCGACACTGCCCACGTCCAAAACTCCTCATCCGTCATTTTTCCTCTCTTATACTCCTGATTCATTTCCGCCGACTTCAAAAACACCCTTTTTGCCTCATCTTCACTCACACCCAACTTTCCCAGAGACTCCATAAAATTAGCCTTCCCATTTGGAAAATACACCCCATCAAGATCAAAAGTTATTACTTTTATTTTTTCCACCAAGCTGTCTATATCCATTTATCCAAATTGTATCAAAGACGGTTCACCCACCACCCTCTCACCTCTTGCCCAATCTTTCATTTATTCTCCTCCTAATCACCTGCATTCTAGGTATCTCATATGTCAGTGTGTCATCCCAATCCAAAATCACCGCCACCCTCTTGCCTCCCCATCCTCTCATCTCTTGCTTCATAAACTCATGAAATGCAGTCAAATTCCCCATCCAATCTTCATCTTGTTTGACACACCACTCCTGATACTCAATCGGGAGTTGAGGCACAATTGGCCTAACTGCTTCAATATTCTCCCACTTATCATCTGCAAAATATATTTTATCGATTCCATCCATGTACAACTCCATCATCACCTCCCTGATCTTCTCTTGCTTGTATTCTCTCGTTATATCCACCCGCAAATTCCCTAACAACGCCACAGCCTCTACTCTCTCAATTCCTTTTTCCCTGCACAGATAATCGGTCACCAGCTCAAACACCCTACTATCCTCTATTTTCTTTTCTTGATAATAGTGACTCCTCTCTCCATGGTCCCCAACAGTGCAAATCGATACCACAGCTCCTGCTGCCAACATTTCTCCAATCAAAGAAACTGCAGTAGGGTGCAAAAATTCAGGTCCCGTGGTGTTCTCAAATGTTTCCCGGACGACCCTCTCCACAGTGACCCTATCCATCGTATTCACCTCACCAGCCACTCTCCTAATAACATTCTGCATTCCCCTTTCATGATTCAACCCGCCATTCTCCACAGCATCATAGTATGCTCCCAGAATCTCACCATCTTCGAACTCACGCATTATCTATATCTTACCTTTTTTACAGGCATTTCCCCTTTTTCCTTCATTTTTCTCAGTAGTTTTCTCCAGTTTATTTCCCACAAATAGCGCACGTCCCTCCTCCCCAGTTTCTCACCTGTGTCCTCAAAGCATGCACCACGAATCACTCTCTCCGAAGACACATTTTCCGGATCTATCTCAGCCACAATCTTCAGCTTTGTCTTGTACCCCATCTTTTTCCGAATTCTCTTAGCTTTCATACTTGCCTGGCGAAGGGCAGAAGACATCAATCCTCTTTTCCCATAAGGCATTTTGGCATAGCTCACCTCCAACACTCCCCGTCTGTCTTCTCGAGGATAAAAGTATATAAATCCCTGAGGCCGGGTCATTCCTGCTTCATTATCACTCCGAGCACATACTGCAAACAAAAAGTGACCGGCTTCTCCTCTCTCCTCAGTCCATTCTTCAAAGTGGATTCTTCTCATTCCCTTGAGATCCTCCATCCAATCACGCACACCCTTACTCCGAACAATTCTTTTCAAACGCGCTATATCTTCGTCATTTTCTCCATCAAAAAATCTGATCACCGCTCTGCGTTTGATATCCTGCTGCTCCATACTCATTTTTAATATAGCAGAATTACCCTCCACCGAAACACTTTTTTGCTACAATACAGCCCATAGCTCTTTCAAATCCTATATAGGAGGTAAACCATGTATATTGTCGTCTTTGTTAATGAGAACAAGAACGGATTCAATTGTCTTCGT
>Ga0172379_10001307_pt1 | contig 50842 bp, 48 predicted proteins | sample GrowelOW334metaG_FD_119756 | JGI IMG/M metagenome (GOLD analysis project Ga0172379, IMG submission 119756) | Groundwater microbial communities from an aquifer near a municipal landfill in Southern Ontario, Canada - Groundwater well OW334 metaG | ecosystem: Environmental > Aquatic > Deep... | reverse complement strand
TCTTGAAATTAAGATTTGGATTGCGCCATCGTTTTTATCAAAGTTTTGAAGAGCCACTCCGACGGTGGATTCTCCGGCATCAGCTTTTCTCATATATCCGGGTTTGGATGCGGAAGTTAGACTGTCGCCAATTTGAATTGTGCCGTTTTCGTTGGTAACATAACCTGGAATTTGACCCATCATGGCAATGATTGGATAGTTTTCGGGATTCTTTTTGACTTCTTCGGTATTGTTTCCAACAATAGCCGGTTTGGTAGAAACTACTCCCATTACATCATTGTCGCCATTGTTTTGGCATCTTTTGACTGCGTTATCATTATTGGTATCCACGCAAACTACTTCTCCTGATTTGAGATCGGTGTCTTTGGAATAGAAGTGTTCGGCGTAGTCGGCGGCTGTCACAGAATTGCTGACTGCGTAGATTACCCCCTCGGTATTATTATCTGTGTTACAAGTAGTGTTCGAACCAACGCAGAGTCCGCCTCCTGTTACTTGGATTTTACTATCGGGAGAGGATGTTCCAATGCCGACATTACCGCTTCCTGTATAGACAAAAGCTGCGCTACCAGTTAATTCCAACACTGACGCACTATTCATAATAAACCTTGCTTCATAATCAGAATAATCATTCCATGTCCAATCCCAATACATTGCAGCAGCTTGATTATATCCAGTTAAGCCGCGATTCATTTCAATCGCCGGATTATTTCCACCATCAACACCAAACATAATTCTTGGATTGCCAATATTTGCACCGTTATAATCGTTAGTTATGGCATCTCTTTCTACAACCAGTTGGGAACTTATTGAGGTGCCTGATATATGCAAAAGCGCTTGCGGATCATTGGTCCCAATACCAACATAACCCAATTCATTTATCTTTACTCTCTCCTGAATACTTGACCCATCATTTGTCCAAATACCAACTGAACCGAGAAAATTGTCGGGATCATCAGCGCTGAACCGAATACCCGCCACCTCTCCATTTCCGCCTGTTGTCCATCCTTTAAATCTTATGTCGGCTTTCCCGTTATAATCCGATAAATTTGTTAATAATATTTTTGGTCCGACATCATTGGCTACGCTTTTATTTAATTCTAATAATGCATCAGGGTCATTGGTCCCAATCCCCACATTCCCTTCATTTTTGATAAATATTCCGTTGCCTCCATCATCATAAAGTTTCAATCCATCAGCACCCCTGGCATTGATTTGAGAGACATTAATATCTCCAGTGAAAGTGGCATCTCCTCCATTCAAATCTCCGGTCATCGTTCCGCCGGATTTGTCCAGTTTTCCGGTAAGCTGGGTTTGAATTGCCGAAGTGACTCCATCCAAATATCCCAGTTCAGTGGAAGAAACTGTGGTGTTAAGACTAGTAAGTCCAGTGACAGCTCCACTGAGAATAGAAAGATTTCCCAGTTTGTGAGTAACAGAAGTGTTGTCAGCGGTGAAAGTTCCTGTGACACTTTCATTTCCGGAAGTGACAATGGATCCGGATAAAGTTAATCCTCCATCCAGATAAGTCATTCCGTTTACTTCCAAATCTCCGGAAATAATAAAATCATCGTTATCGGTTAAACTGTGGGAGGAGCTTCCGCCTCCAACCGTGATGGGTGAAGCTCCGTAGAGCCGGTGGATGTAGGCGTTGTTCCAACCCTTACTGGAGGATCCCAAATCATAAGTAACATTAGTTTGAGGAATAATGTCTTCCGCTTGGATTTCGCCATTAACTTTGACATCTCCATCAATCGTTCCGCCATCGGCATCGAATTTTTTGTCGATGTTGGTGGAAAGAGTGTTTTCGGTACTGGTGATGGAAGCGGTAAGGTTGTCTTTGACTTGGGTGACACTAGTGGTGAGTTTGTTGTTGGTAGTGGAAATTTCCTGGGTAAGATTTTTTTTGGTTTGAGTGAGAGCGTTTCGGGCGATGGCAAAAAGAGATTGTTGGTTGTTATCTATAGTAGGAGCGGTAAACTGATAAAAAACATCTGCGACTGCGGTGGTTATTGGGCTATAAGCTTGAGGATAAGCGAAAACAGAAAAAGTCAAAAGAAAAAACATCATGAAGAAAGTGGTGTAGAGAGTTTTTTTGAATAATTGATATATTGGATAACTGTATTGGTTCTGGGATTTTTGATAGAGGCGGATGAAGAAGAAAATTATTGAAGCTCCAACAATAGAGACTCCGGCATAGGAAGCAAAGAGAAAATAGTTTTCCAAAGAGATGAAGTTTTTTATTGAGAAGACAAAATCAAAGACCGGTTTCCAAGCTGTTGGAAAGAAAATAATAAAGAGTACTAGGATAGAAAAGAGAACTTCCAGCAAGCTGACGAGGTAGTATTTTTCCAGATGGTGGAATATTTCCGGTTCGTGTTTGGATTTGATATAGAAGAAAACTATGTAGGCGAAAACTATGATGAATGGGAGGAGAGAAACGAGAGTGGGTATCCAGTCGGAGAGAATTGGGAGATGGCCGAGATAGAGAAGGAGAACGAAAATGCCAAAGACCGCAAAGATGAAAACTTGCGTTTCTTGAGTGATGAGTTTCTTTAGTTGTCCGACATTGCCGACGAACATCTTGTTTTTTTATTTTGCCTTTATTTTTTTCCTGAGTTTTATTTAAGATTAATTCCTAACCCAAAAATTTCGGTTTTAAGTCCGAGCAAAATTCTTTTTTTCTTTTGCTTTAATTGTAGCATATTTTTTGGAGAAAGTGGAATAGGGTTGGGGATAATTTTATGTTAGAATAAAAATATGCCAACTATTGCCACAAATAAACGCGCCTATTTTGATTATGAAATCTCGGATAAATATGAAGCCGGGCTGGTTTTGACCGGTTCTGAGGTCAAATCCGCCAAAACCGGGCATATATCCCTCAAAGGCAGTTTTGTTGTCAGAAAAGACTCGGAATTGTATTTGGTTAATGCCAGCATTCCTCTCTATAAATTTGCCGGTAAAGTAAAGGATTATAATCCTACCCGCTCCAGAAAAATATTATTGAAAAAATCCGAGATCAAATCGCTTATCGGAAAGATGGCTATTCAAGGCTTGACATTAGTGCCTATCAGTGTGTATACTAAGAAGCGACTTCTTAAATTGGAATTTGGCGTTGGTAAAGGAAAAAAGAAGTTTGACAAACGAGATGACATCGCCAAAAAAGAGGCTAAAAGAAAGATAGCCAGAAGCTTAAAAAATTACTAATGACGAATTACTAATTCCTAATAAATTTTATTTTTGAAATTTTTTTGGAAATTGAGATTTGGAATTTGGAATTTCCCGCATCAGCGGGTTGGGGGTTGTTTAGTTTCGACAGGTTGTACGTTTAAAATATGCAAGCTGAGAATGATGATTACTCATTAAACCTTTCATCAAATGTTATAAGTGCAAACTTCATAACTAAAGTAAAATCGACATTTGCGAAAGCATTTGCTCCAAATTTTGCTCTCGCTTTAGCTTAATCGCCTTTACCGGCGTTAGCTTCGGCCATCGGACTGCCGACTTCTGATGAGCAGTCTCCGGTGTCAAATTATCAGGATAGCTGAATTGATTTTTTCCAGGTCGATTCGGCGAAACCATACTGGAAAACAGCTTGGAAAAATTTTTTCGGTTCATTATTTCCAGGCCTGAAACAAACCGAATAAGCTTGTAGATTATTTTGAGTGAACAATTTTGGACGCGAGTGCAATTCTCGCCAACTCCACCAATAAATTAAATAAAAGTAAGTTCTGGTATTTTTAGAAATACCAGAATGGACGAAATATTATACGTAAGAAATTTTTTTTCCAATCAAAAAAGAAACTGGCTCCCCGTTATTGGGTCAACGAGCAAATTCGCATTCCCAAAGTATCCGTTATCGACGAAGAAGGAAACAAGCTGGGAGAAATGCCTACTTTTGAAGCTTTGGCGCTTGCCAAACAAAAAATGTTGGATTTGGTTGAAGTAGCGCCAAATGTCGTTCCGCCCGTTTGTAAGATAATGGACTATGGCAAGTTTCAATATCAGCAATCCAAGCAAAAAAGAATCGCTCAAGCCAAGCAAAAGAAAGTTGAAATAAAAGGAATCCGAATGCGGGTTCAGACTGAGGAGCATGACCGCCAATTCAAGCAAGATCAAATTGAAAAGTTCCTCAAAAAAGGCAACAAAGTTAAAATAGAAATTGTTTTGAAGGGCAGAGAAAAAGCTCACGCTGATCTCGCCAGAACTAATTTGCAAGAATTTCTCAAAACGATTACCACGCCCTATAAAATGGAAGAGGAAATAAAAAGATTCCCAGGAGGATTCAATGTCCTCATCGCTCCCAAATAATAAACATTTTGAATAACGAAAAATTATGCCTAAATTAAAGACAAAAAAATCCGTATCCAAAAAAGTAACTGTTACTAAAAGCGGGAAAGTTTTGCATCGCTACACGAAACAGAATCATTTCAATGCCAGAGAAACAGGAAAATTCAAAAGAAAAAAAAGACGAGACACAAGACTTTTCAGCACTGATGAAAAAAACATCAAAAGAGCCCTCCCCTACGCTTAATTTTTTAATAATGAATAAAGGCTGAACCGTTTCATTGCTCAATGCGACAGTTTGATAGCTAATAAATAAAATGACCAGAGTAAAACGCGGAGTTGCCGCTTCAAAAAGAAGAAAAAATGTCCTCAAAGATGCCAAGGGTTACCGCTGGCACCGAAAAACCCATTTCCGAGCTGCTAAGGATGCGGTTATCAAAGCCGGAAAGTATGCTCACCGAGACCGACGCGCCAAGAAAAGAGTGATGCGCAGTCTTTGGATTGTTAGACTGAACAATGCTTTGAGACTCAACGGCTTGAAATACAGCCCTTTCATCAAAAGCATGTTGGACAAAAAGGTTATTATCGATCGAAAAGTTTTCTCTCAGTTAGCAATGGAAAATCCGGAAATATTTTCCAAACTGATTAAAAGTTTGAAATAAACTAAACACATTCAATAAAAAAACCCGCTTTTTTAGCGGGTTTTTCATTTTTTCAAAATTATTTCTTCTTCATTATTTCCTTGATCAGAGAGCCAAAAGCATAAAAAGGAAGCCAAAGCCAAACTAATTTTTTGACCCATCTATCCTGAAAAGTATTTGCATTGGCATCATTTGACAAAAAATCAATCACCAAATAAAGGATTGCGAGCAAAATAATTATGAAAAAAATTATCCAGATCATAGAATTTAATTATTTTTTATTTCATATATCACATCTTTTTTTTCCACCACTATCTTCCAGTTTTTTGCCTCTGCGATTTCTTTCAAATTTTGATTCGGATTGAAAGCGATTGGATTTTCCACTATTTCCAGAAAACTGGCGTCCGATTCAGTATCGCCTATGCCATAAGAATCATCCAATGTCAGATTATTTTCTGAAATATATTGCCGAACCACTTGTCCTTTATCATGAGGCGGTTCAAAGATGGCCTTTCCTGTGTATTTTCCGTCTTTGTCTATCTCATACACACTACCGAAAACTTTATCGAATTTCAAATGCCGGCAATTATATTCTTCCACAATTTCGCTGGGAGATCCGGAAATAGCAATAATGTTGTAATTTTCTTTTTTAAATTTTTCTATCAGTTTTTCGGCAAAAACATATGTCCTGTGTTCATAAAAAGGAACGACCACTTTGCTGGCTTTCAAAACATCTTCTTTCCGACAGCCTTTGATATTCTCAGCATACAAATTGACGATAGCCTGCCGATACTGCTCATAGGTGCCGGTATGATCCAGCCAGTTAGTATAAAGCTTGCCCAACTGATTCCTGACGCTTTTGGGAAAAAATTTCAACCAAGCCAATTCGTCAATCAATTCAAAATGGAGATTTTTCCGGAAAATTGTCCCGTCAATATCAAAAATAGCAATCTTAGTTTTTTTCATATTATAAAATAATTATACCACAATCATTAATAATGAGTAATTACCGGGGTGCCGATGTCTGCCCAGTCATAGACTTCTTTAGCCGGTCCGACCCCCAGCCGAACACAACCATGTGAAACGGGGATGCCCAAATGGTTGGCGCCTTCTTTGTATCCGCCCGGCCATTCAGGCAATTCATGAATTCCGAATTTTCCGGAATTGGCTATGGCCATCCAATAAGGCATATATAGCCCATATGCTTTAGACCAAGCTCTGGGAGACTTGTTATAAATCTGAAAAGAACCTTGGGGGGTTTCCAGTCCTTTTTTCCCTGAAGAAATAATAAAAGCATTCAATGGATTTCCTTGTTCAAAAATAACCATGACTTGGCTCGTGAGGTTGATATCTATATATTTTCCCGCTATTATTTTAGCTTCAGTAAATTTTTTGGCTTGCTCTAATCGCAAAGTAAAATTTTTGTCCCACTCAGCTGGAGCCTCAGCTTTAGTTATAAAGGAAGTTTGATAAATTTCTCGAAAATTATCATCGTTTTCATCCTTGTGTTTGATGAAAACCTTAATATTATATTGCGTCCCTTTTTTTGCATCCCCCTGTGGCAGCAATTCTATTGAGGTGCTTTCTTCGTTAGTTTTATAATTTAAATTGGCATATGGATCCACGGTAAATCTGACCACGAAATTCTTGGTTGACTTGTCAAAAACTGTTTCGATCGGATCTTCTATGTCCAACAGGACATCTTTGGAATTTTGCTGAGGAGAGAAACTTTTTATTTTTGGATAAGTGACAGTTTGAAAAGCTAATTCTTTATTTACTGGAAAATAAAGGAAATTGCGTCCATTTTTTATCTTTACTTGATAATCTTGTTCCGTCTTCCAGTAATTTTTGGGGGTAATAATGAGCTTCTTGTTTCCGTTCCAAGAAAAAACAACTTCTTGTTTTGGGACAATGCTTATGTTGTCCGTAACTGACCGCAAAATCATTGGGGTAGAAAAATCAACCACTATAGGGTCAACCGGGCCAACTTTATTGTCTTTTTCAATAAAAGCTTCCACTTTAGTTATGGAATTGATTTTTTGCTTTCCTTGAGATACTCCAATCATAACCAATAATATGATCAGCATAGCAAAAGCCACCGCCATTCTTCTTTTTCGTATGTCATGCATAAAATACTTTAAAATAAAAGGGGCTTTCGCCCCGCAAAAAATACGCTATCCACATTTTTCAAAACTAATCATTTAACTTTTTGAAATATAAATCGACGTCAGATATCCATTTTTTTACCCCGCCATCTTTGGCACACGCGCTACCACACTTCCAAATGGACATTTTAGCGGGAGTATTCAGATTTTTTTCAGAAACCAAAAACCCAATTCTTTTAGCCACAGTATCCACTGCATCTTTAGGACTGTCAAAACAAGTATGTCCGCCTGTCCCCATCCGATCCCTTATTCCGCGATACCCCCAGTAATTATAGCAATCTTGGCCATTGAGAACCGGCACATGTTCGCCCCATCCGCTTTCTTTTCTGGCTATTCCGATTATGAATGCGGCCACGGTTTTATCTTTTTCCAAAATATAAGGCACCATATTTTCAATCGGATAACCTTTAACCATTTTCCTGACTTTCTTTTCGAAGTCGTCATTTTTCTTACTTTCAAAATCATTCAAGATTTGCCCGATATATTCAACTTCATCCTGACTTAATTCGGTTTTTCCCGATATTTTCTCATCAGTATTCTGAATTTGGCTTACTGCTCCGTTTTTAGCCAGAGAGATTTCTTCAGTTGGCGTAGTAATATTTTGGATACTTTCAGCAGAAGCTCCTTGTCCCAAATAACGATAAATAAAAGTCATAGAAATCATTCCCAGAAGGATTGCTCCGATGATAGAAGCATTTAAAACCTTGGAAGGATATAGGCGCAATGAAAAATTATCATATCCCGCAGAAAATTCTTCCCTAACCAAGCTATATCTGTTCAATAAAAATTTATACATCTTGTCTTTCCGTTTAGGACGATACGAGAGATAATTCTGCACTATCCTGTTGCTCACACTATCCATCATCCCTTCTTTTCTGTTTAATTTTATTCCTTTTTTCAAACATTCGGTTTCTTTGGGACTGAAATATAACTTGGAATCTTCCGTAAAAAAATAATCTTTCCTGTTTCCGCGAGAAAATAGAACGGATTTTGTTTCTCCCTGTTGAACATTCATTAGCATTTTTTCCGCCTTTTCAAGACCAAAAAAATCCTCCTTATTCAGTTTAGGAGCGATGTCTAAAAAATGTCTTATGTATTTATTTTCACCCATTAAGAATCAGCTGATGTTACTGATTACCGATGTTTATTATACCTTATTTTTTGCAATAATAAAAATTTGGCTTTTTTAAGCTTATAATCCCGCCTCTTTTTTGAAGAAATCAATAACATTCGGGGTGCCTACCAAACATTTTTCGCGAGCATAGAGGAACGGCACGCCCATTCCTTCGGGAGTAATATTGCATTCCTTGGCTTTTCCTTCCATGGCTTGTTTGTTTTTTGTGTTGTGCCAAACTTCTCTTTTGGAAAAATCCACTTTTTCCGCAATCTTATTTTCTTCCAAAAATTTAGCTACATCTGCGCAATGAGAACATTCTTTACCATAATAATAAATTATGTCGGTTGAAGTGCCGGAGTCATCGCCTGTAGATACTCCTTGCTCTGAAGATTTTTGCGAATTTTCCAAATATCCGCTTTTCCAGCCCCAAGCGATAAACCCCAAAATAACAACAATGGCTATGATTGGAATTACATAATTTTTTTTGTCTTGCATACATTTAATCCCACTAATCTACGAATCAACTACAAATATACTAATAATTTCTAACTTTTCACACCTATAAATATTGCGATATTTGTAAATTGGTAAAGGATTTGTATATTGGCGGGTAATTTTATCAGATTATAAATTAAATTATACCATTTTTTTCTTTCTTTTCCAAAGATAGATTCCTCCAGCGATTAGCATTAAAAAAACAGAAAATATTTGTCCTAAAGTCAGAAAATTAAATATCAAACTGACTTGCGGATCAGGCTCGCGAACAAATTCAATAAAAAAGCGAAAAAATCCATAACCAAAAAGATAAAGTGCCAGCAAAAATCCCGGAAAAAGAGCTTTTTTCCTGAAAATCCAGAGAATTACGAACAAAACCAATCCTTCAAAAAAAGCTTCGAAAAGTTGCGAGGGATAGCGGAGATTTTGGCTAAAATCCAGAGGAAAATACATTCCCCAGAATTTATCCGTCACTCGGCCATATAATTCGCCGTTCAAAAAATTGCCGATTCGCCCGAAAAAATAACCGGCAGGAATAGCTGGAATAACCCAATCAGCCAATTGCCAAAAGTTTACCCTGTTAAATTTCGGTATAACCGAACCGCCTTTGGCGGATTTAACAGGGTAAATCTTATATGTTTTGGTGAAAATAATTCCAACAATTATTATTCCAATTAAACCTCCAAAATAACTCATGCCATAAAGTCCTGTGAATTGATGAGTGGAGAAATTATAGGGAGAAATTATTTCCAGTGGATTATGCAAATAATAACTAAAATCATAGAACAAAGCATATCCGACTCTCGCTCCCACCAGCATTCCAATGATTGAATAAATAAATAAGTCGTTTAAAAAATTTTGTTTTTCGGTTTTATTTTCCGCCATAGGCGGATCAGCCGTAGGCTGAAAAAATTGTCCGCCAGCTGGCGGATTAAAAATTGAAAATTTTCCATCTTCACAATCATAGCTAATTCGCCACTTTAGCAAGGCATAGACGACAGAAAATCCAATTATATACATAATTGAGTACCAACGAATAGAAAAAATTCCCAGAGAAAAAGCAACTGGGTTAATCATTTTCGGAAGATGTTGATAAAAATTAAGCATAAAAAAGATTAACTCCTGTTTATATTTTGTGTCATTTGAATACGGCCGTCAGAAAATGACACATTATACATTAAGCGTATTTTATTTAAAGAAATGCTTTTTAATTTTAGCTTCATTGTCAATTTTAGTGGCTGTAATTACCCGGACATAAGGTTCGACTGAATACAAGTTAATTAATTCCAAAATTGGCTTTTCAAAAGGATACGGAGAAATAAAGACGCTGTGTTGGAGTTTGAAAAAATTGAGAGCGTGCAGATGTTCTCGCAAGATATTACGGAATACCCGATCTTTTTCCGGAATATCAAAAACCACAACTCGCCATTTTCCATCCCATCGCTTTGGTTTTTTGAATTTTATCGAATTGCCCAGAAGGCTTAGTTTTTTGGCTTCTCGTTTCCCTTTTTCGGTAAGTATCAGCTTAAAAGATCCATCAGATAACGTTCTTTCTTCTATGAATTTTTCTTGAGACAATCGGCGAATTGAACGGTTAAAGTTGCGTTGGTCTATTTTTTTCCATTCCCAGCTGATTTTACGGAGCGTTTTGAAATATTGCCGCGGAGAAGATGATAATCCCAAAGCTACGCTTCCCAATAGCGCTACCATAATTTTCCTTTGTACTGAACCAATTTTATACATAAATATATTGTATCACCAAAATGCGGCCGTCAGCAAATGACACATTATAAAATAGCAGGAATCAAAATAAAGTTATTTAGATTGTTGTTTTGTGTCATTTGAATACGGCCGTCAGCAAATGACACGTTTCCTAATCATCTCATCATCTGCGGATATTTTTCTTTGATAATTGATAATCTCGAATGTCTAAAAACCAATAGCCCGCTCTTAGAGTTTTTCGAGCTTCTTTGATATCAATCTTTTTTTTAAAAATTGGCCCGTCTACAACTAAAGAGTGGTATTCTCCATTTTCTCCGCAAATATCAATATTGTTTAGGCATTTTATGTCCTTTAGAAATAATTTATCCAGCTTTCGACCAACCCATTCCTTACCCAAAAGATCCGCTTGAGTGGATACGACTACCGCCTTAAAACCTGATTTAATAAAGTCTAAAAATATTTTTTCGGGTTCCTGGCCCCAAAGCGGTTCAATCGCCTCAACGCCCAAATCTTTACAAACCTTATTAGCCCACGCTAAACAACTTCTCAAATGAATATCACCAAATACTATTCCGTTAATATCGTCAGAGATTACACGCTTGATATTTGCCTTGAATTCTTTTTCATATTCTTCTGCGGTTGTTTCTTTTTGCAGAAGGGGAATGCCTAAAGCTTGTGCTTGCATCTGAATGACTTTATCTTCCAAGCCGTGAAACCTAACCCTTCCATACTCTTTAGAGATAGTGTTAGCAAGATATGAGACCTTATAGCCACCCTGTAAAGCCCTATAGGTCGCAAGGCAACTATCTTTTCCACCACTCCACGACGCAATAACTTCTTTCATATTTTTGTTGCTGCCAAAATAATTAATCGAGGATGGTTCTCGCTTGGTTTCCAATAATACAACTTTTTTATTTTTTTCAATCTTTTGATAATCACGCAACAATCGCGCAAGTAATCGCGCAAGACCGTGAAAAGTGACCTAGAAGCCTTCCTTAAAACTAATTTTTTAAATTTTTTCTAGCGGAGCAATGGAAAGAGAAAGTTTTTTGAGTCCGGATTTTTGGAACGCCACCGTGGCAATATCGCCTTGAATGGAAACAATTCTTCCCTCTCCAAAATGTGGATGATTTACTTTTTCTCCGTCTTTGAAATTTCCTGCGTTTATTTTTTTGGCAGTTTTTGGTTCAAAATTATTTTGGGATTTGTATGTCAACTCATCTCGCTTCGGCCGACTTTTGTTTGACGGAAGAAATAATTTAGAGCTAATAGATTCTTTTTGAGTTTGCTCCATCAAATGCGCCGGGATATCATCCAAAAATCTCGACGGCGGATTGGCTTGAGAAGATCCAAAAATAATCCGCTGATTGGTGAAAAGAAGATAAACTTTTTCTTTGGCGCGTGTCACTCCGACATACATCAGTCGCCTTTCTTCTTCCATTTCCGCTTGGCTCAGCATGCTACGAGAATGAGGCATAATCCCTTCTTCCAATCCGACGATGAACACCACCGGAAACTCCAGACCTTTGACGCTGTGGAGAGTCATCAGGTGCACTGCAGCTTTATCGCGATCAATGTCATCCGTATCGCTCGCCAACGCCACTTCTTCCAAAAATAAAGATAGACTGGATGAACTTTCTTCCTTGGTTTTGTTGTCGTATTTTTGCGCCACACTGATAAGTTCTTTGACATTTTCCCAACGCGCTTCCCCCTCCGCCGTTCCATCTTGAAGAATTTTTTCATATCCGGATTCGCGAAAAACTTTTTCAATCAAATCAGTGAGACTGATGCGAGTTTTTGCTTCCTGCATTCTCGTTATAAATTCACAGAACTTAGCTATCTCGTCTGATTTTGAATTTTGAATTTTATATTTTCCAGCCGAAGGCTGATCCGCCTTTGGCGGAGAATTTGTTTCGGATTTCGGATTTAGGATTTGGGATTTTAATCCGAGACTTATCGGATCCATATTATTTTCTTTCGCCATATTTACCCATTTATTTAGTGTAGCCTCTCCTATGCCTTTTCCAGTTTCCCCGATAATTCTCTCCAAAGAAATATATTCGCTGGGATTTTCAATGAGGCGCAGATACGCCATCATATCTTTGATTTCTTTCCGCAAATAAAATTTTATCCCGCCAATTATCCGATAAGGAATAGAATGCTGCAAAAATATTTCTTCCAAAACCCGTGATTGGGCATTGGTACGGTACAGCACCACAAAACTATTGTAATTGTATTCTTTTTTCTCACTCATCAGATTTTTTATTTCTTTGGCGACAAATCCCGCTTCATCTTTTTCATCCTCGGCTTCATAGGAAACAATCAGATGCCCTCCGGCTTTTTCCGTCCAGAGTTTTTTATCTTTACGGTGAACATTTTTGGAAATAATGCCATGAGCTGCGTCAAGAATAGTTTGAGTGGAACGATAGTTTTGCTCCAAAGTGACCACTTTCGTCTCCGGATAATCTTTTTCGAAGCTCAAAATATTGCGGATATCAGCTTGTCTCCAGCCATAAATAGAGTTATGCACGACAAAATCATTGGCAATATAATTATGAACATTGTCAATATTCAGATCAAAAACTTCTCCTTTATAATCTATACTTTCTATTTTTACAACTTCATCTTCAACAATTTTTCCTTTATCATATATTGGAACCGTCATTGTTTCTCTCACGTGAGAAGCTGGAGTAAAATAAAATTTTTTATTTTTCGTGAGTATCGCTTTTTTCGCGATAATCGCTTCCGGAAGCAGTTTTTTTATTTTATTCAAAATTGTTTCTATTTCCGAATAATCGGTTTTTTGAGTTTCAAACCTCCAGTCTGAAAGTTTTCCTTTTCTGGTCTTAAATCCGTTATTATTCAGAATTTTTTCGGTTACCTTATCATTTGAATTGATGCTTAACCGATGCCTGCCCCAATTTTTAATTAAACTTCTTCTCGGGTCGCCAAAAAGAGTGAGATTTATTGTTATTCTTTTTATATCATTCCTAATTGTAGCTTCCGGAATATGATGAGGATAATCAAAATTTAATTTCAGATCTTTAAATATTTTTTTTGCTCTTTCTGTTGTGTCAATTTCTTCATAAAGCCTGTCAATATATTTCTGCTCGAGTTTCATTTTTCTCCCATTTGTGAAAAAAACCAATTCCGGAATTCCATAAAAAGCGCTGAAATATTGTTCGAAGTAAGTTGCTTCACCTTTCAATTTGCACACTTTCAGAATCCACATCTTGTCGGCTCTTTCCTGATTGGCTCTCACATTCAACCCCACACTCCATTCATTTGATTTTGAAATTCTTGCTCCTTTAGCCACTCCTATGCGATAACCGGTCGTTTTTCTATACATTAAATAGACATAGAAAATGTCCACCTTCAATGATAATTTCGCGAAAATAATATGGTTAGGAGTAACAGTTAATTCTTTTCCCCGGCGAGTTAGGATACGTATTAGCTGGCCGTTAAAATTACTTCTTTTATTTTCGGCGACTATTTGATCACATATTTTTCCATGTCCTGAAGCAGCTTGAACAATATCTTTTGCGATTATTTTCTCTATTTTAATTTTTTTACTTTCAGTGTTAATTTTTGTTCCTTTCGGAAAACATTGCCAGTCGTCCCCCACAACACAAAGATTTCGATGCTCTTTTGCCAAAAGATTGACCAAAACATATTGCGCGTGATTGGTGTCCTGATATTCATCCACCATGATATATTTGAAAAGTTTTTGATATTTCGCCAAAATTTCCGGAAATTTTTGGAATATTTTTATCACTAGCCGTATCAAATCATCAAAATCTAACGCATTGCTATTTTTCAATTCCTCTTGATATTGCGCGTAAACCTTTGCTGTTATCTCTTCAAAATATCCCGAAACTCCGGCGGAAAATTTTTCCGCGTCAATCAATTCATTTTTGGCTTTGCTGATAGCCGACAAAAGCGAACGCGGCTTGAATTGATCCGGATTGATTTCCAATTTTTTGAGCACTTTTTTTATGATTGCCAATTGATCTTGCGGATCAAAAATATTGAATGAGGATTTATATTCCAAAGCTTTTATTTCGTGGCGTAAAATCTTGGCGCAGATCGCGTGAAAAGTTCCGACATTGGGCATATTGTATTCGGCAATTTCTTCTTTGCCATTTCCGGACAATAATTTTTTGATTCTTTCCTTCATTTCACCCGCGGCTTTGTTGGTGAAAGTGACTGCCAGAATATTTTTGGGGTAAATTCCTTTTTCAGTAACCAAATAGGCCACGCGATGAGTGAGCGTTTTGGTTTTTCCCGATCCGGCTCCGGCAATAATTAAAATAGGGCCGTCAGTGATAACGACCGCCTCTCTTTGCTTTTCATTAAGACTAGTTAAAATTTCATCCATAAGTATTCGAAAAGCGCCCTACGAATGCGCACATTCGAATAAAAAATTTGTAGATTCGAACTTCATTCGTAGATTCGCATCGGCTATTTAATTGTATCACAAAGCTTGCTTTCATTCTAATTTTGATGGTAAATTAAGAACATATGGAATACTTGCGCAAAATTGTTGAGAAAATAGAAGACGCTCCAACCGGTTTTTTCTTTTGGTTAAGCTCTTTTTTGGGCATTATTACTTTACGCCTTTTGGTTGAAAGCTGGCTGAATTTTTTCCGTAACCGTAGTGGGCTTTATATTTTTTATGAATTTACCCACACTTTTCTTTTCTTTCTCATCGCCTACATTATTATTGCTGAGTTATTAAAAAGAGTTTTGAATTCAACTTACCAGAAAATATCCAATTTTTTCCTTTTGGGTTATCTTCTGATCCTTACCCCCCCTATTTTTGACTATATTATTTCCGGAGGGAAAGGTTTTTGGAGTTTTTATAAATTTGATTCGCTTAAAGGACTTTTTTGGAGATTTCTGACTTTTTTTGGAGATAAACCGGAAATCGGCATAACTTATGGCGTGCGCATCGAGGTGGCGTTGGCTCTCATTTTTATTTTTTTCTATGTTCTTTTGAAATCTAAAAAAATTATAAAATCTCTCCTGACAACAGTCGGCGCTTATGTAATATTTTTTATTCTTGGCACCTTGCCTTCATGGATAACTATAGCTTATGAAGGTTTTTTCAAAGGATTTGCCAAGGTCGGAGAAATTGACACTGTAGAATTATTTTTATCTCCGGCTCGCATATTCAGCCGGGAAATTCCGGATATCACAAGCTCTTTGAATATCAAAATGAGCATTGTGTTCGCTCTCTTCCTTACCGCTTTGGTTTTATTGGGGCTTTTCTTGAATTATAAAGAAAAATTTATAGCTTTTTTGAAAAATGCCCGATTGCCGCAGATTTTCTATCATATTGGGCTGCTTTCCATCGGAGCCGGATTGGCACTTAAATTGAACAATTCTTCTTGGGAAATTCGTTTTTTTGATGTTTTTTCCTTTCTGCTTCTTGCAGATGCCGTAATTCTAGCTTGGCTGGCTTCTGTTGTCGCCAACGATATCATAGATAAAAAAATTGATGAAAAAACTAACCGATCTCGTCCCTTGATTCAAAATGTTTTTTCTGAAAAAACCTACGCTTCGATAGGCCTGATGCTTTTTGTTTTTTCTTTGTTATTTGCCGCCATTGTCAGTTTCAAAATTGCCATGCTTTTATTCACTTATCAGGCTTTGGCTTGGATTTATTCCGCTTGGCCGCTGCGCCTCAAAAGATTCCCGTTTATTTCCACATTTACGAGTGCTTTGGCTTCATTAATGATATTTTTCGCCGGTTACTTTTTGAGTGCTCCAGACCAAGGCATCCAAGGATTGCCTTTTTCCATTATCCTGCTTCTCATAATCAGTCTGACTTTCTCCTTGCCTATTAAAGATTTTAAAGACATTTCGGGAGACAGAAAAGATGGGGTGATGACTATTCCGGTTTTTTTCGGAGAATACTGGGGGAAAGTTATCGTGGCTGGCGGAATTTTTCTTTCTTTTCTTTTGAGTGTTATTTTTCTCAATGAACCGCAACTTTTTTGGTGGGCTCTTGCTCTTGGGGGATTTTCTTTTTGGGCAATAATGCATATGGAAAAAGAAAACGGCGGTCCGGTAACCTGCCGTAATATTTTTTGGTGGATGATGGGAATCGTTTCCATTTATGGAATAATTTTAGCAAAAATTATTTTTTTCAACTGAAAATTTCGGTTATTTTTTTCCAAGCTTCCACACTTAATTCTTGCGCTCGAACCAAAGAAGAAATATTGATTGATTTTAATTTTTCTTCCACTTCTTTTTTATCCAAATGAAGGCTGTTGGATAAATTATTCACTAAAGTTTTTCTCTTGGCGCAAAATCCCGCCCGCACCACGCGGAAGAATTTCTTCCGCTCAAAATCAGAAATCCGAAATCCGAAATCCGAAATTTTTATAACACTGCTGTCAACTTCCGGCACCGGATCGAAACATTCTCGACTGACCTCAAAAAGTATTTCCACTTGAGCATAATATTGCACCGAAACGGCCAAAATACTCATTTGTCCGGGCTTGCCCCGTGAAATGCGCTTTGCGCTCCGGCTTTCAGCCGGAATTTCACTGGGTGAAGCCACAATTCTTTCCGCCACTTCTTTTTGAACCATCAAAATCATTTCTTGCGGTGGAATTTCGGTTTCTAAAAATAATCTGATGATTGGAGAAGTAATATAATATGGCAAATTAGCAATTACTTTATACTTGGACATTTGATGTCCAAGTAGCTTAGGAAAATTTATTTTTAAAATATCGCCATTAATTATTTCTATATTTTTTTTATTATCAAACTTTTTTTGCAACGGTCTGATTAAATTTTGATCAATTTCAATGGCCAAAATTTTCCCAGCTTTTTTTGCCAACTCCTCAGTTAAAATTCCTGTGCCTGGACCAACTTCAATAACAAAATCATCCGGCTGCAAATTGGCCGCTTCCACAATTTTTTTTACAACAGACTTATCTTTAAGAAAATTTTGTCCCAGTTTTGTCGGCATAAAGTTTTTAATTTTTGAATTTTTAATTTTATAAATAAATACTAATTTTTAATTTCTAAACTTATAATAATATACTTGGTTTTAAAAATTGGAAATTATAAAATTATTTAAAAATTACAAAATTGGAAATTATAAAATTTTAGTTAAGTATCTGTTCTACTTTGACCCCAATCACTCCTGCTCCAAGACCAGATATTTTTGGATTATTGAAAAATTTGTCATTTGATTTTTGAAATATTTTGCATAAATTGGCGTATTATTTGATGAGTATGGCGGTATTTGACAAATCGCGTCAAGCTGTTATACTAATTATGTCTTTCGGTTAGTCATAACTGAAAGGGTTTTACATCCAAGGGTAACCCTCCGCGAGGAGGGTTGCTTTTTTATTCAGCCTTTTCAGATCTATGTCGCAATTCCTTGCCCCAAACATCCTCTTCAATATTCAGCACATCAAAATATCCGTCTCCACCAGTTTTCAACTCTCTGGAGGCATTATTTTTAGATGAAAAAATATAGACTTTTTTTCCTCCATTTTTCAAATAGGTAACTAGCGCCAAAAAATCAGAATCACCAGTAAATAAAACAGCTACGCCATATTTTTTCATATAATGTATGGCATCAATAGTCATTTCCACATCCATATTTCCCTTTTCTTCAATGGCTTGCCCTTCATCGGTAATAACCGATATGCGTTTTAGTTCTTTTTTTCTAACAACAAATCCTAATCCCTTTTTTAAAAAAGTATAAAATTTATGCCTTCCATCCGTGCTATAACTTCTTGTTCCATCAGCAGGATATGCTGTATAATAAAAAACTTTTATTTCCGATCCCTTGAATTTCTCCTTGATAAAATTGCGCATTTTTTCAAAATCAAACATTTTTCCCTTTACTTTCTGCGCTTGCCAAAGATTTGAAGCATCAATAAAAACATAAATTATGTTTTCACTTTTTATTTCATTTTTATTTGGATTAAACATATTTTTATTTTTTGGACATTACAGTGATATGATATCATTACTATAACAATTCGTCAACTCCCGCCTGTGAATAACTTAAAATAGAGTCCCCGTGCTATTATTTTTTTTAATTGTGCCATCTGACCTTAGGTTCAGGACACATTTTTATCATAATTCCACGGCCGTGGTTGAAATGATAATTTTTGTTTTTTAAATTTTCAGCGCATATTGGTTTTGTTGGCATAATTTTTCACTATTAATTTAGGATTTGCTAGCTCTGGTATTTAAGCATTGAATTTAGAGAACTGCAAATTTTTAATTTTTTACAGCAAACTCCAAATGAAATCAAATTTGTTTTTTTCGCTTTGGGCAATTTCTTCGCTTTCTATTTTGACCGCAATCAGTTCTTTTTTTGAGGTAAAAATAGCGACTGAATTGCCATATATCATAATAAAGCTTGGATGGGAATAATTTTCCGGTAAAAATTTTACTTCTCTCATTTCTTTGGCATTTCGTTCCAGAGTAAAAATATGTCCAGCCTCTTTTTCAAAAAGCAGTCCTTTAAACATGATCTTTTTTTTCAGTCTATTGGGAATATAATATTCATCATCATAATTTTTGGTTACTATTTCATATATTCTTTTCAGTGATCCAATACTTCTGATTTTTTTTTCATTACCCTTCAAAGAATCTTCCAGAATAGAAAAATACCCCTCCTCTCCTTCATAGACCGTGACGCGCGGTCTTTCTTGCGCATTCCTTTGAACAGCTTTGAGCTCCGGAATAATTTCTGTGATTTCAATCATTTTTCTATTTAGCTGACTTAGGAGCACTGAAGGGTCGGTAACTACAAACTTTAGACCGGTTCGCATCCTGAAACCGCCCATTAGCCCTTTTTCTTCCAGGCTTTTGGCCACCAAATAGGCGCTGCTGCGCTTGATTCCTGCCTTTTTGGCAATCCACGCCAAAGGAGATTCTCCTATTTCCAAGCCGGCCAGATACATTCTGGTTTCTTCGTCTTTTAATCCATAATTCTTGAGCGCTTGTTTGATGTTCATAGTGTTGTTATTTATGACAACATCTTATCATGTTTTCAATTATTTGTCAATTTTGCTTAAAATAAAGCTAATTTTATCAGTTTTATATGTGTAATAAAATCTTAAATTTATGACATACCTTTGACTTTTATAATAATCAGGGCTATTATATTTTGTTACAGAATTGCTTCATGCGAAGTAAGTTTGGACAAGTAAAAAGTTTTTTAACAATAGGAGGGCTTGATATGAATTTCCAAAAATTGGTTCAGGAAGTAGGTTTGCAGATAGCAGTGAAAATATTCCTTTCAAGAGGATCTATTGATTTTTTATTAAGCTTCAAAATAGAAGAAAAAAATGATTGGGAGGCACAAAAATTAAGGGAAGCATTGGCAAGTGTTATTAAGGATTCTACTCTCGAAGAGTTATTTTTGATTCAGCTGGATAAAAACCAGCAATACTTTTCATTTGAATGGTGGCGGCTATTGTGTTGTTATGAAATACCCATCAAAACAAGGAGTTATGCTATAAAGAAAATGGAGAGGATGGCTAGCTCATTTGATGACTGGAAAGCAATATGTTTTGCAACACATGAACAAGCTATCAGGGAACTGGCAATAGAAAAAATGCGGACTCTTGCTATCTCATGTCAGGACTGGCACTGGTTAATGAATAAATTTTTACCAGTTTCTGAAAAAGATTTTCTTATTTCCAAGATGAAAGAAAGCGCTGTCAGTTTTTATGATTTTGATACATTACGAGAGATAGTTCCAAAAAATTCTGCCGATTATACGCATGCAATTGCGGGAATGAAGGGAGAAGCCAAATCATTTGACAACTGGCGCCATCTTCTAATCTACGCGGAAGATGCTAATCACCAGTTCATTGTTGAAAAAATGAGTAACACCGCTTACAGTCTTTTTGATCTTCATTCGGTGTGGGAGAACTCTAGTGAATATCCAGCGATTCAAACGTCGGCTCTTGAAAGAATGAGTGGAGGTATTTTTTCATTTCATGATTGGAGAAATTTATTTGACTCAGAGTGCAGAAATTTTAAAAGCCCTTTAATAAAAGAGCTTGCCATTGAAAAAATGAAAGAAAAATCATCTTCGCCAGGAGAATGGAAATTGCTTTACGAGCTGGCAAAGGAATATCCAGTGATTCAAAAATATGCCTTTGAAATGCTTGTAAAATTATCACGGTAAAACAATGACTTAAAAAAAATACAAAAACCACTTCGATAAATCGAGGTGGTTTTTTATAATGTTTTAAATCTTTAACTTAATTCAACACCGGTTCTACTTTAACTCCAATTACTCCCGCGCCAATATTGGCAATTTTGGCAAAAGCCACTTTGTCCAAGTCTATGATACGCCCTTTTCCTTGCGGGCCATAGTCGTTGATTTGGACAATGACCGTTTTGCCGTTTTCCGTGTTAGTCACCTTGGCGTAGCTCCCGCGCGGAAGAGTGGTGCTGGCGGCGAATAATCCACCTTTCCAAGCATACCACGTTCCTTGTCCGGTACGCGCCTTTCCGGTTTTAACATAAGTCCCTTGCACCACTATTTCTTGCGTCGGCTCTTGGATAGTATTTCTGCCCAGAACTTTGCGGGAAATTTCTTTGTTGTTATGATATACGACTTTGTATTTTATTTCTTCCTTTCCATTCTGGCCTTTTTGTTCCACTTTTTTTATCCGCCAGCCTAGTTTGTCGTCTTCCTTGGTGGTTGTTTCAAATTTTATCGGTTCGGTTTTTGTTTCTTCTTTAATATCCACGCGCGTGATTTTTATTTCGGTTCCGTTTTTCACAAGCACGTTTTCCGCAGGAACTATAATATCTTCTTCTTTAAAATTTATTCCCATTTCAATCAGCGCCTCTCCGATAGTCTGCGAAAAAACATAGCCCTCTTTTTTTCCGTTATCCACCAAAACAGCAATCTTCTTGGCTCGTTCAATAAAAATTTCCATTCCGGAACTTATTTTTGTTTCCGGATCAGGAAAGATAAAATCTTTTTCCGTAAAATTTATTTTTTGTTCTTTCAAAAAATTACCCGCGGTTTCCGCTTGTGAACCTGGCATTTTGAAAAAAAGCCCGCCATCAGAAAGGCTTATATTTTTTTCTTGGTTAGTCAAATATTTTCTTCCACTTTGTTTCGAATAATAATGAAATACAATAAAAATAACTACCACCGCAAAGCTGGCAATATACAAAAAAACTATCGCTTTATTTTTTGGCAATAAATTCATAGCTTGAAGTCTGCCCGGATTTATTGATTGTTTCCGGGACTTATTCCGCCTTAAAGCGATATTGAATCGCTTCGGCAATATATGCCGGAACTATTTTTTCGGATCCAGCCAAATCAGCGATAGTCCTAGCAATCTTTATAATACGATGATATGCTCGCGCGCTCAAGTAGAGACTGGAAACGGCGCTTCTCAACAAATCAACACTTTCTTTGTCTAATGCGCAAAATTCTTTAATCTCTTTGACTCCCATTTCACTATTGGTAATAATTGGAATCTTGGAAAATCTTTTGTTCTGGATTTTTCTGGCTTTTTCCACGCGCTTTCTGATATCCATACTTTTTTCTCCGGAAATATTTTCTTCCAGCTTATCAAAATTCAGGCGAGGAACTTCTACGTGCAAATCAATTCTGTCCATAATCGGGCCGGAAATTTTTTTCTGATATTTGATGATTTGGCTTGGCGTGCAAGAACACATTTTTTCCGGATCAGTCGCGTTGCCACACGGGCATGGATTCATAGCCGCGATTAAAATAAATTGCGCCGGAAATTCCAAAGATCCTTTCGCCCGCGAAACTGTGATGCATCCATCTTCCAAAGGCTGGCGCAAATTTTCCAAAACTGTGCGCGGAAATTCAGCAAATTCATCCAAAAACAAAACTCCTCTATGAGCCAAGCTAATTTCTCCCGGCTTCGGATAGCTCCCCCCGCCAATCAAAGATACGGCACTAGCAGTATGATGAGGGGTGCGGAAAGGGCGGATAATCACTAACGGAGAATCTTTTCCCAGTTTTCCGGAAACTGAAAAAATTTTGGTCACATCCAAACTTTCTTCCAAAGTAATTTTCGGCAGAATTGATGGCATAGCTTTGGCTAAAAGCGTTTTTCCTGATCCGGGAGGACCATTGAAAAGAACATTATGCCCACCCGCCGCGGCAATTTCCAACGCCCGTTTGGCATGTTCTTGGCCTTTAATGTCCGCCATATCAAAAATATTTTTCTCTTCCTGGAAAAATTCCTCAAATTTAATGGGAGGGAAAACATCAATATTTTTTTCACCCAACAAATGGCTGACTAAAGAATAAAGATTTTCTACCGGAATAACATTTATGCCTTTAACTACGCTGGCTTCCCGAGCATTATCCTGCGGAACATAGATTTCTTTGAATTTTTTTTCTTTAGCAAAAAGAGTGATAGGCAAAACTCCTTGCACCGGACGAATTTTTCCATCCAATGCCAATTCGCCAATAAAGAGTTTATCGGCAAAAGAAAAACTGATTTGTTTGGTAGCCAAAAGAAATCCCAGTGCCATTGGCAAATCATAAATCGGCGCCATCTTGGGAATATCAGCTGGCGCCAGATTAACCGTAATCCTCCCACACTGATGGGGAGGCTTGAATCCGCTATTTTTAATAGCGGAACTGACTCGTTCACGTGATTCTTTGATGGCAGTATCAGGCAGACCGACAATCGTGAAATTATGCAGTCCTTGGCTCAAAACATCCACCTCCACTTCCACCAAATTGCTGTCCAAACCAATCGTGACCGCTGAAAAAATTTTTGCAGGCATAAAATATATTTTTTATTTTTCTTCCGCTTCTCCGGCTTTTTCAAATAAAGCCATAACATAAATAACCACTACCATAGCCGACTCAGCGGGAACAAAATTCCAACCGAATAGAAATTCTGAAATTGTTCCTATAAGTATTACTAAAAATCTTCTCCATATTTTTTTATCCAATTTCCCTTTTCCGCCGGCTCCGGCATAGAGCGTCATAAAGAAAATAAAAATTGAAACACAAATAGTAATAACCGTCCCAATTCCGAAAAGCGACCCAATGCCGGGAAGATCAAGAATATCTTTTCCAACAGCTGCAAAAAAAGCCAGAACATAAGGCCAGTCTTTGGTAAAATCCATCTGTTTCAGCGCGGCAGAAATATTTTTTGCCATTTTCACAACTGCCTTTGCCTTTCCAACCGCGCTGTTTTTTTTCGAATATTTTTTTTGGTCGCCATCCTGATTTCCTCGTCTTCGCTCCATATTTAAAATATGCGAACGTTTCTGTTGAGAACTTCCTCTATTATTTTCATTCCTTTGGCCTTCCTCCATAATCATTAATAAAAAAATAAATGCTAGGGATTATCCTTCCGATTCCTCAAATTCTTTTTTGGCTTTTTCAATTTCCAAAAGCTGGCTCGGATCAGAAGTAATCACTTGATCTTCCGAATATGAAGCTACGACCTTGATGGCCGCATGCCGGGCGCCGGCAAAGAATATTCCTTCTCCGACATTGCTTTCCAATAAAAGAAATTTTTCCTGATCGGTAAGATAAAAAGTTTCCGCCAAAACATCAATGGAAGCCGATGATTGGCGGAGCAACATTTGCATAGCCGAATTGGTGACGATGGCTTTTCCGTATCTGGAAGTCATGAAATCAGCCACATCCTGTGTGATAGTGGAAAGCCCAGTGTAATATTTACGGCAGCGTTTGGCAATTCCAAACATGAAAGAGGCCGCGTCGTCATGCTGCATCATCACCCATGCTTCATCGACAATAATCAATCTTTTTTTCAATTCCGAGCGCATTTCATTCCAGATAAAATGCAGCACCATATACATCGCCACCGGCCGCAACTCATCTTCCAAATCTCGGATGTTGAAATCCACCATCTGATTGTCAACTTTAACATTAGTCGGATGATTGAGAAATCCGGAATAAATTCCTTCCGTATATTTTTCCAATCTCGTTGTGAGCGATTCTCCTCCTTCCATATTTCTCAAAACTTCATATAAATCAGACATGGTTGGAAAAGAATTAGCCGTGAAGGTTTTGAAATTGCTCTGCGCAGAAATATCGCGAATGGCATAAGTTTCTCTGATGGCTTTGTCCAAAATTGAATCTTCTTCCGGAGTAATCGAACCTAGCATAATATGCAGCAGTCCGATCAAATTGGCGATATTATTGCGAATCACATCTTCCGGATCTTCATCATCTCCGATTCTCGGCAAATCAAAAGGATTAATGCGAGAATGGGAATTCAAAGATATTTTAATAAAAGTCCCGCCGACCGTATCGCAAAGATGTTTATATTCATTTTCCGGATCAATAACAATCAAATTGGCTCCAATCATCAAATAGCGAAGAATTTCCAATTTTACCGTATAACTTTTTCCTGCTCCGGATTTGGCAAAAACCACCATGTTGTAATTTTCCATTTTAAACCGGTCAAAAAGAATCAAACTATTATTGTGGCGATTGATTCCATACAATATTCCTTCGTTAGAAGAAAGATCGGCGGAAACAAATGGGAAGGTAGTGGAAAGAGGCGCTGTATTCAAATTGTTGGCAACATCCAACGAATCATTGCCCAACGGAACAACTGAAGAAAATCCATTTTCAGCCCTCATTACCGCAGGCTTGATATAAACCATCTGGGCTTCTAAAATTGATTCGATCAATCGCCCAGCCTTGTTTATTTCCTCCAGACTTTCCCCAAGCACTCCGATATAAATAGCAAAGCGAAAAAACTTTTCTGTTCCTTGCTGCAATTTATCCCGCAATTCTTCAATGTCCTGCAGGGCTGTTTCAAGAATAGGATCGCGCACCTTTCCGCCTTCCTCTTCAATGTGAATCTGCGATTGGACTTGCGTGGCGCTTTTTCGTAAGTTTTTTAAAATTTCATTCGTTTCAATCGGATGGATAAACATGGCGATATTCAGCGGAAAATCAATATTAATAATCGGCGAAAACCAATTGGTATGCAAAAATTTTGGAAAGGCTACAACAAAATATGTGCGAGAAAAAGTATCTCCAATTTGAATAAAATCAGAACTGATTTTCAGCGACGCCGGAGCAATTAAATCCTTGATAGTGGCCACCCCGCGCTGATAAATTTCTTCGGTTTCCCAATTGCTTATATCTTCAATTTTTTTCTTTTTTATTCCAAACATAAATTTATTTTCCTAATTCTATTTTGCTTACATCCTTAATAATTGTGCTGGTATAAATGCTGGGATTATAGGAATTGTAAAGCAATTCGATTATTTCTTCTGTTTTAAGTGGAACAATTTTCACTCCGATGCCGGAAAGTCCCGCAATAATATGATCCGCTCTTTGCCAAAGCTGGTTTTTGTAAGTTTGAAAAGCCTCCTTCTTTTCCAGCACTTTTTGCTTTGGATTAAAAATAGACATAATTTTGCTGATTGGCCCTTGATTGGGAGTTTCCATCGGCGCAAAAGGCACCACGATATAAAAAAACTTCGACATGATATTGGAAACATCAATCAAACTTTTGACAAAATTTCTGTATTCAGCCAACTGCAGGCGCAAAAGTTCATTGGTCTGTTTTTTTTCTTTTTCTCCCAAAAAATCCAAATAAGGATTAATGTTGAGTTTTCTGGAATTAATCACAATTTGCAAAGGAAAATCGACAGAGTTAACAAATTCTTGATAATGAACAATGACTGAGTCCTGTTCGTCCGAAGATTTCAGATCGAAATTTATTGAAGAAACCAACAAAATAGAACGTAGCGATCCATTCTTGAGAACAATCACTCCGTCTTCTATTTTTTCCACATCGATATATTTCTGAGTGCTCATTCCTCCGCCCTTGGAAAGTTTTTCTGAATGCATTGATTCCATATTGCGCTATATATAACTAAAAATTATTTTTTGGTTTTTTCTTTTGGATGCGGCATCCGGCTCTTCATGATATCCATTACTTTTGCATCATGTTGCCGCCCTTCGGAATCCAGCATCTGAGCAAAAGATTTCATTGCGCTGTCCGTCAAAACTGATTGTTTTTTTATGACAGTCGGTATTCTTTCTTTTTTCAGATTTGCGTTCTTGCCTTTTTCCGCCACTCTTTTCCAAATATACATTTTTGGACGAAACATAAATGCAAAAGAAAAATAAATGAATTTGATTAGCGGCTGGCCATATGGACGCCAGAAAGCCAAGGCCACAAAAATAGGAACCACGAAAATCGCAGCGACAAAAAACGATGTTTTATCTATGGTGGTCCACAGCACCAACAGCACCGCGCCCATCCCGAACATCCACAAAAGTTGCTTGCCCGTAAAGGGGCCGGCTATCTTATCTTCAACATCAATATATTGAGGAACATTAAACAACATAAAAAAAATTATTTTAAATAATCTTTAAACAAAAAACTTAGCGATCTGTTTGGCAATTACCATGGCCGTCAGAGTTACGGTTATGCCAATAATGGAATAGAGAATTATTTTTTTGGAGCTTTCAATCCTCTTTTCTTCTCCGGCAGATGTCACATAGCCCACTCCTCCGGCAACCAGCATAATAAGCGCTATGACTCCGGCAATGGAAAGCAGAAAATCCAAAACTTTAAGTGAAATTTGAGTCAAAGTCAGAGCTCCGGTCACATTGCTTGGCGCGGAATTCCATCCCAAAATCGTGCTTATTTCTTTCAAAAAAGAGGGCGCCGCAATTCCAATGGCCAATCCAATCAGGGCTGCAGTGATTGATCCTTTGGCCGCAGTAAGCCTTTTTTCATTTCCGGCCGAAGTGATATAGAAAATTCCTCCAATAACAATGAATATCAAAGAAAGCGTCACGATGATTCCTTGAAGGCTATTTAACAATGAAGTAAGAAGTCCATCTACCGAATCAAACTTCAGCGGATTTGAAAAAGAAATTGCACCTCCACCGCCACCAGCTTTGTCAGCAGCTGCAGCAGCGGCAGTTGCATTAGCATCTGCAGTTTTACCAGCAGGTGTAGGTGTTCCGGAAGCAGGCGCAGAAGCAGAAGTATCTACTTTAATCTTTGTCTGAGAACTTTTAACAGAAGTTCCATCGACATTTATTTTTACTGCGAATGTCAACCAATTGCCCTCTAGGGCTGCTTTATAATCAGCTTCGCTTATAACTGCAGCAAGTTTCCATTTTTCACTTCCCGTCTTAGTCTGCGCTCCCGCAATTGTTACTGAGCTTCCGTCTGCTTTAGTGAGAATAAAAGAAACGTCTTGAGTGGGTGAAACAGATTTGTAACATTCGGCAGGTTTGTAGCTATATTCTGCAAACAAAGAAGCGCCATTATTTGTACCGCCTTTAACTGTGCGCGTAGCAGAAAAATTGGATATATTAGACCCATCTAAACAATTTGCTGCTTTTGCCTGGTTAGAATTAAAAAATAAAAAAACTACTGCAACAATTATGAATGAAAGAAATATAGCAACTTTCTTATTTTGTTTTAATTTTTTTCCCATTTTTATTTTATAAAAAATTATTTTTAAATTTTTATTTTGCTGCAGGTTTGGTTGTGCTGCATTTGAATTCCGACCACGATCCCGCCTGTTCAATTCCCAAGTTATCCTTACGGCTCAAAAGTATCAGAGAATAATTGACAATAATCCACGCGCCCAGAATAATCGCAAACCCGGTTAGCACATACCAAAGCAGACTTTTGGCCTGCGTCATCAGCTTTTCATTGCCAGCGGAAACAGTATACAATATTCCTCCGACTGCAATCATCAAGAGAGCCACATAAGTCATTATTTTCCTTCCATAATCAATTACTCCTTGGATTCCGACTACCAAATGGCAAAGTGTGCACGGTTCTTGCCCGTTTTTTCCGCAAGGAACCAACCCTCCGGTTGTGATAGTTCCAGTGTCCTTGGCAGTGGCTGTGACTGCAGTTGCATTATCAACCGCGTTTTTATCAGCAGTTATAGCTCCAGCTGCCAAATCACTTTTACTAGAACTATTAGGGGCAGTACTATCATCACAATATTTATTCATATTAATCTTCGTCATTCCTTTTTTCCAAGCTTCACTAGTAAAATTAAAAGTACTGTCAGCGCCTAAAAAACTTTTTATTTCCGAAAATGATATTGCCTGAGAAGCAGAACAAGATTTTCCGTTGGTTGATTTTGCTCCATTTGCATTAATATCTCCAGGAATAGGATTACTGGTGCCGCTATGTCCCATAAAAAAATTAAAATAAACCTGGCTACAATCTATGCCAGCTTCATCAACACTGGCATTTATTATCATATTTGATCCGATTTTAGTCGCAGCTATATTGCAATCAGCCGCTAAAACATTCTTTGACGATATTAATATTGCAAGAAAAAATATAGCAAAAAAAAGTAAGCTCTTTAATTCAAATACGTGTTTATTTTTTTTCATTTTTTTATAACTTTTTATTTTCTCAACGTCACATTAATTCTTTCCGCTGCCAATTTGACGGCGCTATAAGCGTTTGCTGTGCTTTTATTTATTGAATCTATAGCTTCCGCCAAAATAGTTTCCACGGCAGTCGGATCCGGCTGATACCAGCTTTTGGCAATCAAATTTCCCGTGGCAAACGGACCAAGAAACACATCGGATTTTTGTTTTTCTATTATATCACGTCGCGCTGCCGGTTTCCCGGTTTCAGTCAAATAATTTTCCGCCGCGTCATAGTTGAAAACCACATCTTTGTCATTTCCAGTGATGCAATCAGCTTGAGTTTTTTGAGCAGAACATTGCGCAAAACTTACCGCATTGACCAATTTCATTTTTCCGTTATTCTTAGCAGCAAAAAATTTGAGGAATTGCCAAGCTTCTTGGATTCTCACATCATTATTTACGCCTGGTTGAATTTTGTTTTTGGCTACCGCAAATCCCCAATAGTTGGCGTAATCAGCCATCACCCCTCCGGACACCTGCGGAACAGGAGCAACACCAAAATTTAATTTGGAATTTTTTGCCTGAACTACACTATATTGAAATGAATAATTCAGCATCATAGCGGTAGTGCCTTCAAAAAAAGCATCGATGGAATAATGCATTCTTGGATTCCAAGAATACAACAGCCGATCAGACGGATTGGAAAATTTGATATATGAATTCATGGCTTTTTCAGCTGCATTTGTCGGAATTCCGCCAACAACAACCGGCTTATTAAAAGCTACTTCGGTTTTGTCATCCGCAACCATCTGCGCTCCATTTTGCATCATCAAAAGGCCAAGAATGTCAGTTGAGCGATTGATATTATAGGCGGTTCCCATGGCCGCTCCCGATTTGATAATATTTCCAATATTATCCACAACAGTAAGCCGGGAAACATCTTTATTGAATTCATCCCATGTGGCTGGAGGAGAAACAATTCCGGCCGCATTGAAAAGATCTTTATTGTAATAAAGAGCCAGCGAATCAACACTGAGAGGAATGCCATAAAGTTGATGATTAATTAGGAAATCGTCGCTTACCACATCAACAAAATCATTTTTTACTTCCTGTTCTGTAAATATTCGGTCAGGCGACGGTTCAACTTTATCCTGAAAAGAAGGAACCCAAGAATTACTTACCATGAAAATATCCGGCCCTTGTCCGGAGGCTAAAGCGTCCAACAAATCTTTTTTATATGTTTCTTGGACAAACTTGCGATATTTTATATCTCCGATATGAGGATTGACTAAGCGGAATTTTGCAGAAATTTTGTCATATATTTCACTGTTATCAAATACTCCCCAGATTTCCAAATCCACTTTATAACTGGGCGGTGATTGCCTAAGACATCCTGAAAATAAAACCAGCGATCCAATGATAACGAAAGCAGTAAAAATTTTTGTTTTAGACTTCATATAATTTTTCTTTTGCTTATATTTTAGAAACTACTACAGCATAGTGAAAATTGCCCACGCTTACTTCTCTTTCCACTTTGAATTTATTTTCTTGGAGCAAATTATTCAATTCATCTTTACTTATTCTCAAAGATTGATCCGGACCAACCGTAGAACTGTTTTTTTCCCATTCAGCTACAAAAGCTTTCCCTGTCGGCCTTAAAACTCGATGCATTTCCTGCAAAATCACTTCTTTTTGCTGATTTTGAAAAAGCATGTCCTTTGCTATTACCCAATCCATGCTGGCATCGGATAATTTTGAACCGCCAATTTTTTCCAAATTGACTCGTTTAATTGTAACGTTGCTTAATCCCAACATTTTGACTTTGCTTTCCACTGTTTCCAGAGCCTGAGGCAAAATATCCAATGCGTGCACCATTCCCTTTTCTCCGATTAGCTGAGCCAATGGCAAAGTGAAATATCCTGAAGCGCAACCGAAATCAGCCGCCTCAATGCCTTGGGAAATTCCCAGCTGGCCAAGGATAATGCTTGGATCCATGAATTGAACCGGAAAACCATTTTCCATAAAAATTTTATTTTTTATTTAGGACTTACGCGTTTGACTATGACAATTGCTTTTCGTAGGCAAGATTCTAAATTTGTCCGTTATCGCGCCGAGCAGCGGAATTGGCAGAGACAAATGCGTAAGTCCTATTATTTTTAAAACTATCAAAAAGATAATTCACAATAAATGATTGCAATAAAAACGCAAGTGAGTTATTTTTAAATTGTACTTATATTTTACAACAAAAACTGGAAATGGCAAAATGACTTTGTGCCCTCTCGTCACAAAGTCATCCTAATTCGCCTTTTGGCGAAGAAGGATCTAAAATAAAAATAGTTTTTGGAAGCGTGCCAGAGAGGTTGTCACCCTGCGGGTGATCCGCCTTTGGCGGAAATGGCCGCACTCGCCCCGAGATGAACTCGGGGCGCCACGGGTTTATCCCGTGGCGAAAACCCGCAATAATTTAAAAGTTATGTTCTACGTTTATATACTGAAATTAAAAAATAACAGGCTTTACACCGGATTTACAACTAATTTAAAGGAACGAATTGGGCAACACAAAAAAGGTAAGGTTATTTCAACACAAAATCTACGTCCGTTACTGTTAATTCATTATGAATGCTATATTATGGAGGAAGACGCCAGAAGAAGAGAAAAATTTTTGAAAACAAGTGATGGAAAAATGTTTTTAAACAGACAAATATCAGCATATTTGAAAAAAATAGGCAGATATAAAGATTTTTGACGAAGGAAAGGTGGCCGAGTGGTTGAAGGCACAGCTCTCGAAAAGCTGCAGAGGAGTAATTCTCTCGTGAGTTCGAATCTCACCCTTTCCGCAAAAGTTTTGAGCGCAGCGAAATCCCGCCTTTATGGCGGGATGAATTCTGGGATGAACGGCAGCATGGGAATGGGCGGATACTGATAGTTTTAAGAAAAAATATTTTTTCAAAAATCGTTTGACATATCAAGCGGTTTTTGATTATATAATGCTATACAAAAATTTAGCTATTTAACAATTTTTAATAAGGGAGGAACATTAATGCCAAATAAATTTCAGCCTATAGGTATTGGTATGACACCGAGCACGACAGCACTTGGAGGTTTTATTAGGACTTGTCGCCTTAAGCTTGGCTTGCGACAAGATCAGTTAGCCGAACGAGTAGGGCTTTTGCAACTTAGTATAAGCGATATTGAGACCGGAAGAAAAAAATATCTCGACGATCATTGGTTAAAAAAATTTGCTGAAATCCTTGGATGCAATTTGGATGAATTGAAAAATAGAGCGCCCAAAACCCCTTCCAGATATACCAAATTACCACAAACTGAGGTTGGCTGGTTGATTTGTTCGCATCGTGAAAAACTTGGGCTGACTCCAAGGGATTTTGCGGAAAAAATGGGAATGCCTTATGATGATGCGCGGAAATTAGAGATCTCGACTCATCCTCTCATTTGTAACAAAACAGCTGGATTATTAGCGAGCTCTCTAGATTTAGATTTATCGGTCTTTCAAAAGTTTATAAAAAAAGAAAAGACGATGAATAATAAATTGGGAGAATTAATTCGTACGCGTAGAAAAGAGTTGAATATGACTCTTGCTGAGGTTGCCGATAAATTAGGCTCAAAGAAACAATTTATAAATCAAATTGAATTTGGGAGGAGTCCTCTTTGTGAGAGTGATGATACGATTATTCGTCTTGCTGAAATTCTCCAGTGTGATGTTAATGAGTTAATGGCTGCTAAGCCAAAAAGGAAGTTAAAACCAACAATCTCAATAACCCCGCTGGGTGTGTTCCTGGTGGATAAGCGGGTTAACCTTAACTTGACTCAAAAGGAGGTCAGCAATAGTTCAGGCGTGTCACAAGCTATTATCTCCAGTCTTGAAAGAGGAACTTATAGTTCAAGTTGTTGTTCTTCACTGGAAAAGATTTCAAAAGCGCTCAAGTGCGAAATACCCGCAAATCTGATACCACCGACAAAACAACGTAAAACGAGGATCGATAAAGGTGTGCAAAAGATTCCAATGACGTTTTCTTTGTCGAGTCAGAGCTTAGCTGATCTAAGAAAAATTAAGGAGTTATCCAACGCTAATGGAAATTCCGAAGTTATTAACGAAGCCTTATCGCTCTTGCGACGATTGTTGGAAAAAAATCCGATAATTATGTCGTTTATTTAAACCAAAGAGTTAAAGCCCTGATTTTGTTCGGGGCTTTTTTGTATTTTAATAATCCTTGAATTTTTATCCACCTTTGGAGTAAGTTCGAGGATTATTTTTATGTTATAATAAAAATATGCAAAAAATCATTTTTATCACCGGCAATGCGGGAAAATTAAAGGAAGCGCAGAGCATTCTTCCTGAAATTGTCGGAAAATCCATCAATTTGCCGGAAATTCAGGAGATAGATGCCCAAAAAATCATTTCAGCTAAGCTGGAAGAAGCTTTTAAGCACCACAAAGGTGCCTACGTAGTGGAAGACACTTCGCTTTATTTCGACTGCCTAAATGGCCTCCCTGGACCCTTAATTAAGTGGTTTTTGGAGAGTTTGGGAGACAAAAAATTGGCTGAAATAGCCTTAAAATTAGGCAATCCGAAGGCTGAAGCCAGAACTTTAATCGGTTATATTGATGAAAAAGGTCAAAAAAGCTATTTTGAAGGTAAAATCAAGGGGAAAATCGTCCTGCCAAGAGGCAAGGAAGGCTTCGGATGGGATAAGATTTTTCTGCCAGACGGCTATGACATCACTTTCGGAGAAATGGCGCGTGAAGAAAAAAACAAGATCAGCATGCGCAAAATTGCCTTCAAAAAACTAGCTAAACACCTTCATTCAGCTTCCGCCTAAAATAATTGACTTTCAACCCCAACAATGATAAACTTTTAGCCAGAGCTTTAAGGCTTTTTTCGTTTGCTAAAAGCCGCTAAAAATTCTATAATTAAATTAATTAAAGTAAATTTTCAAAATATAATTTTATGAAAAGAACATATCAGCCAAAAAAGTTGAGAAGAAAAAGAAGACACGGATTCAGGAAGCGCTCCCGCACCAAAGACGGAAAAGCAGTACTCAAAAGAAGACGCGCCAAAGGCCGAAAAAGACTAACAGTATAGCGACTCAGGAAGCGAAGAACAAAAAAATAATAGTTCTTCGTTTTTTGGTAAACTACCCGCATGTTGCCTCAAAAAAATAGACTCAGAAAAAAAGACGACTTCCAGAAAGTTTATCAAAAAGGATCTTTTTCCGCGCTTGGCGATATTTCACTCAAAAAAGTACCGAATAATTTATCAGAGGCCAGAGTCGGATTTATTGTCGAGAAAAAATTTTTCAAAAAAGCGGTGGAAAGAAATCGCATTAAAAGAATTTTGCGAGATTTTACCAGAAAAAATATTTCTCAAATATCCCAAGGATTGGACGTAGTGATTTTTTATAAATCCAAAGAACGCGAAATTGATTCCAAAAAAATAACTTCCACTTTGGAAAAATTATTCAAAAGAACTAACCTATTAAAGTAAACAAAAAACAATGGTCGGAATTTTTACCACCTTTATCTATCAACCACTATATAATATTTTGATTTTTTTGTATGACTTCATTCCGGGTCATGATTTCGGCATTGCTATTATCGTCATTACTGTCCTCCTGAAAACAGTCCTCATCCCTATCTCCAAAAAACAGATCGAGTCCCAGAAAAAATTACAGGAATTGCAGCCTAAGATAAAAGAGATTCAAGAAAAATACAAGAACGACAAGGAAAAACAGACGAAGGAAACCATGGAATTTTACAAAAAAAATAAAGCTAACCCGTTTTCAGGATGCCTGCCTTTGATCGTCCAGTTGGTTTTTTTAATCGCAATTTACCGAGTATTTATAAACATATCCGATGCCGGACTAACTGTCGATCCAAAATTACTTTACTATTTCGTTCCTAACCCGGGACAAATAAATAGTCTATTTTTAGGCATAGTTGATCTTTCCAAGCCTAGCATTCCTATCGCGGTTCTCGCCGCACTGAGTCAATATTTCCAGACCAAAATGATGATGGGGAAAAATAAAGATACGGAAAAGAAAAAAGATTCAAACTCAAACAATCCCGATTTTGCCCAAATTATGAACAAACAGATGCTTTATTTGGGTCCGTTTCTAACTCTATTTATCGGAATCAAATTTCCCGCCGGATTGGCCATTTATTGGCTAGTTTCAACCGTTTTCACCCTGTTGCAGCAAATGCAGATTAACAAAAAAACTGATCAACTCACCCACACACCAAAATCTATCACCTAGAAAAATTAAGCAATTTATGCTCGAACCATTTTGGCGCGAGAATAAATTTTCAATAAATATGGACGAAAAAAATTTAGAAATTGCCAAGTCTATCATCCAAGAACTGCTAGAGCAGATGGGCTTCCAAGCAGAATTGGAAATTGGAAAGTTTGCCGAAGATAATCAAGAAAATATAATATGCAATATTAAAGTGTCCGAGGATTCTAATTTACTGATCGGCCAATACGGCGTCAATCTTCAATCCCTCCAGCATATTGCCCGCCTTTTGGTTAGAAAAAAAATAGAAGACAAATTCAATTTTATTCTGGATATCAATTCCTATCGGCAGGAAAAAAATCAATCGGTTGTGGAACAGGCGCAATCGGCCGCCGAACAAGCATTATCTGAAGGACGAGCCATTATTTTGAAGCCCATGACATCCTATGAAAGAAGGATTGTCCACATGGAATTGGCTAAAAATGACAAAGTTAAGACCGAAAGCATCGGCGAAGGAGAAGAGAGGAAAGTAATTGTAAAACCAGCAAACTTAATTTAAAATTTTGTAATTTTTAATTTTTGAATTTTTAAAATAAACCCCGCACCAAATCGCTAAATAAAATCGCAAAAATAATTTTAACTATATGAACTGTTCAAAAAAATTTGGTGCGTGGGTAAATCTTAATTTTTAATTTATAAACGTTTAAAAATTTTGATTTTGAAAATTATTTATAAAATTAAAAATTTGAAATTAAAAATTTAACTTATGGCTGTAGCCAGAAAAATTGCTTATAACGTTGCTGTCAACAGCATTTCCAAGTTTTTGGCCACCGTGTTGGCTCTTGTTTCCATCGGTTTTATTACCCGCTATCTAGGGAGGGAAGGTTTTGGAAATTATGCGACTGTGCTCGCATTTTTGTCTTTTTTCGCCGCTGTAGCCGACTTGGGACTCTACCATATTTCCACCCGTGAAATTTCCAGGCACGGCGCCGATGAGGAAAAAATAATGGGAAACATTTTTTCAATCCGGATAATTGCCTCTTTGCTCATTTTCGTTATTTCTCCTTTGATTGTGATGTTTTTCCCCTATCCGAGAGAAGTGAAGGAAAGTATTATCATTGTGGCAGCCTCTTTCTTTTTTTCTTCCGCTTATCAAGTTTTGAATGGAGTTTTTCAAAAAAATCTCGCTATGGATCGGGTGTCCATTGCCGAACTGATCGGAAAAGTTGTCCAAACGATTTTTATCATCCTCGCCGTAAAAATGAATTGGGGATTCGATTGGATTGTTGCTTCTCTGCTTTTTTATATGATTCTGACTTTCCTGATCGTCTTTATCTGGTCCAAAAAATATATTCATATAAAATTGCAGTTTGATTTTTCCTATTGGAAATCTTTTTTGAAAGAATCCGTACCGATGGGTATTACCGCTGTCATTACTTTCGCTTATTTCAAAATGGACACCATCATTCTTTCCTATATCAAAAGCAGCGCCGATGTCGGAATTTATAATGTCGCTTATAAAGTTTTAGAGAATATTACTTTTTTTCCGGCTATGATTGCCGGATTGGTTCTCCCTTTGATGTCCGGCACTATTTTTTCAGACAGAGAAAAATTTGAAGATATCGCCAACAAAACCTTCAAATTTTTTATTGTCCTGATTGTGCCTATCGTTATTGCCACTCTTTTTCTTTCTGAGGGAATCATCAATCTCATTGGCGGAGCTGGATTTGCCGAATCAGCCCAGATATTGCGCATATTGATTTTTTCTTTAGTTTTTATTTTTTTCGGAAATTATTTCAATACCATTTTAATAGTAGGAAACATGCAGAAAAAATTGATGCTTGTTCTGAGCCTGACGGCCGCCTTAAATATCAGCTTAAATTTATATTTTATTCCGCAATTTTCTTATATCGCATCCGCTTATATTTCCGTGCTTACCGAAATGACAGTAGTAGCTCTAACCTTCTATTTAACGAAAAAAAATATAAAATATTCTCCCAAGTTAGAGAAAAAATCCGGAATTTTATTTTCTGCCATCATTATGACCCTCTTTCTTTTCCTCTTAAAAGGATTGAATTTTTTCTTTTTGGCTTTAGGCAGTGTTTTTGTATATTTTTTCTTCCTGTGGTTTTTCAAAACAATCAAAACTTCCGAAATTCAAAGCTTAATCAGCAAAAAAGGCGTCGAAGAATATGAAGAAATACCCTAATACCACAAGTAAATCCCAAGCTTTTTTAGTATAACAAACTATGACTTATTCACCGGCGAGCTCGCCCGCCTTGGGCGGGAAGAAATACCCTAAAGTTTTTTTAGTGATTTTAAATCACAACGGAACGGCAACAATCAAACAATGCCTGTCTGCTGTTTTTTTATCCAATTATCCTAACCTTGAAACAGTAGCAGTGGATAACGGATCCACCGACGGATCGCTGGAAATAATCAAAACCTTTTTCCAGAAATGCCCGCTTATCAGCAATAAAAAAAGTGTCGGTCAGGCGGCTGGGTTCAATATGGGAATAAGGTTGGCTTTGGAAAAGATGGCAGATTATATTCTTCTTTTGGATAATCGGATTATTTTAACTAAAGAAACTTTGTCTCAAATGGTGGAAATAGCAGAAAAAGAAAAAAATATTGGAATTTTTTCTCCTCTTTTTTTAGAAAATAATTTCGGAAATATTTTGTCTCCGGAAAGGAAAATAAATTGGCTGAAAATGGAGATAGAAAAAAATAGCAAACCTTTCGCAAAAGAAAATGGAACTCGATTTCGAAAAATCCAACTCGTAGATGGCCATGCCATGCTGATTCAAAAAGAAGTTTTCAAGGAAGTGGAACTGTTGGATGAAAACTTTTTTAGTTTTTATTGGGATATTGATTTTTGCTTTCGCGCTCAAAAAAAAGGAATTGTCATCGGTATTATTCCAAACATCACTCCGGGAATCATTACTCACAAAATCACCGCGGAGAAGAATGAAATTTACTGGAAAATAGTCTCTAGGCTTATTTTTTTCAAAAAAAATTCTCCTTTTCTCTTGATACCTTGGACATTTTTATATTTTTTCATGCAAAAATTAAAAGTGAGATTTAATTTATTTTTTAAGCCTGGTTCGCTCCTCTCCCTCGCCAATCGGGCCTACAAAGATTACACTCAATGGAAAAAGAACTCATCTTCTCTTTCATAATAGTAAACTACAAAAATCAAGAACCTTTGCTCGATTGCATCGCATCTATTAGGGAAAAGGTGTTTTTTCCTTTTGAAATTATTATTGCCAACAATGAACTTTCGGAACTGAACAAATCATTTTTTCCCAATGCCAAAATAGTTGAAATCAACAAGAACATTGGTTTTGGATCCGCTGCCAACCGCGGAGCAAAAATAGCCTGCGGAAAATATCTGTGCTTTCTCAATCCGGATACTGTTCTGCTTTCTGACATCAAAAAAATAACTTCTGAATTTGAAGAAAATAAAAAAGTCGGAGTAATCGGCGTAAAGCTAGTCAATGAAAAAGGAGTTACGCAGAATTGGATTGCGGGGAAAAAAATAACCTTTATTTCTCTTGTTTTAGAAAATATCGGCTGGCCACAAAGTAAAAATATTTTTTCCGATTCAAAGAAAATTGCCGTGGACTGGGTAACAGGCGGAGCCTTTTTTGTCCGGCGTAAAATTTTCGAAAAAAGCATAGGCTTTGATGAAAAATTTTTCATCTATTATGAGGACGTTGATCTCTGTCGGAGAATTCAAAATTCTGGCTGGCAGATAGTTTATCTGCCGGAGATAGGCATTTTCCATCAGGGAAGCCACAGTTTTGTGTCTTCTCCTAATCAAAAAAAATATTATTACGCGTCCCAAAAATATTACTTTCAAAAATATTATGGCTCATTCCAAGCTGAATTAGTTGATTTTTTAAGGCGTCTGACCCATAATTAAATAGTCCGCCAGCTGGCGGAAAAACACAAACAAAAAAGCTTGCTTAAATTACCGTATTTTCCCTTATTTTAAAGCTTGTTTGTGTTTTTTAATTTCATTTTTATGCTTTTTTCATTATTGCTAATTTTCTTGGTTTATATCCCTTTCCAAATCGCCATTAATCCCGTTAATGGAATAGATTTGGCGTCTCTTCGCGTTTTTTCTCTTATCTTGGCTCTTTTATGGCTTTTATCAGGCTTGAAAAATAAAAAACTTTTAATTCCTTTCAAAGCTCAGACATTTTTAATTTTTGCCTTTTTGGGAATAAGTATCCTGTCTTTTATTTTTTCATGGAACATTCAATGGTCGCTCAGAAAACTTTTATTTTGGCTGTCTTTTTTTCCTCTTTATTTGATTGCTTATTCATTGGTTGATAATTTTACTCGCTACAAAAAAGTAATCAGTTGCCTGGTTTGGGGAGCAGGATTATCGTCATTGATAGGAATTTTCCAATTTTCGCTTCAATTTTTCCTTGGCCTTTCAAAATCGATTGGGGTTTGGGGGAATTTGAATGCGCTTTTTTTGGGCAATGCTTTTGGAAAAGCAGTCGCAGAAAATTCCAGCTGGCTAGTAGGCATTTCGGGAAAAGATTACTTTCGCGCCGTTTCATTTTTCCCCGATCCGCATATGTTTTCTTTTTATCTGGGGCTTTCCTTGCCTTGGACAGTGGCGCTTTTTTTGTCTTCTGCCTCAAAAAAAACACGCTTCATATTTCTTGCCTTTTTTTTGCTGATTTTAACAGCTGATATCCTGACTTTTTCCCGAGGCGGATATTTGGGACTTTTGGCCGGATTAATTCTGGTTTTGGCAATGCTAGCTAAAAAATTTACTTTAAAAACAAAATTGATTGCAGTTTTGTCTTTGATTATTTTATTTGGATTGACTTTTATTTTTTTCAGTCCGGCTCGCCAGCGGCTTTTGTCTTCTTTTAATTTTTCCGAAGGATCAAATATGGAAAGAATATCCATTTGGAAACAATCCTATGAAGTGATTTCCAACAATTGGTTTTTGGGGGTAGGTTTGGGAAATTATCCACTGGCTGTCAAACCAAGCGCAAATTACCGGGAATTTATTTATTCTCATAATTTATATCTAGATCTAGCTGCCGAAACCGGAATATTGAACGCGCTGATCTGGATTGGAATTATTTCCGCCTCGTTTATCGACTATTGGAAAAAATCCCAGAAAAATAATTTTTACCTGGCTGGAATGGTTAGCCTAACCATATTTTCTTTCCATGCCTTGGTTGAATCCCCTCTTTTTTCGGTGCAGGTTTTTCCAATAATTTTAATTATAATTTCTCTAAGCTTGACTAAGGAAAATGAACAGTCACAAAGCTAGTCGAACATTTATTTATGCCACACTGCTAACCATTCCTCTTTATTTGGTTCGTTTAACTGTTTGGGAAATTCCTACCAATATTCTGGAGGTTGTGGTTTTATTTTCTTTTTTATTTTCTTTTTGGAATAAAAATATTAATTTCGATGGAAGAATTTATCAGCAGATAAAGATTTATTTTTGGCCTGTTAGTATTTTATTAGTAGGATTATTACTTTCATCTTTTCTGAATCCTCACTATAAAACCGAGTTGGGAATTATCAAAGGCTGGTTTATCATTCCACTGCTATTTTCCTGGGCACTGCTTCGGGAAATAGATAGTCGAGAAAAGATTGAAAAAGCGCTATATTGCCTTTATTTCGGCACATTCTTAGTCGGCCTTGCGGGACTTTTTTATCTTTGGAGCAAACATTTAACTTATGATTTGCGCCTGCAAGCCTTTTATCTTTCCCCCAATTATTTGGCGATGTTTTTAGCCCCCGGAATTTTCATCGGAAAATACTTCCTGGAATCAAACCTAAAAATTCTTTTTGGCCATTGTTACCAAAGAATAAAACCCGGCTTATTCTTTTCCTTTTTCAGTTTAACAACCATTTTAATTTCCTTTTATTTTACTTATTCCTATGCCACATGGATATCAGTTATCGGCAGTTTATTTTTGTTGGAATTGATCCGCTCCGGAAAAAAAATATTCAAATCAAAATATTTTTTCACAATTATTTTACTTTTCGCAATTTTTATTTCATTTCAAATTAACCAGAAAAAATTCCATAGCTTTTTCGTTCCTGGAGAAAAATCTTCCTTGACTTCCCGGATAGCAATTTGGCGATCATCCATTAGAATTTTGATGGATAATGCCATAGTGGGAATCGGTTCTGGAAATTTCCAAGAAAAATATCTGGAATACCAAAAGTTTTTCCCTCCATATCCGGACTGGGCTGTTCCCCAGCCACATAATTTGTATCTGGCTTTTTGGCTGCAAGGAGGAATACTGGGAATATTCGGCTTTTTACTGCTAATTTATTTGTGGCTAAAAAGTTTAGTAAAGATTTTTTTGAAACAAAAAAACGGATTCCAGCCGTTGCTCTCCGTTATTTTAGGAATTATTTTTTACACACTTATTCACGGATTGGTTGATACGCCATACTGGAAAAATGATTTGTCCTTGATTTTTTGGACAATTTTTGCTCTCGGAATAATAATTATGCGTGAGAAAAATAAAAATGCATCCCAATCCCAGTCCATTCAATCATCCCTTTTCTAGAGATTGATGCGATAAAGTTTTTTATCTATCCGATTTACAAAAAAAATAGCGCTATTTTCCGTTGATAAAAATAAGTTTGCCGCGTCATACATTTCTTTCATCTTATCCAGTTCCACTATTCTGTTTTTCTTTCCTGTTGCCACATCAACTGACCAAAAAGTGTCTTGTGTAGTGACTTTTCCGTCCTGATAATCATTTGGCATGACGCTTCCCGCCGAAATTCCGCCCGGCAAAGCATAATAAACGGTTCTTCCGTCTTTAGACCAGACACACTTGGAAACCATTGCCGGAATGCCAAGATTTTGAAATTCTCCGCCTTGATTGTTAATTACCGCCAAACTCATATCCGTTCCGCCTTTTTGATCAGAAAAACTAACCAAAGCTTTTTCTCCATTAGGAGACCACAGATAATCAGTTCCGAATTTACCGGAAAAAATAACTTTTGATTCTCCGCCGACAAGCGGAATAGTTTTCAGCTGTGTTTCTTCAAACGCATTAGGGAAATTCCAAAAAGATATCAGTGAGGTGGCGGGAACAGGCGCAATTTTCATATTCTTAAAATTAATGCTATCTATATTTTTCCAATTGCTTCCGTCAGAGTTAGCGATACTAAGTGAACTTTTTCCGTTTTTAGCATCAGAGAACTTATATATTATTTTATCTCCCAGATTGGTCCAAACAATATTATCCATCCCTTCTGCCAGCTGTTTCCCGCTTTTAGTCAGATAATCAAAGAGAAAAAAAGTGGATTGCCCGTTATTGTTAAAATAAGAAATAACTTTGTTTCCATCCGGAGACCACTCTATGTTTTTTAGTCCCGGCAGTTTTGTGCTGGACAAAACTTTTTTATTTTGTCCCTCTAGCGATATTTCTGAAGCGCTGCCGTCATAGAATGAATAATACGCGATTGTTTCTGTATTTTCACGCAAAAATGGCGCCAGCACAGCTTCTTCGCTTATTGGATAAATTTTTTCTTTTTCGACGGCCGGAATATCCACTTTTACCAAAGTAGAACTGCTTTGAGCAGGCGTTTTATTGGTATCGCTTTTGGCAGTTCCTCCGGAATTGCTTTTGAAAGCAAAATTATAAATACCCCAGAAAAAAAGAGCCGCCACAAGGAGAGTTGTTGATATGATAAAAATTTTTTTTGTAATAGACATATTTTTTACCAATAATTACATAACTATAATTTACAACATGGAGTATTATCGCTTATGTGTATATGATTTCCTGAATTAGTTTCATCATTTACCCTGCCTCCACATTTATTGCCTGCTGCTATTATTTTTGACCCCTCTTTCGTTCTCGTAGAAATATCGACTGCATGAGATTTTTGACATTCTGGATCGGTTTTTCCAGCTCCACCTCCGTAATGACAAGAACCCTCTCCATGTGCGCAAGCAGGATCATTCCAATGATTCTTACATTGATCAAATCCGCCTTTATCTGAAATACTGGTAAGTGGAGCGGTAATTCCTTCGCTCTTTATGCAGTTTAAAATAGTGACTAATCCTGGAGAAATATCTCCACATTGTGACGCGTTCATGTTCGCGGAAGAAAAAGAAAACCCATTGCAATTTCCTGCTTGCCCTCCGCTAGAAGGCGCTCCAGGCACTGCAGCTGTTGACGGCGCTCCTGCTTCAGTTGGTTTTAAGTTAATATTCACATTTACCAAATCAGGATTGATGATATAGAGAACAGTATAGGCTAATAGTGCCATGCCCAATCCAAGAAGCGCGTCAGTAATGATTTTTTTGGCCGTGCCGGCGGAAGCAGTGTTGCCAGCGCTGGTCATATACATAAAACCCCCGATAGTAATCATCAGGAGCGCGGCGATGCCGACTGTCCAAATCCCGAATTTATAGATATTGAGAATATAAGTTGGAAAATCCGCCGTATCGGAAAATCCGGGAATGCTTTCCATCAGAGTATAATTATATTTCGCCGCCTGTGCTTGAGAAGAATAAAAGAAGACAGCAAAAAAAGAAAGGATGATCAAAAAAATTAATATTATTATTTTTTGTTTCATGGTTTTTTGTTTTTTATTCCAAATATGTCCTCCTAGGAGCGACAGCGAATACTAATCCACTCACAAAAATCATCAAGGCAATCGTAAGAATAAGGCGCAAAAGAAAAATTATGTTTTCCGAAGTATTTCCCAAAACTGATGCCAGAATTGCTTTTTCTTCGTTACTTTTAGTTATGGTTGAATTTTCCACTGTTTCTATTTGAATTGAGGAGGATAAATCACTTTCAACGGAATCAAACGAGGAAATGCCCCAGATATTATTAAGAGCCCGCCTTATGCTCGGGGACTGATTGTAAATGGCATTAAACTCAATGTCATATATTTCCCCGACATCTTTTGTTGCAGCTAAGGATAAATCATTGGACAAGTTGTCTCCTTGTTCTTCTCCGTCCAGCAACCATTGCTTGTTTTTATTATAGACTTCAACATCTCCCGCAATCCATGCCGGATGATACTCTGCTTTTAATTTTACCGCATTTCCGTTATTAGTTTCAAATATAGAATCGCTAAAATCATAAAAATTTTCTTGGCATTTTAATTTTTCAGCAGAATCAGATATTTTATCACAAGCCCCATTAACATCTTCATAGCGTCCGAGATATTTCGGCCAGCTGGCTTCATCACTGCTCACAATTTTCACATACGGTTCAATCACTTCGAACATTTTTCCCAATTGCATAGTCTTCCCTGTTTTCTCATCAGACAAATTTAGAATTAAATTATATTGATCTCCCACTTGGCTACTGGCTGGAAAATAGACCATTTTTCCGTCTTTGCAAGCTTGATCAGAACAATAATCGGGATCAAAATAAAGCGGTTTCTCATTGAGCATCCAAGAATATTTGAAATTGCTATTAGAGCTATCATTGACCAACTGAGCTCCAATAATTTGATTGGGAGTCACAAAACAGATATATTTTTGAATATCTGACACATCTCCGTTGCCTATGCCGCAAATTTTAGTGCCATTGTCAAATGCCAGAGATGTTTCAGTTGCAGTAGGCACAAAAGCTTCCAATTTAACGTATGGTCTGATTAACTTAATAATCACGTCCGTCCGTCCAACGCGAGTGGTGTTGGTTGCCGAAGGAAAATTTTCATATGCATCCAGATGTATTTTCAAGTAAATAATTCCATTATTATCTCCCGACGTATCAAAATCTCCTGCGGCCAAATTCGGCTTGAAGCTTATTGAAGAAAGATTATTGCCTGCTAACCGATTAATTTCATTAACATTACTTTCTCCTGTAGCATTATTCTTGCATTTATTTTCTTTCCACATATCCTGATCACAAATTGTGGTAAAGCTTCCTGAAATAGATTTGTTGCTTTGAATCTTCCATTCGTAATATATATTAGAGAGTGAAGATTCGGCATTTTCAAAACTCGCCTGAACATCAATAGTATCCGTATCGGTTCCTGCCGGATCAGAATCCTGCATCGGATTTTCCGGCGTAACAGAAAGTGCAGGTTTCATTTGAGTGGCTTGTCCGCCTTCCATAGGATCAACTAAATTCTTTCCCAAACAATCATTGATGTTTGTTGTGGTTGTATTGATTGTTTCACTTCCTGAAAATCCTGCCGCCTCTCCGGTCATTCCTGCAGTATTAATATTGATTGTTTTAGTACCTTTATCTTTATTCTCCATTTTACATGTATCTTTCGACAAAGCCCACATTACCATCATTGAAGCGCCTACATTTTTTTCACCGTTATTTACAGTATTATCATATTTTGTCGGTTTCAGCGATCTGCCTTCCACGGCCACTCCAATTTTGTCCCCTGCTTGATAATTCCATGAAAATTGCATCTGTCCCAGACCCGCAATATTAGCCTCATCTTTGTTTCCATTTCCCGCGGTGCTGGGATTGCTTGGATCAGTGCCCCAAAATTGTTCCTCATCTTTTCCAAAACTATTATCGCCTGTTGTTTCATTTATATTCTTGCCTCCCACGTTACCTTTAGCATCAGGAAACAAATGGTTGCATTTACTGGTTTTACCATCTTTTTCTACCATTTCATATGCTTTTCCAGTATCAAATTCTCCTATGTAACACTTCGATGAATCGCTCTTCTCTCCTCCGATACTGGCTTCATAGCCATCATCATCAGTATTCGAAACTTTTGCATTTGCATAATATGCAACATACAAATCTGAAATTTTATTGATATATTTGGTGGGATCAAGATTATAATCCCTCCAATTCGGTTCCCATCCGCCTTGTGCCAAAATTCTCGTTGCTTCAATCTTGCAATCTTCGATGTCAGAATCACCGGCTATATTTTCTCCTTTGGAATCCAAATGGCAATTTCCATTTTTGCCGTTCCAATCTTTATTGTCCGCATCATTTTTGTGAACCAAATACCATGTATAATAAAGCTGATTGTTGTCCATGGAAAAATACATTGGATTAGCCATAGCGGTAACTTTTTCTCCTTCCTTGGGATTGCTTGGAGAAAACGTAAATGATACCTGGGGAAAGTCCCTCTTTAAATATGCCGTATTCATCGACTCTGATGATTGCTGGATTCCTTGCAAACTGACGTGATATCGGCTTTCAGCTTCTTTGGAAATTTGTTGAAAAATTTGGGTAGCCATGGTCGTAGGACTTTGCGATTCAGTCCAATTCTTGATTCCAGCTTGGGTTCCAGAAGTCATATCAGACAGTGTATCGGCTTTGGCTTGTTGAATATTGAAAAATACACTGGCTAAAATCAGCACCGTTGAAAAGATTTTTTTTATTATATTTTTTTTCATTTTAATTTTGTTGCGGAATTTAGGCTTATCCAGAAAGCGTCCATCAAAGCGATAAAAACCAAACTGGTAATAAAAGAATACCAAATGGAACGGCTTTTGTAGGCAATCACGCCTGAAACCAGAGAAAGCACGAGAAAATTGGCATTTTCCCAATTGAAATTATTTGTTATCAATGAAAATATGAAAAATAATCCCGCCGGAATCAGAATCGCCCACATCCCTATTTTTTTGGAAAAACTGAACAAAATAAATCCTCGATAAAAAAATTCGTAGAGAAAAAGGAACATCCCAACTATTAAAATTTCATAGCCGACAAAAAAACGGAAATCCCCCGCGGCATAGCCATTGACCTGATATTTTTGCGCTAAATCGGTATAATTGAAAGCCAGATAAAGAATAGCAATCAGAATTGCCAAAAAAAATATCGACCAAAAAACGCCTTTTTTCCAATCTCCCGCTTGCAGGCCAAAGTCCTTGAGCTTTTTCTTTAATATTATTTTAATATATAATGCCGGAATTATCAAAAGGAAAGTTATGTTGGAAAAAATTTTTTGCGGACCAGTGCTGACAGGGAAAAATGAATATAAAAAAATACAAGCTACGGCTAAAATAAACGTTATTACTGACTCTCGATTGCGTAAAAAAAATCCTTCTGTTTTTTGAAAAAACCTTCGCATATTGAATAATATTATTTTTTTCTTTCAGGATTATTATACCATTTTTTCAAAAATTCCGCCAAGAGCAACACGGCTCCAATGGTAATAAAGGTATCCGCCAAATTAAAAACCGGCCAAAATTTCAGGTCAATGAAGTCAACAACACAGCCGAATTGCCATCTATCGATTAAGTTAGCTATCGCGCCAGACAATATCAAAATTACACCCATATTAGCCTCGAATTTTAAATTTTTAATTTTTTTGGTTATTGTATCTTGTTTCTTGATTTTTGCTGCGTAATAAATAATAAATAATATGAGAAAGATTGCAGCAATCCACAATAAAAACGGATTAATTTTAATACCAAACGCCACACCACTATTGCAAATATAAAATCCGCCTCTCGAGCGGATTAAATATTTTGACAATTGGTCAATACAGATAAGGAAAAATAAATAAAATAATGATTGTTTAATTTTCATTCGTATATTCGTATACAATTCGTATTTCGTAGAGAACTACTTGCACTTTATGCAAGTCCGCGCGGAAGGAAAAACCCTAAGCCGTTCGATATTAATTTCCTGCTTGCAATTTTTGCAAATGCCATAGGTGCCTTTTTCCATTTCCTCTAAAGCTTCATTCGTGTCCTTCAAAGATTTTTCCAGGCTGTTTTCGAGAGCCAAATTATCGGAGTATTCCTCCACTTCCGATGCGTTGTCTTCGCGGTCAGTTCCAATTTGATTGAAACTGGTTTCATAGGTATCTTCTTTTTCCTTAGATTTGGCAAAATGCTCAATTTCCACTTCCAAGCGTTTTTTTTCTGAAAGTAATTTTTCCTTCAATTCTCCCAGTGTTTTTTTGTCGATAGCCATAAATATAATTTTAATCATTAATTCTCCAAGTATATGGACATCATATCAAATAATTAGGCCTCTGTCCATGCAAAGACAATATGTACGTTAATTAAATAAAAATATTTTCTAGATGCCGTACCTTGGCGTTTTTCCCGCTTTTATCCAACCAGACTGAAATTGCGTCAAAATGATATGCTTTGTCCCACAAGTTGTTTTTTTTAATATAGGCTGTAGAAATTTTATTAAGTTTATGTAATTTATCCCGATTGATATTTTCTTCCGGCAATGTTTGTCCATATCTTTCCATTTCTCGTGTTTTCACCTCCACAAACACAATTTCCTCTCCATTTTTGGCAATAATATCAATTTCTCCAATTTGCCGGCCAAACTTATTCTTGAAATTGCGCTCAATAATTTTATACCCTTTATTCTTTAGATACTTACAAGCGATATCTTCCCCTTTTTGCCCTAAAGATTTTTGGTTTTTTTGAAATAAAGAAAAAATATCCATAATATTTTTTAATATTCGTATATTCGTAAAAATTAGTAGTTCGTAGCCTACAAAAAAAACCCTCCAAGAGGGTGCTTTTACTTTCCTTAGCGGGTATTGAGAAACAAATTAAACTTTATTTCCCGGTATCCAATAAGGTATGGAAACCGGGCGCTGCGAACGCCCATAAAAATAAATTAAGAGGCTGTTAGCGCCCGGTGTTTGATATGTATTAATATGATGACCGGAAACGATGTAGCTAACCGGGTGAGAGTCAGCATCTTTCGTTATAAGTAACATATTTTTATACATACTTCTGATATCATTCTAACTTTTTTCTGATATCTTTTATTTTTACCGTTCTCTGGCATTAAGCCTTTTTTGAAAGAACGTTTACTTTTTTATTTTTTATTTTTATTTTAAAAAAGTTTTTTTTGTTTTTGTTTTGGGTCTCATGGTTAGATCATGAGCGGTTTTAACAATTTTTTGTTAAAACACTTGAACAGTAAAAATGGTTCCAATCACAAATAGGGGGAAATTGTGATTGGAGCCGTTTTTACCGTTCCGAATTCAGTTTTTAATGATCGTATAGCTCTATTATAGCAGAAAAATTGATGAAAGTCAACGCATGTTTCAATTATTTGCTTAAAACAGACCTAAAGGGAAATAATTTTTGTTTGTTTAATTTTTCAACAAATATAATTTTGAAATCAATTTTGGGAAAGTAAATTACTTTTTTAAAATTAAGTTCAAAATTACTTCATCCAACTAAGTTGCACACAAGTTATCCACAGATTCATACTAATAATCTTCGCTTTATCTAATCCGCACCTATTTGACCAGACATTTTATTTATAGAATCTAATGAAATTATTGTTGTGCTGGTAGTTGTTGAGGTGGAGCTAGTTATTGTCGTGCTTTCCTCAATAGGCAGTGCGCTCGTAGCGTTTTCTTTATCATTAATCATCTTATCCAAAATAGCGTGCATAGAATTTTTACTGGTTCCAATAATCCACTGCTTATCCATGAACGCATAGTCAATTGAATTAGTAACCTGATCATTGAGATTTACATAGCGAATTGTAACGCTCTTATAAATACTGCTTGAAAAAACTTTTCCTTGTGGCATCGCCGCTTTTTCAATTTGCAAGGGATCCAAATCTGAAGCCAAATTTTGTTCTTCTTGAAAAACTGCTTTGGTAATATCACTTCCCTCTTTTATTTTAATCGCTACCCCAATCCTAGCGGCTCCATTGTCAGAATAAAAATAAAGCGAAAACCCACTTAAACTGTCCGAAATGGTCTTTGGCAGTTTTATGCCTGAAAAAAGGGAAAAAGAGGCAAAATCAATCGGATTATTCTTCTCATCTACCACTAGGAATTCAGCTGGTTGGCTGATATTGGCCTGCTCTAATTTATCAACTGTATCGGAAAAAAGCGCGGCTACTTTTTCCGCATTATAATTTGCGGAATCTATCCTTAAATAATTAGGCTTGTCCAAAGAAAACTTTTCTGGCTGAGGTTCTATGATTACGAGAGGAGCTTCTGTAGTTGTGGTTGTCTCAGTTATTAAAGCTCCCTGATTGTTGTCCATATCTCCTTCAGAAGTTTGCTGCCTGGTCATCCAAAAATAATATCCGCCAGTTGCAAAAATTAAGAAAATAAGAATTATCGCTATAATAATTAAAAATGTCTTTTTAGAAGAATATTTTTCATCTGAAATTTGAAAATTTGATACGGGTATTTTTTTTTCAACAACTGGATTATAGCTTGAGTTGCTAACAGTATTATTCTGAACGCTGTTGCTTGCTGAAATTTGCTTCTCTTGATCTTCTGAGCTTTTTTGTTCTGAGTTGATTGGTTTTATTTTATTGTCGGGTTTAAAAATATTACTGAAAGATTTAGAATCTCCTTTTTCCGTAGCTTGCAAAGCGGTAATTTTTCCATCTAAGGCATCTGCATCGTCTTGCATGGTATGCATTTTTATATTATTAACTGCTGGAAGCTTTGAAGGAATATTTTGACTAGAAACATTTTGATTTTCTTTCTTTAATTCAACCACATCCAGCCCGCCTAGACTGCCGGATGAATTTGGTAAAACCGCTTGATTATTTGGTTTTGTTTTTTCAAACATATTTTGACTTTTTATTTTTCTTTTTTACTGCAGAGTACCACATGAGAAATAAATATTTTTCCCATTTCCACTCAGGCGTACATAATTTAATATTAACTTTTTTTATTATAACAGATAAATAAAGAAAATTAAAATAGAAGCATTGACTGCTTCTATTTTAAAACGAAAGTGTTTTATTGACAAGTACTTAATCTTTTTTCTTGCCAAGAATTTTATACATCCCAGTTCCGCAAGTTGGGCAAACGCCTTTCATTGCTCGGCGAGTTGTTCCGCCTTTGCCTTTCATTTCGACTTCGTTTGCATCCTTCATTTCTCTTTT
>Ga0172379_10001306_pt1 | contig 50883 bp, 43 predicted proteins | sample GrowelOW334metaG_FD_119756 | JGI IMG/M metagenome (GOLD analysis project Ga0172379, IMG submission 119756) | Groundwater microbial communities from an aquifer near a municipal landfill in Southern Ontario, Canada - Groundwater well OW334 metaG | ecosystem: Environmental > Aquatic > Deep... | reverse complement strand
TGGAGTGCTGGAGTGCTGGAGTGCTGGAGTGCTGGAGTGCTGGAGTGCTGGAGTGCTGGAGTGCTGGAGTGCTGGAGTGCTGGAGTGCTGGAGTGCTGGAGTGGCGATGTTCCCACGCTCCGTCTCTCCCCAACTCCTCCACTGCTCCATCGCCTCTTGACGGCAGGCGGCTAAGGGCCTATACTCCTCTTACTTGAGCTTAAGAAATCTACGTTATGGCACATAAGAAAGCAGGCGGTTCAACATCATTAGGCCGGGATTCACAAGCACAGCGCCTTGGAGTCAAACTCTACGAGGGCCAGTTCGCCAAAACTGGAGCGATCATCATTCGTCAGCGCGGAACCAAATTCCGCCCGGGCAAGAACGTCTCCAAGGGCAGCGACGATACGCTGTTCGCCAGTGCCGCCGGCATCGTCAGTTTCAGCCGCAAGAAGGTCCGCAAATTCGACGGCAGCCTGGTTTACGCCCGCTTCGTCCACGTGACCCCGGCGAAATAACCCCGACTGAATAGCGAAAAAACACCGCGCCTCCAAGCGCGGTGTTTTGTTTCATTCATCACGGCTCACTTCGCTCCGCGTTCGACCGGAATTGCGGTCGGCCGTGACATCGGACGACGGTCCTGGAAGTAAGCCGACGCTCGCTTCAGGACAGGTAGCACGTCGCGATAACTCGAACGCTGGATCGCCTGCCGCAGCCCCAGCCAGATGACGCGGCGGATCTTCTCCTTCTTCTGCGGCTGACCCTTGGCGTCAGCCGGAGCCTGCATCAGGAAATAATGGACGTACTTATGGATGAGCACTCCCTTGGTCTCCGGACGATAACGGTCGCGGAACCAGAAATCGATCTTGCCGAGCGGCGCGATCACGCGCAGATCTTTGAGCCCCATCTCTTCGCCAGTCTCGCGGACCGCGGCTTCAGCCGGCGTCTCCCCTTTCTCGACATGCCCCTTGGCGAAGGCCCATTTGGAGAACGGATCGAGCATCAGCGCCAACAATATTCCACCCGGCGCCAGCTTGAAAACGATCCCGCCGGCGGAGATCTCCGTGCGGATCCGCCGCACTGGCCGGCGGTCTTTTTTTCTGGCGGCGGTTCGACCCGGCATAAGCTAAGCGTCAACGCGCCGCCGGAGTCGGATCGGAGAGATCTGATTTGGCCGGGACCGGCGCGCTGGCGGCCGCGGACGGGGCAAAGAGCGTCTCAAAAGCCCTATCCAGCTGCGGATCACGATCGTTTTCGTAATCCTCGGTAGTCAGAACGACGATATCATCGGGTTCAATGCCATCCTTGTCGATGACTCGGTCCTTGGGAGTGAGCCAGAGTGCGACTGTGAGCTTCAACGCGGAACCGTCCGGAAACTCGGTATAATCCTGGACCGAACCCTTGCCGAAGGTGGTCTCGCCGATGATCCGGGCTTTGACATGGTCCTGCAGAGCGCCTGCGACGATCTCCGAAGCGGAGGCTGAACCGCGATTCACGAGCACGATCGTCGGCAGATCGGCGAGCCGAGCGATGCCGGAAGATTTGTTTTCGATGATCTCGCCATCGGCCATCTTTTCCTTGACGATGGTATCGTGGAAAACCCATTCGCCGGCCACATCAACGGCGGAATCCAGGAAGCCGCCGGGATTGTTGCGCAGATCGAGAATGACGCCATCGGGCGCTTCCAAAAGCAGCGCCTGCACGGCCTCGCGGAATTTGGCCGTAGTATCCTCATTGAACCGGGAGATAGTGATGATACCGACGCGCCGGGAACCTTTCTTCTCCAGCCGCCACTTGACCGATTCCACGTAAATCGTGCCGCGAACGATGCTCAGCTCCTTGTTCTCCGAAGAGTCCTTGCGGCCGATGAGCAGTTTGACCGTAGTCCCTTTCTCGCCGCGGATCCTGGAGACCGCGTCCTCGAGCGCCATGTTCAGGGTGTCCACGCCATCGATGGTCAGGATCTTGTCGCCGGCCATGAGCCCGGCCTTTTCCGCGGGCGTACCCGGAAGCGGCGCGATGACGGTGGGTTGGCCATTCTTGACGCCCAGTTCAGCGCCAATGCCTTCGAAAGTACCGGAAAGCTCGCTCGCGAACTGACTGGCGAATTTCGGATCGAAGAAAACAGAATAAGGATCGCCCAATGAATTGACCATGCCAGCCAGTGAACCGTAAAACAGGTCCAGGTCAGTGGCCTTCTTGGAGACATGCTTTTGTTTGAGCATCTGCCAAACATTCCAGTATTCGTTGAAATCAACATCCTGGCCGCTGATCGCGCCCTTAACCCCGCGATTGACCAGTCGGTCCTCGCACTTCAGGGCCGGCGAGATCGCGCCGGAGCCGCGCACGCTGCCGACAGCGACGCCGCCGACGAAAACGCCGATCAACAGGATGGCGGCGATGATGCCGGAACGATAATTTTTTCCGATCCGGCCGTTCGGCGCGGGAGTCGTAATCGGGGTTGCCGATGATTGTTCCATATTATTCATAGATGATGATCAGGAAAGCCGGACGATATCCGCGCCCAAAGCGCGCAGGCGTTCATCCAGATTCTCATAGCCGCGATCGATGATCTCGGCTCCATGCAGGACCGTCTCGCCGCGGGCGATGAGCCCGGCGATGACGAGGGTGGCTCCGGCGCGCAGATCGAGACCGCGGATCTCCTGGCCATAAAGCGGCGTCGGTCCGGAGATCAGCACCCGGTGCGGATCGCAGATGACGGCATTCGCGCCCATCTTGATGAGTTCATTCACGTAACCCAGCCGGCTCTCGAACATCGGATCATGGATCAGTGTGGTCCCGGCGCACTGCGTCGCCAGCACGCCGAACGGCGCCTGCAGATCGGTCGGAAAGCCGGGATACGGCATGGTCTGCAGGCGGAAAGAGTTCAGCGAGGATTGCGAGGCGATGACCAGAGCGTTGCGCTCGATCTCGAACCGGACCCCGGCGCGGCGCAGCAGCGACAGGATGAGATCGAGGTGTTCCGGTTCGACGCCGGTGATCCGCGTGGTCCCCTTGGTCAGGCCGCCGAGCACCGCGAACGTCCCAGCCTCGATCTGATCCGGGATCACGGTATGATCGGCGCCAGCAAGCTTGGCCACGCCGTCGATCACGAGCGTGTGCGTGCCGAGTCCGTGAATCTTGGCGCCGGCCGAATTCAGGAATTTGCCGAGGTCCTGGACGTGCGGCTCAGCCGCGGCCAGCTTGATGGTCGTCCGGCCCCGCGCGGTGACCGCCGCCATCATGGCGTTCTCCGTCGCCGTCACCGAGAATTCCGGCAGGACGATGGTCGCCCCTTTCAGGCCGGAAGTTTTCAGACGATAGAGGTTGTCTTCTTTTTCAATAACCGCGCCGAGCGCCTCGAGCGCCATGAGGTGCGTATCGATCGGCCGGTTGCCGATGATGCAGCCGCCCGGCTCCGGCAGTTCGACCTGGTTGAACCTGGCGAGCAGCGGCCCCAGGAACAGGATCGACGAGCGCATGCTCTTCACGGTCCGGGAGTCGATCTTCTTGATGTCCGCTTTGGTCGCGTCGATCACGAGCTCGTGTTCGGACGACCACTCGACAGAAGCGCCGAGCGAGCGCAGAATATCGAGCATCCGTTCGACATCCGAAAGGCGCGGCACGTTCCTGAGGACGCAGGGCTTCGTGAGGAGCAGTGTGGCCGCGAGGATCGGCGTTACGGCGTTCTTCATGCCGCCGACGCGGATCTCGCCGTCGAGCGGCCGCCCACCGCGGATGACGAGCCGAGAAACGGCCGGCTTCAGCGCCAGACAGGCTGTCATCGGCGTTTTGGCAAGCGCCGGTCTCATTATTCTTTTGGACTTGGTAGACATAGGTATCCACCTGATATAATACCTGTCTAGAAGTGATTTGGCAAAAAACCTGACGCCTACGAATTAAGCTTATGATGAGCCTAAAACAACGCCGCCTGGTCCTGATCCTGTTCCTCGCTATTTTTGCCGTCACGGCTCCGACCGTGATCCTCGCGACCAAAGGCTACCGTTATAATTGGAAGAAAGCGCGCCTCGAAAAGACCGGCGTGCTGCGGGTGAATTCGCAGCCGGAGGGCGCGGCCATCAGGCTGAACGGCGAGCTCTACGCCGAACCGACCCCGGCCTCGGTCTTCAGGCTGCTGCCGCAGGAATATGAGGTCAGCCTGGAGAAGGCGGGTTATTTCACCTGGAAGAAAAAATTGGAGGTCTGGAGCGGCTCGACGACCTTTGCCGAAAAAGTGATCCTGATTCGGAACTCCTATCCGCGACTGCTCGAAGAACGGCCGCTGAGCCGGATCGTCTTCGACAGCCGCCAGAAACTGTCGGCTGAGATCAGCGAGACCGCCGGCTGGACGGAACTCTCCGTCACCGACCGGTCAAAGGACCGCCGCACGACCCTCGCCCGCTTCGACGCCGGCCGTTTTGCCGCGATCGACTTGAACTGGTCGCCGGACAGCGAACGGATCCTCTTCACCGGACTCGCGGATGACGGCCGGACCGAGATCATGGTCTATCCAGCCGACGGCTCGGAGCCACTGCTGCTCGCCGAGACGAAAAACCGACTCGTGGCCGCGCACGGCGCGCGCTGGTCCGCGGATGGCAAACGGGTGATCCTCGCGGCCGCGTCCGGAATTTTCAGCGCTAACGCCGCTGACGGGACGATCAGTCCTCTGTACGGCGACGCCAACTTCGCCGATGCCATCGAGTCCGACGGCGCGCTTTATCTGCTCCGAACCGATCCCGCGGCCGCCGTCCTGCTCGACGCCGGCACCGGAACCGGGGATGCGCCGGAATCGATCGTCACCCTCCAGTCTGGTAAATATCGTTTCCTGGAAGCGTCCGGGCGCTGGCTCGTCATCAAGGACCTTGACCGCGGCAAACTGCATCTCATTGATCTCAAGAATAAGAGCGCTTTCGGACCGTTCACCGCCGACCGGATACGCTGGGAAAAGCCGGATGGCGGGCGTCTGCTGTTATGGAACGATTTTGAGATCTCAGTCTTCGACCCCGGAACCGGACAGCGCGAGGTCGTGACCCGTCTCAGCACGCGGATCAACGACTGCCTTTGGCATCCGGGCGGCCAGAACATCATCTACGCCACAGCAGCCGGACTCAAGACGATCGAGGTCGACGGCCGCGATCAGCGGAACGTCCACGACCTGTCGCCGCTCGCCGATTGCGATAATCTGACCATCGACAACGCCGGCAAACTGCTCTGGTACCTGGGCAACGCGGGCAACCGCCGCGGATTATACGAGCAGGATCTGTAGCGCTCAGCCCGCCGCCGAACCGGAACGCACAGCAAAAAAGACCGGCTATGAAGCCGGTCTTTGCGCATCAGTATCGCTTTTTGCCGCGTCGCGCCGCCGGCAGCTTTTCGAGCAGCTTCGGCAGCTCGTGCACGCTGCGGATCGAATGATCCGGTTTCACGGCGGACGGATCCTGCAACGGATGGCTGATCCAGACGGTCGTGATCCCGAGTTCTTTCGCGGGCCGCATATCGCTTTTGAGCGAGTCCCCGACCATCATCACCGGCCGGGATTGGGCCTGCCTCAGGATCTCGGCCATCGCGGATCGCTTGTCGCGGGCCGTGATCTGGATGGTCTCGAAACATTTTTCGAGTCCGGCCTGCCGGACCTTGCGGCGCTGCAGATGATCGACGCCCATGGTGATCAGATGCAGGCGGCAGCCGGACCGGCGCAGGCGCTGGAGCAGCGCTTTCATGCCGGCGAAAGACCGGAACGGCCCGTACTTGAAATGGCTCGCGGTGTTGTAGAGCCGGGCGCTCACCGCCGCATTCGGCTCGACGCCGAGCCGGTCGCAGAAATACTCGTAGGTCCGGACCCAGCTCTGCGGAAAGCGCTCGATCTGGAAACCGTAGGTCGAGAGCAGCTCCTCGTCGATCCTGGACTGCAGCTGGATGATCTCGAGCGGCGACACGCTGGTCGTGCCCAAGGCTCGGGCGATGATCAAGCCGCATTTCCACGACGCCTCATGATAACGGAAATTCGTCGGCAGGAGCGTATCGTCGAGATCGAAACAGATGACCCATTTTTCAGGCTTGGCCTGGCGAGCGGCGACATTCTTTTTTACAGCTTTCACGTTCCACCTCCGCGACGGGGTTGTAAAGAACAGATCAACTTAAGATGAATATCGCAAAAAAGCAAGCCCCGCGGGTCAGGCGGAGCTTGGTTGAGCCAAATTTTGGCTTATCACTCTATAATTCCACGACGGCGTTGTCGCCGATGATGAGCTTGTGGCCGAGCGGCAGCGACGAGTTCGAAGAAACTATGGTGGCGTTCTGCCCGATCAGGCTGTCCACGATTCGGCGGGAGCAATTGATGTCGGTATCGTCGAAGATGACGGAATGCTCGATCTCGGTATTGTAGATCTCCACGTTGTTGCCGATGGACGTGTAGGGGCCGATGTAACTGTTCTCGATGACGCAACCTACGCCGATAACCACCGGTCCGCGGATCAGGACGCGGGTACCAAGTTTGCAGTTCTTGCCGATCGCGACCTTGCCCTGAACCACCGCGCCATCCGGGATCTCGGACTCGATCTTAGCGTCCGCCGGCGACAATTCCGTCAGCAGCAGCTGATTGCCTTCGAGCAGATCCTCCGGCTTGCCCGTATCCTTCCACCAGCCGGTGATCTCCTCGTAGCCGATGGAGTGACCATGCTCGATGAGCCAGGTGTGAACGTCGGAAATCTCGTACTCGCCGCGGGCCGACGGCTGGATGGCGTCGACGGCATTGAAAACAGTGTTGTCGTAAACATAGATGCCGGTGACGGCGTAATCGCTCTTGGGATGAGCCGGCTTTTCGTCCACCCGAACGATGCGTCCATCCTTCAATTCCGGCACGCCGAACCGCTGCGGATCCTTGACCTTGGAGAGCGCCAACAAGCCATTGACCTTGTCTTTCCTGAACTTCTCTACGAAGCGGCTGATGCTGCCGAGGATGATATTGTCTCCGAGATAGAAAATGAACGGCTCGTCGCCTAAAAATGACTGTGCCATCTTGAGGATGTGGGCCAGGCCTTTGGGACCGCCGGTCTGCTCGATGTAAGTAATCTTCACGCCCCAGCGGCTGCCATCGCCGACCACCTTGGGGATCTCTGTGTCGCCCGGATTAATATTGATACCAATCTCCTTCACGCCCACCTCGGCGATCTTTTCGATAGCGTAAAACAGCATCGGCTTGTTCGCCAGGCTGATGAGATGTTTGTTGATGGTGTAAGTGATGGGCCGAAGCCTGGTGGCGCGGCCGCCGGCGGTGATGAGTGCTTTCATAGATGGCTTTAAGCTTAGCGCAAACCGGCGGAACCGACAAAATAGACGTCGAACAGCTGAAGTTCATGCTTTAATACCACGGATCCGCAGGTATTCCGTCTGCCAGAACCTAAACAAAAAAATCCCGAACCGAAGTTCGGGATAAGACTCAGCCTACCGGCAGACCGAGACCTTGTAGAAACTCAACGAGCTTGTCGAAGTCGCGATAGCAGTGCGTGTGGATGCCGAGCTTCGCCGCGGGCACGAGGTTGGCGGCGATATCGTCGATGAAGACCGTTTCCTCGGCCATAGCGCCGGAAAGATCGAGTGCCCGGACCATGAATTCCTCCGACGGTTTGAGTAGCCCTTCGACGTACGACACGACCTCATGATCGAAAAGCTTCATGATGTCCAAATGCTTCAACCAGATATGCCGGAGCTGCTCGATGTTCGAAACCGCGGTGAGCGTGATCCCCTGCCGGCGCAAATGCCGCCATAGTCCGATCACCTGCCGGTTCGGCGTAAAGACGTCGCAGAAAGCCGTCATGAAGACCTGATGGGCACGTTGCGAACCGCACAATCCCAGCGCGTGCATGAAAGCGCAATGGAACTGCCTGGAGTTGATCTGACCCAGGGAATAGCGGGCGATGAGATAGCTCTCGTCAGCCTCGCAGCCGAACAGGATGCGTTCGACATCCTCCGGTTTCCTGCCGGACAGGGCGGCGAAGGACTCGTACATCTTCTGATTGTCGTAATCCACGACGACGTTGCCGAGATCGGACAGGATCGTAGTGATGGCCACGCGGCACCTCCAGGTTGGCATGTGAAAGAACGTCCGCAGCTGCCACCCAACTTAGCAGGCGCGGCCGCTTTGTCAACCGCTGCCGGATCGAAGCTGAAACAACAAAACTCTTGACAGCATTTTTTAAAAGCTTATCGTGCCGCCTGCCGCCGGGCGTTCCCTGCCCCGCGACAACGGCCAAAAACAAAAAGGAGAAAAAATGACACTCATCGACAATCTGCTCTCGAACCTCGGTTTCGTTCATCTTGCCGGCGGACCAGTGCGGCTCGGCACCGACCGTCCCCTGCCCTGCCGTTTCGAAGGCTTCCGGCGCAACGAGACGCCGGTTCGCGAACTACTGGTCGGACCTTTCTGGATCGCCCGGTGCTGCGTGACCAACGCCGAATTCGAACGGTTCAAACCGCAGCATCGCCGGCCGCTGACCTCGCCGCTCGATGGCCATCCGGTCACGGACGTCACTTATCTCGAGGCTCTGGATTTCGCCGCCGCGGCCGCGAGTCGGCTCGGCGTCGCCGCGGCCCTGCCGACCGAAGCGCAGTGGCTGTTCGCCGCCGCGCCGTACGGACTCGAGTTCCCCTGGGGCGACGAACCGGACCGCAGCCGCTGCCGGACGCGCGGCCCCGGCGTCGCGGGCCCGCTCGAAGCCGCCGACGCCAGCCTGGGACTCAACTGGTGCGGCCTCTGCCACATCGTCGGCAACGTCCAGCAGCTGACCCTCGGCCACTACGCCGCGCCCGGATCGCTCGGCGCCGCGTCGGACGGCGCGTACTGCATCGTCAAAGGCGGCGACTGGAAACTGTGCAAACACTCGGCCGGCGTCCAGCGCCGCGGCCTCGCGGACGTCGCCGGGCGGGCTCCGACCGTCGGTTTCCGCCTGGTGGTCAATCTTTAGCAGCCGGTCAGATCAGCTCCGACCGCAAGACTCTTGTTCCTTCTCACCATAAAGCCCGCCGGCAAGACCGACGGGCTTTTTTCGATATTCAGCCAAGTTGTCGCCGCGGGACTTCAGCCTCGACCGGCTGCCGAAGCCAGCTCAAGCAGCCGCCGCGCGGTATCGACATTGAACGCGTGGCCCGGCTTGAGCAGTCTAACCTCGCCGATGACGCGCCGGCCGAGCAGGAAATAATCGCCGAGAAAATCCAGCAGCTTGTGGCGGCCGAGTTCGTCCGGCTGGCGGAGCGGCGTCAGGTAGCCGTTGCCGTCAAAAGCGATGAGCGGCGACTTGGCCGGATCGTCCGGCAGCATGGGAAAGATCCGGCGCACGCGCGACCATTTATCGCCGGCGGCGTCGAGCGGCGTGCGCACGAAACTCCGGGCCCAGGCGACCTCCTGGCTGAAATCCGTCTCGCCATGAACGAAGCGCGCGATCTGTCGGCCGACCGGCGCGGGAAATTCCGTGATCGCTTCCGCGATCGCGCGGCCGGCGACGGACGGACGGAACGCGACCTCGCGAGCTCCGTCTTCTTCGGTGAAGCTGATCGGTTCATTGATCCTGATGCCCTGCCGCCGCGCTTCCAGCGCGCGCCGGCCGCCGGACGCCAGGCGCTCGGCGAAATATTGCGCCGAAAAATCATGGAACGGAATGCCGTCAGCGCCGACCTTGATAAGCGCGTTATCGAGGCCGAGTCCGGCGAAGGCGGCCAGCAGATGTTCGACGGTCCGCACGGTCGCGCCCGCGGCGCCGATGACGGTGGTGTGGAGCGATCCGGGAACGACGGCCGCGAGGGTCGCCGGTACGAGCACTCCGGCCACGTCAAAAACCACGCCGTGGCCGGCCGAGGCCGGCAGGATCTCGGCGCGGCAAGGCTTGCCTTTGACGGAAATGCCGTCCAGTCCGACCGGCCGGTCCAGTGTCGTTTCCTGTTCCTCCAGCAGCACGAACTCCGCCGCCGGTCTGTTGATATTTTTGATCATACTAGTATTAAGAATGCTGACAGTTTAAGAAACATGCAAATTTCCGGCCGTTCACGCCGGACCGCCGAAGATCGCCGAGGCCACGGCGCGGCCGGACGCCCCGTTCCAGCGCGGCGCAGCGCCGGTCAGGTCAAGATAGTGGCGGTTGCCGAAGGAAAACCGCCGGCCCGAAGCACGGCTGCCGCACAGCCGCGCCGACTGGCCGCCGTCGCAGACCACGGCCCAGCGAGCCTGATGATGTTCCTGCACGTAAGCGGCCAGATCGAGCAGCGTGAGGCCGCGCTGGCCGGGCTGGGCTGGCCGCGCGTCGAAGAGCAGGAAGAAAACGCGGCCGGCCTCATCCTCGATCACGCAGGTACGCGCTTTCTGGCCGAAACGCGCCGCGAAATATGGCTCATCGTCAGCCGCCCGCCGCGTGATCACGGCGCGCTCGCGTTCCAGAGCCGCGAGCATCCGGTCCTGATCAACCAGCAGTTCCACGCTCACGGTCACGGCACCTGAGGCGTTGTCCGGCGCGAGCTGGCCGATGCGCCAATCAACGACCGGGTCGCCGACGCGCAGCTTGGCGGCCGTGGCTGCCGGCGTCTGGATGATAAAAGCCGCTCCGAGGATCGGAACGGCTTGGTCCGTGATGGCGGCGACTTCCGGACGGCCGTCCCGGCAGCAAAAAGCCACGTTGAGTCGGCCCTGGCGGGCTGGCGCTGCGGCCCGCGACCGGTCGAGCCGGATGCCGGAGTTGTCGCGCACGAGCCCCTGATCCTGCGGTCCGAAAGCCAGCGCTACGTCCGGCGGCGGATCCGGTTCGCGGCAGCCGACCCAATCGAGACGTTCCGAACCGACGGCCAGCCAACCCCGAGCCGGCACGAAAAGCGGACGCAGGCGGCCGGCGTGCTCCACGAGCGCGGTGCGACCATTAGAATGCAATCCGATCGGCCAGCCGCCGCGGATCTGCAGATGGTAGGCCGGATTCGCCGCTTCGAACGGTTCATCGGCGACCAACAAAAAACCGGCGTTCATGAGGATCGCCGGTCCTGTTCCGACAGGCATGGCCGCGAGCGGCAGCGGCCGCGACGCGTGATGAACGCCGAAGCTGCAGCGGTCGGCTTCGAAGGCGGCTTCGTAGACGTTGGTCAGGGTCGCGACGCCATCAGGCCGCGAAATGAAACGCCACGGCCGAATGCTGACCCGCGCGCCGGGGAAAGGCGCGAACGACCGGGACCGTTCCGGCCGCAAACTGGCACAGGGCTGACGAGGAGGGCCCATAAAATGGAAGTGATGGCGGCACAGCTGGCTCCCGGCGCATCCCCTGGCCGGACACTGGCGTTGCCGTCGGATGAATTAACGCCGGTTGCTTACCGCAAACTGTTAAAAGATGTCAAGGAAAGCGAAGTATGGGAGTCAGGGAGAGACGGAGATACGGAGCCACATCGCTCGCGAACGACGTGACGGAGTTGGGGAGTTGTGAGAGTGCTGGAGTGCTGGAGTGCGGAAGTACTGGAGTGCTGGAGATGCGGGGCCATGTCGCTCACGAGCGACGTGACGGAGTGCAGGAGAGACGGAGTTTTTGTCAGGTCTCCAACACTCCAACACTCCCGCACTCTCCGTATTCATATAAAAAAATCCCGGATCAAGATGATCCGGGATAGCCTATTTCAATCCCTCAGACGAGATCGGAATTAGCTTCGAAGAAGTCACGCAAGGCCGCGAGCCGCTGGCGCAGCGGCGGGAACTTGGTGTTGAGCAGCATCGCGAACTTCGGCCGCTGGGCCGGCTTCGGAAAAAGCGCGGCGGAGACCGGCTTGCGGGGCGTCTGCACGCCGCGCAGGCCGAAGAACTCTTCCGCGAATCCGTACCAGGTCACGCCCGGACCGGCATTCACCAGATGGTAGATGCCGGGCGGAAAATTCCTCGCGAGCAGGCATTCGGTCGCCGCGGCGATATCGCGCGTGTAGGTCGGACAGCCGACCTCCTCATCCACGATGGCGAGCTCCGGCTTGGTCGCGGCGAGCTTCAGCATGATGCTGACGAAGCTGGGCTTCGAGAGATCCGAGACGCCGGGACGGCCGAAGATCTTGGACAAGCGGCAGATGTAGAGGCGTCCGCTGGCGGCCCAGACGGCTTTTTCGCCGGCCAGCTTGCTCTCGCCGTAGGCGGAGATCGGGTCAGGCGCGTCGTCTTCCGCGTAGCCCTCGGGCTTGGTCCCGGCAAACACATAGTCCGTGCTGTAATGCACGAACAGCGCTCCGGTTTTGGCCGCAGCCGCGGCCATGACTCCGGGAACCTCGGCGTTCAACTTGAAAGCGAGCGGGCGCTTGGCCGGATCCTCCGCGCCATCGACATCGTTCCAGGCGACGGCGTTCAGGATCGCGTCCGCATGCTCATCGAGGATGCGCCGGCGCAAAGCCGCGGTATCGAGGACATCCAGGTCCTCGCGATCGAGCGCGACGACCCTGTGGCCGGCGGCGGCGAAAACGGAGACGAGTTCCTGCCCGAGATTGCCTTTGGCTCCGAAGATCAGGACTTTCATGCGTGCCTCCTCAGCGGCTGAAGACGAACGGCGTCCGCAGCTGGTCGAGTGTCGGAAAAGAAGCGTCGCGCGGATTCACCTGGGGCTCACGGCCCGCGAACGGCCAGCCGATGCCGACCGCGGGGTCGTCGTAGACCAGGCCGCCTTCCGTGGACTTGTCGTAATTCGACTTGCCGCAGAGATAGAGAAGCTCGCAATCGGTCGCAGCGTAGAAGCCGTGAGCGAAGCCGCTCGGCACGTAGAGCATCTTCTTGTTGTCGGCCGAGAGATTGACGCCGAACCACTGGCCGAAGGTCGGCGAGCCGGCGCGGATATCGACCGCGACATCGAAGAGCCGGCCGCGGATGCAGCGAACGAGCTTGGTCTGGTCCTGCGGCGGCGACTGGAAGTGCAGTCCGCGCAGGACGCCGGCGGTCGAGAAGCTCTGGTTGATCTGCTGGACGACCGGCTCGATGCCGAGCGCGGCGAATTTCGACGCGTGATGCGTCTCCATGAACCAGCCGCGTTCGTCGCCGAAGACCTGCGGTTCGACTACAAGGAGTCCGGGGATGCCTGTTTCGACGGTTTTCATGCCTGTTTCCTCCAATGAAAAGAGCCGGCCGCAGATTAACAGTCGGCTGGCGCAACGTCAAATAGCCCTGGCCGGCATCTCGGCCGCCGCCCCGGCTGTCAAAATAAAAAAACCGCGCACGAAGCGCGGTCAACGGAGAACTTTTGGCGTTAACAGCGGCGAATTCGCAGACCGCGGCCTGACGGATGGAGCGACAACTCGAAGACGCGTCCTCCCCCGAACAAAGGCACCGTCAAAGGGCCGACGATGCTGAGCCAGTCGTCAGGGCCGCGAGCGACGCAGTCCGAGCCGATCAGCTCCTCGATCGCCCGCTTGGCGCAAGCGGTCCGGGTCTGATACCAGGCGCGATACTGAGCCTGTATCCGCGGGCACAACCGGCGGAGCAGATCTTTCTCGGCCAGCAAGCCGCCGGAAGCGGCCAAAAACTCAAACGCTTGCGCTTTGGGACTTATACCGCTTGTCATCAGCTACCTCCTACAGTTAGTTGCTGAGCCTGATGGAAAGAACTGCTGATAATCTATAGCCGCGACGAAACGCTGTCAACGCTGGACCCGCGGCGGCGCGGTTTTCAAGAGACTTCAACCCTCGATCCAGACCCTGTTACCGGATTACAAAAAACCGCGTGTGAAGCGCGGTCAAAGAGGACTGAACGGCTGGCGCGGCTAAAAATATCTGAAGTCCATGCCGCGGCCGGAGGCTTTCAGTGAGAACTCCACGAATTTGACACCCGCCGCGTTAAAAAAGGCCAGCGGTTTCACGATCGTGTAGGTCTCCCCGTCGTCGAGCCTGACGACGCTGCCAGTGTCGAGCAGCTCCTTGAGGACCTCTCTGGCCTTGCCGGCGCGGGTCTGCAGTAAACCGACGCGCTGCAGGTCGATCTGTACTTTCAACTTGCTGACGAACTCGGCCTCCGGCAGCGAACCGCCGGAATTGCAAAGAACTCTATAGGCGAGAAGCGGCAGGTTCTCCAAGTTAATATGACACCTTCCGCCTCTTCCGCCACTGGGCGAAAAGACAAGCAGCGCCACTATCAGACCAGCGAACACGAGCAGCAATGTTTCCATGATGCCCTCCTGTATGTTGAGAAATGAGCTGGCGGCACTTTATCGCCGTCGTCCGGCGCTGTCAAACGAAACGGGACGGATAAGAATGAGAGCCGCGGCGGCGGCTGAACCGCGCGCGCCGACTGGCGCGATGAGCGGGATTTTGCCACAATGTCAGCATATGACTTTTGATTCTCGGCCTGGCGGCTCCGGCGCTGAACATCAGGACGACGGCTGGCTAAAAGAAGCCGCGCGAGAGATCGTCGCTGAAAAGATCGCTTATCTCGAGATCGGACTTGATCTGCGCCGGCATCCGGAAATAAATTCGCGCCTGGCCGAACTCGGCTCGCACTTCGAGGACAGCCGGGTCATGGCCCAGATGATCCGGACCCTCTACGGGCCGCTGCGCCAGAAACTGGATCTGACCGACACGGGGCCGGAGCGCCTGATGCGGGCGGCCGTGCTCCATGACATCGGCAAATCCGGACCACCGGGCGTTGAGACCGGCTTCCACGACGCCGTCCACCGGCTCTTCATCCCGCCGAAACACCCGTTCGCCGCCGTCCCCGGCGGCCAAAAACAGACGATCCGCGATTACGTCGCTGCGCAGCAGCTGCCGGACGGAGCGGCGATCATTTCGGAACTGCAAAAAGCCGGCATCGATCCGGATCAGGAAGCCATGATCGCTTTCTGGCGGCGCCACGCCGGCTGGACCCACGAACTGCTCGCGTCCGAGATCGGGCCAGACATCGACGAAGACACGGTCAAGATCGCGGCCTCGCACCATCTATTCGAGGATCAGGATCCGGCCCGGCTGGAACTGGCCAAGCAGCCGGCGGAAACGCACGCGCTGGAGATCCTGGAAGAAGCTGAGTTATTGGCGGTCGTGGACAAGTACCAAGCCTCCCGCCAGCGAGGCGGACTCAGGCATGAGGAAGCCGTCGGCCGGCTGAACGCGCTCATCGCCGCCCGGACCGATCTGCCCGAGACGCTGCGGCAAAAATTCCGGACGATCGTCGAGATCATCGACGGATCGCGGAATGAGATCGAACAGTATTTCGGATCCGACGCGGCCAAATGAACGGTACGAAAAACCGGCCCTCGCGGCCGGTTTTCAGTTGTCTTTTTGAATCATCGTCTTCAGCCGACTAAGCCGGCGCCGCCGGCGACCAGTATCTTGCCCCTGGATCAGCGGCTCAACTCGGCGATCTTGCCGGCGATCTCTACCATCTCTTCCTGCGAGACGGATTTCTTGGACCAGTGCCGGTGGCCGTCATCCTCGAACCGCGGGATGGCGTGGATATGGACATGCGGGATGATCTGGCCGGCGACCGGACCGTTATTGACGATGATATTGAATCCGCCGGCGCCGACCGCGGCCGCGGCCGACTTGCCCAACATCTTGGCGGCCACAAACAGCGGACCCAGCTCCTCATCCGGAGTGTCAGCCAGCGTCGGATAGTGGCGCTTCGAAACGATCAGCGTATGCCCGGGATTGGCCGGCTGGATATCGAGAAAAGCGACGAGCGCGTCGTTCTCGTAGACCTTCAACGCGGGTATCTCTCCGGCCGCGATCCGGCAAAAAATGCAGTTTTCCATATGAGCGGGGCGATCATTATCCGTTAGTAGCGCCGGTTCCCGGCCGCGACGCGGCGCACCGCAGCACGGCGCCGACAGTGACGGCGGTCGCCGCCATGAGCCAGATCCGGGACTGCGGCAAGGAACCGAAATAATACCACGCGGCCGCGGCCGAACCAATGATGATCACGGCCGCAAGCAGGAGGCGGCGCAGATCGGCTGCTCGGTTGGGGATCCGGACCGGCCGGCCGGGCACTAGAGCCAGGCCGCCGCTCGCGGCCAGGACGGCGAGCAGGCCTTTGGGCGAAACGTAGTTGATGGCGAAACCCGGCTCCAGGAATTCGCCGACCGCGGCCAAAAAACCGAAGATCGCCGCCGCCGTGAAGACGACCGCGCCGAATTCGGAAAGATACGGCGCCGCCGGAACGATCTTCTTGTGCCAGACAGACAAAAAATCCATAAAAGTTATTTCTCCACGGTTTCCTCGAAAGAATCGCCCTGCGGCAGGACCAGAGGCGCCGACCCGCGGCCCGGCTCGAACAGCCGGACCAGCCTCGACCACCAACCCCGGCCGCCGCCCGCGTCGCGGCTCAGGATGAACCTCACCGAAGCGATCCGGAGTTCCTGATTCGCCGCGGCGACGCCCGGAGCGGACAGGACGAAACGATGATCGCCGCCGGGTTCGCTGGCCAGACTCGCGGCGGCGAATTCGGCGCGCGCGACCTTGAGCGACCCTTCGAGCCGCGGCGTCTCATACTCGGTCAGGACATACCGTATGCCCCGGGTTTCGAGATCGGCAGCGGTCGTATCCCAGCCGATGACCAGCGGGAACGGCGTGAAATAATCGGCCGCGGAAAATGCGAAGACTCCCTCGGTCTCAAGCAGGATATCGCGTTTCGGCGAAACGACGGTGGCGAGACCAGCGGAATGCAGCCGCCGCGCGTAGACCGCGTTCGGTTCAGCGACCGCGAGCGCGGCGCCGCCGACCGCCAGCTCTTGGAGGCCTTCGGCATGCGAAGTTTTGGCGGTCAAGCTCAGACCGTCGGTCAGGACCGTGAGCGGCGCGGTCCGATCGCTGTAACCGACATGATCGCCGAGATAGAGTCTGCTCGCGAAGACCACTTTGCGCTGCGGCGTCAGGATCTTCCTGATGAAGATGTCGGCCGGAGCCGTGACCTCGATCTGATAGACGCTCTCCTCCGGATCGGTCAGCGAAACCGCGACTGACCGGAGTCCGATCGACCTCTGATCGTCAGTCGTGTCGCCGTCGTCGTCGAGGATGGCGCGGGCCAGAGGTTCGGACTCGCCGGGGCGGTAGACCGAAATCAGGACCGGATCGGCGCCAGCCTGGCGATTCATGTCCTGGATCTGAAAAGTGAAATTGAGCGGCTCGTTCTTGATGTAGGTATAGAGGCGATGCCGGCCGCGGAGCGACGTTTCGAAGCTGCGGACCTCAGAGCGCGGCTCATAACCGGCGATCCGGAGCGGCAGCTGCGCGCTAGTCCGATAAGCCGCGACCTGTTCCACTGGCGGCGGCGAAGAGAAGAAAGCGTCGACTGAAACGTAACGCTGGTCCTTTTCCAGGACCGCCAAGCGCCCGCTCGCCAGGCGGTTCCAGGACAGCGAATCCAAGAGCGGCGCGTCAGCCGGCCGCAGATCATACTGATCGTCGATGTTCGAAGCCAGCGCGCCGATCTCCAGGAGCGCGTTGCCGAGATTCGTGAATCTGACCTCGACCGCCACGCGATCGAAATCAGTCGGCGCCGCGAGATCCAGATAGACCGGGCTGCCGGCGAGCGGCACGAGCCGGCCGACCTCGGCATCGGCGACGACCGGCGCCAGACGTTCCGGCGGCAGCGGCGCCGATACGTACGGCGCCAACCGGACGAGATCGGTCGTGATCGCGAGCGACGAGACCGGCAGGAACGCCCGGCCGATCAGGAACAACAGGAAGCCCGCGACCGCGCTGGCCGCGGCGATCCTGAGCGCGATGGAGTAGAGACGAAAATCAGGCAATTTCATGGCCGGATGAGCGATCTGAAGACGTACAAGGTTTCCTGTTCGAAAGAAACGACCGGATCGATCGTGAGACCGAGCGGCGGCAGCTTCGACGCGCGCAGATATTCGAGATCCCGCGGCGGCAAGGTGATCCCGTAATAATACACCGGCACCGCCGCAACGAGACGCGGCAGCGCGGCATAGGTCGCGGCGCTCCGCAGCGGATAGATGACCGCGCGCTCCGGAAAGATCAGCTTGTCGGCGCGGTCCACGACCACGAGCGCGTTCTTTTCGGTCGCGGCCAACACCTGGCCGATCTCCGCGTCATAGCGCTGCAGATTGCGGCGGATGGCAAGCAATCCCTCCTGAGGAGCGTTGAAGATCGTCCAGGCGGAAACAACCGCCAGAACGGCCAAGGCCAGCGTGCCGACCACCGGACGCCAGAGACCTTTCAGCCGGTCCAAAAGTCTCGCGGCCGCCCAAGCGACCGGCACGACCGACAGGATGAAGATCGGCAGCCAATAGCGGAAATAGGACGTGCCGATGGTCACCGCCGCAGGATCGGGATTGTCCTGGATGCTCCAGCTGCCATAAAACAGGATCAGCCAAACCGTGACGGCCAGAGCCGCGGCCGCGAAGGCCGCCGCCGGACCGCGCGGTTCATCCTGATCCGCTGCGCGGCGCGCAGACGAAACCAACGTGATGCCGCCAGCTAACAAAGACAGCAGGACCAGAATCGTCCACCAGCCGAAAAATTCCAAGCCGTAAACCAAAAAATTATTTCCGGCCGTGCGCGGCGCGAATCCCAGGGGGAACAAATACGGCTGCAGCGGACCGATCAAGGCCGCGCCGCGGCCAGCCGGCAGCGTCACGCCGGAATCCTCGCCCAAGGACGAGGCATAGCCGCTCGCCAGCCAATCGCCGTAAAAGACCTGATTCAGAAAAATGAACGGAGCCAGAGCCAGCGCGCCGACGATGATCAGGGCGGCGAACGGCCGTGGGCTGAGCTTCTTCCAGACGAACGGCAGTAGTGCGAGCGTGGCGATGGCCAGCCAGTAGATCTCCGACATCCGCACGGCGACGGCGAGAGCGAAGAACAGTCCGGCCAATCCCCAATCGACCACGGCCGGATCTGGAGCCGCGCCGGCCGCCCGATGGCGGGCGATCGGACGAACCGCGGCGAAATACGCGCCGAAGATCAGCAGAGACGCGAACAACGTATTCGGCATGAGCGCGCGGCTGGCTTCATACCACCAGACCGGGTTGACCGCGAGCAAGCAGGCGGCCGCGATGCCGACGCGCCGTCCGAAAAGACCGCTGATCAGACCGCCGAACGCCAATACCGCGAGCGCGGCCAGAATCGCCGTGAACCAGGGAATGGCCCGCACGCCGAAAACGGATCCCGCCAGGCCATAGATCACCGGCAGGCCGAGAAAACCGCCCGGCAACAAAGTATCGCCCGCGACCTTGACGCTGCGCGGATGGATCAGTCCGGGCGCCAGCAGATTCAACGGCTCGGCGCGCCACAGCCGCCCCTCTGCCGCCAGCACGGCGGAAAAAAAACCGTTGGCGTTCTCATCCGGAGAAATATATCGCGCCGGCGCCGACCAGATAAGAAACGAATAGGCCGCGGCCAGCGCCGCTGCCGCGAGAACCGAAGCGAACCAGTGGTGCGAACCGGGTTTCATTTGATCCGGGTGTAAACACTGACCAGGGCGCAGATCAGCGCCAGCGCCAGCGTGCTGGCGGACAGATCAGCCAGCAGATCAACCCTGAACCACAAGGCGACGAGGATCAGCAGCACGCCAGCGACCTCGAAAGCCATCTTGACCTTGCCCCAGAAATTCGCCGGCTCGATGACGCCGCGCCGCATCCGCCACCAACCGAAGACGATGACGAAAGCCTCCACGGCCAACAGTGAGACGCCGAGATAAAAATTGATGTACCGGAGCACGATGACGAACAGCACGGAGCCGATGAACAGCTTGTCGGCGACCGGATCGAACACGATCCCCCACTCCGTGATCTCGCGCCGGACGCGGGCGAGCGCTCCGTCGAGAGCGTCGGTGAACGCCGCGAACAAGAAGAGCGACACGCCCCAGGCATAATTACCGGCGGACAACAGGAGCAGCACCGGTATGATCAGGAAGATCCGGAGCAGCGTGAGGTGATTCGGCTTGACCCAGCCCGGAATAAGCGGAATGACCGTCCTGGCCAGCAGGCGGTCCGTCGGCAGCAATCTGATCTGCTGGTTCCATTTTTCCGGATAAGCTTGGTTGAGGAAAAACATAGCGGCGCATGTGCTACAATAAGGTCGATGATCGCCTCAATACCAGGAAAGTATACCCGGATTTCGGCTGTCTTGACAGCAGCAGCGGCTGTCGGGCTTTTCATACCCTGGACCGCCTGGGTCGGGATTCCGCTGGCTTTGGCGTATTTCCTGTTCCACGGCTGGCTGGCAGGCAACCGGCTTTTTCCGTCCGAAACCGGCGGCTGGCAGGCTTATTGGGGGACCGCGAGCTTCGTCGCGGCCGGCGTGATCCTGGGCAGCCTGACCTACTTCTTTTTCAGCCTCGACCGGGTGTTCCTGGCCGCGATCCTGGCGCTTCTCGCCGGCGGCGTCAATTTGCTGAGCCAGCGCGCTCCGGAACTGGACCGGCTGATCGCGCCACCAGAGACCACTGACACCGCGACCAGGATCCGACCCTGGCTGAAACTAGCCGCGGCCGCCGTCGTCGCACTCGAAGTCAGCCTGCTGCTCTACGGTTTCCGGCTGCTCGCCATCGCCGCCACGGACGGAGCGACCCGCTCGCCCTGGGATCACGTGCCGCGGATGTTCTTCGTCCTGTTCTTCATCGCCGCCCTGGGATTGTTCGCGATCACTTGGTCGGGGCTCGCTGCCCGCATCGCCCTGGCCGGCAGCGGCGTCCTGGCACTCCTCATGGCCGGAGTTTCCGCGATCGTCTACAAGGTCGGTTTCGGCTTCGACCCTTTCATCCATCAGGCCGCGGAAAAGACCATCTGGCTGGCTGGCGCGATCGCGCCGAAAACGCCGTATTACCTCGGACAATATTTCTTCGTCGTTCTGCTCGCGCACCTGACCAAACTCGGCGTGGCCGCGATCGACGTCTGGCTGGTTCCGGCGGTCTGGACCCTGATCGGCTTCGGGGCGTTCTGGGGGCTGAAGAAAGCCTGCGGCTGGCCGGCGCGGCTGGCGGCGCCGGCGGCGCTCGTCATCCTGCTGCTGCCGCTGTCATCTTTCACGATGACCACGCCGCAGGGACTGGCTGACGCCCTGGTGCTGCTCGCGGCTTTCGCGAGCCTGCCGATCGCGACCGGACGCTCCGGCGCCAACTGGCTGCCGCTGCTCCTCGCCGCCGCGGCGACCGCCATCCATCCCCTGGCCGGACTGCCGCTCCTGGCTTTCGCAGCCCTGGTCTTCCTCGCTTCGCTTGGTGACCGAATCTGGAAAAAATACCGCTGGCCGCTCGGCGCGGCGTCGGCTGTCATCATCATCCTCGGCGCGATCGCCCTGCCGGCAGCTTTCCTGATCAACGCCCGCCTGTCCGGCGCCGCCGCGGCCCTGAACGAGACCGCCCTGCGCGCGCCCGCGGCGATCATCGAAAATCTGGAAGAGCCCGCGCTCCTGACCCGCCAATTCATGGCCGTCTTCGATTTCGCGTATTTCTGGAGGGCGATCCGCTGGACGGCGCTGCTCACGGCGGCCGGCCTGGGTTTCTGGCTCCTTTTCCGGCGCCATCGCCGAACCGCGGCCTACGCCGGCGGCGCGCTGATCGTCGCGGTCAATTATCTGATCCTCAAGACTGCCGTGATCTTCCCCTTCCTGATCGCTTACGAACGTTCAAGCTACGCCGACCGGCTGCTCGACCTGTTACTGTTCCTCGCGGCCCCGCTCGCCGCCTACGCCTTCGGCCGCACGCTCGACGCCATCGACCGCCGCGGCTTCCCGCTCATGCGCGTGACCCTGGCAGTGCTCATGGCCGCGTTCCTGACCTCGTCACTCTATCTAGCCTATCCCCGTCGCGACAAATATGAAAGCAGCCGTGGCTGGTCCACGAGCGGCTCGGACGTGAAGACCGTCCGCGCCATCGAAGCCGACGCCGCCGGCGAACCCTACATCGTCCTCGCTAACCAGTCGGTGGCCGCAGCCGCGATCCGCGAGTTCGGTTTCAAAAAATATTTCACGTCCCAGGACGCGGAGCGGCCGGGCGAGATCTTCTTCTACCCCATCCCGACCGGCGGGCCGCTCTACGCCGAATTCCTGAAGATGAACGACGCGCGCGGTTCAGCCGCCGCCGCGAAGAAAGCCATGGACCTCGCCGGCACGGACCTCGCCTACTTCGTCGTCACTGATTACTGGTGGCAGGCCCAGAAGATCATCCTGGCCGCAGAACGCCAGGCCGACCAATATTGGAGCATCGACGAGCACGACCATATCTTCAAGTACGTCCGCGACTGATGACGCGCCGAAATTTCGACGACCTCTACGATTGTTGACGCCGAATACGGCGTCTTTTTTCGCTTGACGCACCGCTAGCCCGCGCCTAAGATGACCGCGACCGTTCCTTATCAATGCAGGAGAGACCAATGGACACAACGCGAAGAAATAAGCTGATCCGCCGCTGGGGCGTGGTCTTGACCATCGCGACCGCCGCTTTCTGGATCGTCTGGGGATTGATCTTCGACGACATCCCGATTATAAACGACCTCGGCCTCTTGCCGTCGTACATCGAACTCAACCGCTTTTCGGACATCCTCGTCGCGCCCGTGCTGGTCGCCGTGGTCCTGTACTTCATGAACATCCCCAAGCGCGGATCGGAGTTCATTGATTTCGTCTTGGATTTTCGGTACATCGGGCTTATGACGGCCGTCCCAGCCGCCATCTTCCTGGGCTTCATCTGGGGATTGATCGCTTTCATCGTCGTGCCGCTGATGTTCATGATGCTCACGTTCATCATGCTCATTGCGGCCGTGATCATGTTCGTCTTCATCGAATACTCTTTTTACGCGATGCGATTCCTGTTCTCCCGACGGACCTGGGGACGCTTCGGTCTTTGGCTTATCGCCAGAGACGAGTGAGCATTCTCCGCAGGTTATCTCTTAAAAACCGCCCCGGCTTCGGAGCGGTTTTCTTTTTGAACATTTTCGCCGCCGGTCAACCGCGATAAGTCGCGAGCAGCGCAGCAAGATGTTTCTCCATGGTCAGCTCCCCGGCGCGCTCGCGGCAGCGGGCTGAAAGTTCCGCCCAGCCGTCCGCCGGCTCCGCCGCAGCCCGGACCAAAGACCGCTCCAGATCGGCATCGTCGCCAGCCCGGAACAGGAATCCCGTCCGACCATCAACGATGATCTCCGGAACGCCGCCAGTCGCGGCCGCCACGGCCGGCACGCCGCGACTCAGGGCCTCAAGGATGACCGTCGGCGCATTCTCGATGACGAGCGAGGGCAGCACGACGAACGAAGCGCGGTCCAGCGCCTGTTCCAAAGCCGGACGGTCCAACCGCCCGAGGAATCTGATGCTCGGATCGCCGGCCGCCATACCGGCTGCCGCCGCGGTGAAAGCGCCGGATCCGGCGATCTCCAGGATCGCGCGGTCGCGAAGGACCGACCGCCGCCAGACTTCGATGAGCCGCAAGATACCCTTGTGCTCTTCGACTTGGCCGGCGAACAGAAAGACCGGCTTGCCGCTGCGGGGCGGGACGGACGCGACCGCTGCCGGCGCCGGATTCCTGAAGAGTTCCAGCCGCGACGACGGAAAAAATCCGGCCTGAACGTGCAAGTCTTTCAGGAACAACGACGGGAAGATCACCGCTGCCGGCGAACCGAACAGCCGCCGCAACAGCCGGATGTAGATCTTCTGCGCCCAGCCGCCGCCCAGCGGATCGCGCGCGGCGGCTAACAGCCCGGACGGGTGGAGCAGCTGCACGTCATGGACCATGTGCACGTGCTTCACTCTCAGCAAACGCAGTTGGGCCGGGATCAGGAAACCCAGGCCCATCAGATTATGGGTATGCACGACGTCCGGTTTCTCCCGGCGGACGATATCTGCGAACCGCGCCGCGCTCCGACTGTTGAAGATGTCGAGCCAGTGCCAAGCCAGCCGCGCGATCTGCCCGTGCCGGCCGAGTTCGGTGTAATCGAAGATCTGCGGCGGCCGATAAGCAATGGTCCGAAGGCCGCTAAACTCACGTTCCGGCTTTTCCGCACCGTAAATGCCGTGGACGACCGTGACCTCATGGCCAGCGCGAAGCAAAGCCTCGGCCTCGGCCCGGACGACACTCTCCGCTCCGCCTCTGGCGTTGCGGCCGAATAAATTGGATGCAAATAAGATCTTCATGCGAGCGGGTTCAGACCGACACCGGCGGTCCGGCCAGTTCCTGGACCATCTGCAACAGCCTCCGGCGCCGGATCGCGGCGGAATATTCATTCACCGCCATCTCGCGGGCGGTCTGTCCGAGACGCTGGCGGGCAACGTCATCTCCCAAAAGATCCGCGAGCCGCGCGGCCAGTCCGGAGACGCTTCCCGGCGGGACGCAATAGCCGGTCTCGCCGTGGCGGACGATGGTCCGGACGCCGGGCAGATCGGACGCGACGACCGGCACGCCGGTCGAGAGCGCCTCGAGCGCCGCGATGCCGTAAGCCTCGGAACGATCAATGGACGGGAAAGCGAAAATATCCGCGAGCCGGTAATGATCAGGCAATTCCTCTTCTTTGACCGATCCGGCAAAAGCCACACGGTCCGTAAGATCCAAACTCGCGGCCAGAGCCTCAAGACCCGGACGCAGGTCGCCGTCGCCGACGATGACGGCATGAGCCGTCTTGAGACCGTCCGAAACCAGCGCCTGGAGCAGGTTGGGCACGCCTTTGAAATAATGCGCCTGGTCCAGTCCGCCGACGAACAGGATCACCCGGTCGGCCGGATCAAGTCCGTAACGCGCCAGCAGAGCCGACGGCTTGGGTCCGGGCGCGAAACGTCCGACGTCGACCGGCGGGGCCAGTTCGCGGAAACGGGATTCATGGCCGGCGAAATATCCGGCGAGGCGCGATTCCCGCAGATAATCGAAAGTCGTCACGATGAGGCGGTCGGCCGAACGCAGGATGAACGGCTGGACCCAACGAGTGTGCGCGCCGAAGATCAGACCGCGCAGCCCCTGGCCGACGACATCCATATGATAGACGATCGCGAGCTTGCCGTGCGCCGAGAGCCGCCGGCCGAGAGCGGCGAACTCCGCGCCGCCGAAGAACGGATAATGCAGCAGCACGAGCGCGAACTCCCCCGAGAGTTTCCGTAATTCCGGAGCGCAGGCGGCGTTGCCGACGCGGAACCAGGGCTGGATCTCGCGGACGGAAAAACCTTCGGCCTCGCGCGCCGCGCCGACGGTCGGCGTAAAGACGACCGTCTCATAACCGGCCGCCGCCAGATCCCGGGCGTCGGCTTCAGCGACCTTGCCGATGCCGCCGCGATACGGCGGAAAAGTCGGTGTCACGATGGCAATCTTGGTGCTCATAGAGGCGGAGGCAGTCAGATGATGAAAAGCCGCAACACAGACCACAAGACGGTCATGAGCGGGTTGGCGACATAACGGGTGAAAGGCCCAGCGACCTCCTGATAAGCGATGACCGGCGTGAACAACCGGACGATCTCCCGATCACCGACCTGGCGGAACTTGGCGACCTCGCGGCGGCCGCTCCGGATATGCCGCCAGGCTGCCGGCCGGAAGAAATACGCGTACACGCGGAATTTTTCCCGCCACCAACCGGACCGGACGGCGGCCGCGAGCAGGCCGAATTCGGACAGGATCAGCCAGGGCAGCAGGAGCAGCATGGTCCACAGCCGAAAATTGCGCCACAGGACCAGGTAGCGGTTGCGTTCCATGTAATAGAACTTGGCGACGCTGCGGGAAAATTCGTATTTATGATAGACGACCGACCGCGGCGCCAGCAGATTGCGGAAACCAGCGAGCCGCAGCCGCCAGCCCAGATCCAGGTCCTCGTGGTACATGAACAATTCCTCGTCGAGCAGGCCGACGCGGCGGAGTGCCGCGGCGCTGAGCAGCAAGCCGGCGCCGGAACCATAAGCGATCTCGCGCTCGCCGAGTTTCACGTCAGTGAGCCGCCGGCCGTTGTCGCGGCAATAACCGAACCCCAGAAAGTGAATAGCGTTGCCGGCGCTGTTCACGCGGTCGCGCTCCGGATGCAGGAGTAGCAACGACTGGATCGAACCGACATCAGCGGCCGACCCGGCGACCGCCAGCGCCTCGAGCAAAAAATTCGGCTCGACCTCCGTATCCTGGTTGAGCAGATAAACGAAATCAGCGCCGGCCTCGATCACCTGGCGCAGGCCGACGTTGTTGCCGCCGGCAAAACCGGAATTCCGCGGATTGCGGATCAGGCGCGCCCAGGGATAGGCCGCGGCGATGGCGTCGGCCGTACCGTCGGTCGAGGCATTGTCGACAACCAGGATCTCGACATCGTGCGGCCCGCCCTCACGCTTGGCCAGAGTGCCGAAAAGACCGTCCAGATATTTCCGGGCGTTGTAAGTGACGATGAGAACGACGATCTTCTTGGGATCCGCGGCGGTCATGACTTTACAGCGCGATCATCATTCGCGCGGCGGTCGAGCGTTTCGCGCCGGACGAGAAGCGTCAGGTCATGATCGATCTTGTCGATCCGGACGAAGATCCGAAAGACCAGATAGAACAGCAGGATGATGGAAACATAGATGACCGCGTCCACGCCGCGGCCCACGCCCACGAGGCGCGCGAACCATTCCGTGACGCGCGGCAGCAGCGCGGCCACGCCGACCGCGCCCCAGAACAGGAGCCAGCCGGCCAGTTCGCCGCGGCCCAGCGCGCCCTCGCGAAAACGCAGGATGCTTCGCGAAGCGGCGAAGATCACGAAAGCGACGATGAAGATCTGGATGATGGGCATAGCTTTGATTCGTTCAGCCGATGAGCCGGCGCAGAAGCAGCCGGCCAGCGGTCTTCAGACCGACGAAGAAACTCTGACCCTTGGACAGCGAATAAGCCGTGTAAACCGGCTCGATCGGCACTTCCGCCAGCCGCCAGCCGTGGGTCTTGATCTCCTTGATGATCTCCGACGAGACGTCCATGCGGTCGCAGCGCAGCCGCAATTCGCCGGCCGCTTTCAGGGAAAAAGCCCGGAGTCCCGACTGGCTGTCCTGGACCCACAGACCGAAAAGCGCGTAGGTCAGGGCGTTGCCGACCCAGTTGGCCAGCCGACGCTGGAGCGGCATCTTCCGCCGATCGGCGGTCCGGACGCCGATCGCGACGTCGGCCCGGCCGGCGACGATCGGCTCGATGAGCCGCGGGATGTCCGCGGCGCGATGCTGGCCGTCGGCATCAAAGGTAAAGACGATATCAGCGCCGTCGGCGACGGCGGCCGCGATGCCGGTCCCGAGAGCGGCTCCGAGTCCCCGATTCAAAGCGTGGCGCAAGACCTCGGCTCCGGCTTCGCGCGCGCGAACGCCGGACTCGTCGGACGAGCCGTCATCCACGACCAAAACCCGGTCGCAAGCCGCCGCGAGCGAGCGCACGACTTCGCCGACCGTCTTCGCTTCATTGAAAGCCGGCACGACCGCGTAGACCTTCATACGTTTCAGCGTCCGTTGAAAGTAGAACTGATCAGTCCTTTGTGGGCCGTGGTGTATTCGATCGTCTTCTTCAACCCCTGTTCGAGCGATACGAACGGTATCCAGCCCAGCTGTTCCTTGGCCCGGGTGAGATCCGGCAGTCCGAGCGCAGTCATGAACAGAATTGGCGGCTGGAAGACCACCTTGGAATTCGAGTTGACCATCTTGATGATCTTGTTCGCGACATCGACCAGCTTGACGTCATAGTCGCTGCCGAGATTCACCGGTCCAGGATCGGCCGACAGTTTCATCAGCTTCAGGATGCCGTCGACCACGTCGCTCACGAAGATGAGCGAGGTCCGGAACTTTTCATCGCCGAAAATGATTAGGTCCTTGCCATCGAGCGCGTCGGTCACGAAATCCGGGATCATCTGGCCGTCGAAAAGCGGCATCCGCGGGCCATAGGTCCGGAAGATGCGGGCGATGCGGACATCCAGACCGAAGACGTCCTTGTAAGTGAAGCACATGGATTCGGCCCAGCGCTTGCCCTCGTCATAGCAGCCGCGCGGCGACAGATGATCGAAAGCGCCGAACTCATCCTCCTTGAACAGATGTTCATCGGCCGGACGCGGTCCGTAGACGACCGAGGTCGAAGCGTGAAAAAATTTCGCCTTGTACTTGACCGCGAGGTCGAGCACGTGGCGCATGCCGATGGAATTCGAAAGCAGCGTCTGATGTTTGAACTGATCGAACTTCTTGGCCGAGGTCGGACAAGCCAGATGATAGATCTCCTGTACGCCCTGGAACTTGATCTTGAAGCGCTCGAGCTCCGGATAGGCTTCAAGGTTGAGAGGTTCGTTGACGTCGGCGCGGATGAACTCGAAATCCGGGTTCTGGAGCAGATGATCGATGTTGCGCTCCGTGGAAGTGACGAAATTGTCGACGCAGATGACCTTGTTGTCCTTGAGCAGCTTCTCGCAGAGGAACGAGCCGATGAAACCGGCCCCGCCGGTCACGAGCACGTTCTTCTTGTCGAAGATCGGTGTTTCTGGCATAAATTCGCTTATTTCACTTCAATAATCGCCCTATCCGGGCCTGGTCGAGACTGCGTGAATTATAAATTATCAGGGCGCAATTAACAAGCCGTTTGAAGCGGAAACAGGGCCGAATTAAGCTCAGCCGGCCGGGTCAGTCCCGAAACGTCCACTTCTTCTGCAGGACGAAATTCCAGGCCAGGACGACGAACGTGGCGCTGACCTTGGCGATCAGGTCGTAGACGCCCAGCGATACGGCCAGATGGATAAGGAGGATATTAATGGCGAGTCCGCCGGTCGCGACCGCGAAGAATTTGCCGGCGCGGCGCTGCCAGCCGACGGCATCGCAGCTGAAGGTCCAAAAAGTATTGAGGAGGAAGCTGGAGATGACCGAAAGCACGAAAGAAACGGCGGCCGCGAGCAGGATGTGTTCCGACCACCAAACGAAGCCGCGGGTCAGGGCCAGATAGACGCCGTTGTCCAGGAAAAAATTGATCCCGCCGACGATAGCGAACCGGAAGAATTGCACGGCCGTCCGGCGGCAGCGCCACCATTCGCGGACCCGGGAGATCAGTGCGGGCATAGGCCTGGCGCTACCTGATCAGGCCGACCGCGACACCGCCTTTGAAGGCGGGCTCGAAAGCGTAGAAGGCTGCCGCATCTTTGGCTGACTCGATCACGACGAGCGGGGCCGAACCGACCTGGCCGGCGAGCGTCAGCGGATGTCCGACGCCGGCCGAGAGCCAGCGGACCAGAGCCGCGGTCGCTTTGGAAGCGGCAGCCGTGCGACCGGAGGCGTCGATGGTCAGGACGCCGTAAGCGGTTCCCCGCCTGGGACCGACCACGATCAGATCGCGGCTGCCGGACCCGTCCCGCACGACGGAGAGTCGGCTGCCATCCTGATAGCGCGCGCCGAAAGGCTTGGTCTCGGATTTCAGCTCGCCCTTGGGATTAAAGACTCGCACCGCAGTCGTCTGGCCCGGACCGCTCGCGGTAATGATCTCGTCGCGGCCATCGCCATCAATGTCGCCGGCGGCCACGGAAACACCGCCGCGGAAAGTCTTGTTGAAAGCGAAGAACCCGCCGATCGGCGCGCCGTTCGCCCGGAAAATGCGTACGTGAGGACCGCCGCCCGGACCAGCGCCGGCGATGATCTCGTCGCGGCCATCGCCATCAATGTCGCCGGCGGCCACGGAAACACCGCCCGTGAAGCGCTGGTCGAAAGCCAGGAAACCGCCGAGCAGTTTGGTGTTGCTGTCGAAAATACGGACCTGCGGCCCGCCGCCCGGACCAGCGCCAGCGACGATCGACCGCCGGCCAGCCCCGTCAAAATCACCGATGGCCAGCGAAACACCGCCGCGGAACCCCTCGGCGAACGCGTTGAAACCGCGGATGAACAACCCGTCAGACGTGAACAATCTGATCTCAGCCGCCCGTCCGGGACCAGCGGCAGCCACCACGAGACGGCCGTCGGAACCGGCCGGCAACAGCGAGGAAGTCGTCGATGGCGGCGTCGCCGTCCTCGAGACCATCGACTCGGCCAAACGTCCGACCGCCTTGGCGATATCCAGCCGGCCGCGGCCGATCTTGCCGAAATATCCGGGATTGCTGGGATCGATCCGGAAAGCCGAATCGGTCAGGATGTTCATGATCTGTTTCGGGGTCAGATTGCGATCCAGAGCCCGCAGCAAAGCCACCGCTCCGGCGACGATCGGCGCCGCGACCGAAGTGCCGTTATAGTAACCGCCGTACAGCGCGTCAAAATCCTTGGAGCCGGCGCGATAATACTGCGTGGTCAGGACGCGCGTGCCCGGAGCGGCGATGTCGACGCAACCGGCTCCGAAATTGGAGAATTCAGCTTTGACGTCGCTCTCGTCGGTCGCGGCCACTCCGAAAACGAAATTCTCGTCGCTGCCCTGATCCAGACAGATGGGATAAAGCGGGTTGCGGTCGAGATCGTTCGCCGCGCCGCCCTCGGGGGCGTTGCCGGCCGCGGCCACGATGAAGACGCCAGCGTCGTAGGCCCGACGCAGCGCGATCGCCAAAAGTTCGTTGCGCGACGGACCGGCAAAACTCAGGTTGATGACCTTGGCGCCGTTCTTCACGGCGTATTCGACGGCCCGCACGACATTCTGCGGATCGCCGGCGCCACTCGAATCCAAGACGCGGATCGCCATGATCGTCGACTGCCAGGTAACCCCGACCACGCCTTTGCCGTTATCCCCTTTCGCCGCCGCGATCCCGGCGTTGACGGTGCCGTGATTCACGCCGAGTTTGTTGTATTCTCCGGTCGCTTTCGGCCGCGGATCATTGTCGTTGTCGACGAAATCCCAACCGTAAACGTCGTCAACATAACCGTTGCCGTCATCGTCGATGCCATTGTTGGGGATCTCGCCGTAATTGCGCCAGATATTGTCCTTGAGGTCCGGATGGTCCAGGTCCACGCCTGAATCGATGATCGCGATCGGGATCCCCTCGAACCCGAGCGAACGATTCCAGGCCTCGGTCGCGCCGATCTGCTTCAGATACCAGAGCGATGAAAAATACGTGTCACTCGGAATGCGCTCGGCGGCGAACGCTGGCCACGGCAAAAACGCCGCCAGTTGGATGACGACCAGGCAAGCGGCCAAGAAACGATGCGGCCGCCGGTTTCCGGAGCGATTCATTTTTTCGGCAGGCTCACGAGCCGCTCGTTGATCCGATCGCATGTCTTTAAAAGCTCAAGATCAAGGCCGATGCGGTCGCCGAACTGGGCGAACGTTTTAACATCCTTGGGAAAACAACCGCCGCCGTAGCCGCGATAGCCATCCGTAAAGATCTGCAGATGTCCGGGGCCGATGCGCGGATCGGCCGCGGCGCAGTCCTTGACCGCGTCGTAATCGATCCCGAGTTTGGCGCAGACGTCATAGAACTGGTTGGCGAACACGACCTTCAGCGCCAGGAAACAGTTGCCGAAATATTTGACCGTTTCGGCTTCCGTGGAATTCACGACCTTACTGAAAGGAGCGGCTGGCAGGATCTTCAGTATCGCCTCCGCTTCGCCGGCGCTGGCCGCGGTGACGCCGATGATCTGGCGATCCGGGTGGAGAAAATCCTCGGTCGCGGTCTTCTCGCGCAGGAACTCGGGATTGAACATGAACCGGTGCTGCGGGAAACGCTCCTGCAGGGACGCGGTGGTGCCCGGCACGACGGTGGATTTGATGATCACGGTCTTGGAGCCCGGAATCTTCGCCACGGCTTCGTCGATGTAAGCGGAGATGTAGCCGCCATGCTGCGGATCGAACGGCGTAGGGACGCAGACGAAGATCGCGTCCGCCGCCGCGAGTACGCCGATATCCGCGTGGCCCTTGGGCGGATCGTAAAGCAGGACTTCGTGGCCCGCGCCCTGAAAATATCGGGACACGGCGCCGCCGACCCAACCGACGCCGATCACGCCTATTTTTTTCCCGAGTTCAGCGGTCATAAGCAGTCCGCCAATTGTAACAAAGACCCTGATTTAAGCAAAGGCAGCGCCTCAAGGCTGAAAAACAAAAAATGACCCGCTGCGGGTCAAATCATCGGCTGCGCCGAATCACATCTTCCGGATGTCGTCGAAGAAAGACAGGCCGACGTCCAAAAAACGGCTGTGCCGATCCTGAGCCAGCGCGACGAGCGACCGCAGCGCTTCCTCATCGATCGGTTCGAATCCCAGCGCCGGCTCTTCGCCGCTGCCGCCCAGGTCGCCGCCGAATTGATCGAGATCGTTATTCATGTGAAGCCGAGATTTTGATCTTTATTTCAGCCTATTCCGGGCAAACCGCCGTTCAGTAGCCCATTCTTATATTAATTATACCAATTTAAGCGGCCCCTGGAAAGCGGGTCCGGACGGCCGAAAATGACGGCTCGATCCGAGCCGTCCCGCCGCCGACAGCAGATCATTTTTTGATGGTCAACGAGATGGAGATCGGCAGACCCGCGGCCTCGGAACCGTTCAGCGCGGTATAATATCCGGAAACGATGTCGGTCCAGAGGAAGTCGGCGCCGCCCCGAAGTTCCACCCCGAGGCTGGAATCCTGGTCGCCGTTCAAAGACGCGGTGGCGAGCTCAAGGGACATCTGAGCCGTCGCGCCAGCGGCGACCGTGAACTCCGAACCCTGGTCGAAGACGTACTCCAGCAGGGCGTAATCGCCGGCGGCCGAGACGTAATTCGACGCGATCGGCGTAGAATTCTTCACGCCGCCATGGACCACGGAATAATAGATCCTGGCGCTCGAATCCTCGCCGATCGTATTCTTGGAAGAGGCGAAGATCTGGTTCAGGTTGGCGACCAGGTCATCATCGGCGAAGTCACCATTCATCCGGGCCCAATTCTCCAGCGCGTCATTCGCCGCTCCGGCTTTGCCGGCATCGCCCGGCATCAGCTTAAAGACCAGCTTGCTGATCCGCGCCGGACCCTCTGGTTCGGCTTTCAGACTGAAGCGCAGCACTTCGACCTGGGAATCGCGATAGACCGAACCGGTGACACCTTCCGTTTTGGCGGCCGTGAGTTTGGAAAAACGGATGTAACAGGCGCTGGCGGTGTTCGTCGGGACGCTGAAATCCCCGGTCGCAGTCAGATCGGTCTCGCTGAACACCTGCCAGTCGGTCCGGGAAATGAACTGCAGCGAATCAACGTTGCCGAACTGCACCCTGATATTCTCATTATAGATTGCGCCGCCGTCTTTCGACCGGAATTTGCCGTAGAGTTTGAGCGTGGTCACCTTATCCTTGTCGAGTACGATCGGCAGGGCGGAGAAAATCAGGTTGCTGCCGAGAAATTCGCGGGTGATCGAACCGTTCGCGGCTCCGGCAACAGGATACTCCAGCCGGGCCTCGACGAGCGAGGTCGCGATGCCGGAGTTCTGCCGGAAACTAAGCGTGGTCAGATCATAAGAATCATCCTTGACCTCGACGGCAAGCGTCCCGAGCAACATCTCCTTGCCGGCGTAGGCCGGTCCGCCATTGCCCTGCCACTTGAACTTCACCTGGCCGTTCTTCTTGATCGTCGCGTAGTAAATCGGCACGGTGCCGCCGTTGGGCGTGATACCGAGAGCGTTCACCTTGGCGCCCTTATCGTCGACTACAGCCAGGTCGGTCGAAGCGTCGGCAATGTCGAAAGTCAGCCGGTTGGGCTGATTCTCAAGATCGATAGTTGAACTTAAGTCGCCCTTGAGAATAAGGATGGCGGATTGGCCGGCTGGAATCTGGTAGGACAAGCCGGAAAAAGCGGCCTGACCGGCAAGATCAACCGTGGCCGGACCGGCGATCTTGACGCCCTTGTCGTCATAAAGACTGACGGCCGGAACCATGTCGCGAACACGGGTTTCCGTTCCATTATCGGCATCAGCGCCGGGCAAGAATCCCGCCACTCCCTCTTCGTCCACGTAACCCTGGAAGATCACTGACTTGATGACGTTCGGAGCCACGGTCGTGGCTTTGAAAGTCAGGCCGGCGAGCGCGGCGTCTTTGGCGCCTTTGATAAAGGTCTTGGAGCCGGGGTTAGAAGCCGGCGAAACTTCGAGCGCGGCATTCAGGGAAGCGAGGGTCGGTCCGACCAGATCAGCGGCCGGAGCGAAGGGTGTGACAGCGCCAGTGGCGGCATCAGCGACCTCAGTACCGCTCACGACCAAAGTGACCTTGTAGCCTTCGCCGGTCGGCAGCAGCGGATTCAGGTTGGTCCGCAGATACAGGACCGTCTCCTGGCCGCCAGCAACCTGGAAATTCCCGGTCCAGATGAAAGTCTGCGACTGATCCTGCGCGATATTGAGGGAGATGTCCTTGCGGCCGAACGGCAGGACGCCGATGGCATCGACGAGGCGAAGATCGGTGAGGTTGGCGCGGGCGTTGTTCTCGTAGACCAAGCCACCCTTGTCGAGATCGTCGGCGCCAGCAGCGGGCGCGCCGGTCGTGGCGTCGATTTTGGTAGTGAGTTTTTTGATTACCGCTGCTTTGACCGAGGAGAACCGCAATTCAAGCAGCGTCGCTTCGCCGCCGACAGCGACATAATTCGTGGCCGGCAGCCGGACAGTGAAGGTCGGAGTTGCCGTGACCGGAATCAAGTTCTTCTGGGCGGTGTCGGTCAGTTTCAATTCAGCCGTCGTGATGTCGCTGCCATTGGGATAATCGCCGAGATCGGCGGAGACAGTGATGACATCCTTGTCCTGGATGCGCAGAGCGTCTTTGATGACCACACTCGCGATCCGGCGCTTCTGCCGGTTCTCGATGAGAAAGTAAGCGTTGTCGCTCGCGCGCTTGAGTACTGTCCCGTCGGGATAGACCGCGGCGGCCAAGGGTTCCGTGATGCTGTAGTTGAAAAAGAAAGCGTCGGGGATGTCGTCAACGCGCTGGCTCCACTGCGGACCATAGAGCGCCAGCGCGACCGCCTCGCTCTGGATCCAGCGCAGCTTGCCGCCGGGCTCGACCGCGTAGACGTTGGGGTCGGAGGTGATCTTCACGAGCCGGGTGCCGGGGCGATAAGTGACGTTGCCGCCGATCTGCGCCGCTGCCATCTCCGCGGACGTGACGGTCTTCACCGTGCTGAAATCCTTATACCAAGTGAAGTAGGTCTGGGCGTTGGGAAAAACGTAGCGCCGGGAGTCGGTGCCGTAATAATAGACGGCGCTGTCGGCCGTGGTCGCGGGGTTGCCATCGTCGGCCAGTTTGATGAGATCACCGGGAGCCAAGGTCGCCGCGCTCGCCGGCCAGGCCAGGCTGAGCGCGAATAAAGCCGCGAAAAAATAAGGAAGACGTTTCATATGGCTGAAGTATAGCAAAAATCAGCCGCCCACGCGGGCCGCTGATCTCTTGATCATTTATCCACAACCGCCTTCAAAAGGGACAGTCCCTTTTACTCATGAAGGGGACTGTCCCTTTTTACTCGAAACCGTCTGACGAAAATGAGGTCAAAACTATCTGACGGTTTTGGGGTCACTCGATCCGAAGCGAGTGGGATGCGAACGAGTCTTGGGGGTAGAATTCAGTCCAGTTATCGCCATTGCCACCGTCGCCAAGGCGGAAACCGGAGCGTTCAAATTTGACGGTGATATCCGAACCAGCGGCCGCAGCGGAGACATTGGCCGTCAACTTCAACGTCGTCAAGGAATCTGCCGCGACATTATAAGCGCCCTCAAAATCAAGCGTCGCTTCGCTGGCGCCGACGGCTTCCAATTGCTTGGTGCCGAACAAGGATTCGCCGTCAGTGGCTTCGATCCTGATGTCGGCAAGCAGCGGTTCACCGCCCTTCCAGAGCGCACCGCCGAGCGCAACCCTGACCCGACGGACAATGATCGGCATGCCGGTCGAGACGCGCAGCGTGGCGAGATCGCGGCGGCCGCCAACACTGACCACTGACGACTGCTCCTCCTGGTCGAAAACCGGACGCGACTTGGTGTCGACCAGCTGGTACTGCGAAGTGTCGGTCAAGCGGACATCGTCAACCTGAACCTCTCCCCCGCTACCATAAGCCGACAGATCGGCCGCGGCGCAGATATCGGATTCTTGATAGCGAAGCACGGACGCCGCATCCGGCGTCAGGTGTTTCATCGTGAGACCGTCGATCAGGAACAACGACGCGTCCGCGGCGCGGCGCACGACCGAACCGGTCGGCCAGAGCGGCGCGACGAGCGGCGCACCCTCGCGATAATTGGCGAAATACGATTCCGGAACGTCATCCACGCGCTTCGACCAATTGTCGCCGTAAAGCGTCTTAGCCACGGCTTCGCTCGCGAGCCAGCGCAGCACGCCGCCAGGTTCGACCGCATAGACCTTGGGAACGGACGGGATTTTGACGAGCCGCGTGCCGGGACGATAGACGATCGGCGCAGCGAGACGGATCGAAGCCATCTCCGAAGCTGTGATCTCTTTGACGCCGCTGAAATCGCGATACCAACTCTCGAAAACGCGGCGGTTCAGGAACGGCCGGCGGAACCAATCCCGGTCGTAATAATAGACCGTCTCGTCGTCATGTGTGGCGGGATCATTGTCATTCTGGATCTTGATGAGGTCGCCAACATCGATGCCCATGACCGTCGCCCGGCTAGCCGACGGAAAAGCGAGAAATAGGGCGGCTGATAACAATGAATAAACCGCTAAAATTAGAGCTTTTTTCATAATGGCGCGTTATATTGATGCGGCCACTGTGGCAAAAAAGAAGCGAACTGTCCAGATATGCGCCTGGCGCGCGGAATAAACTAAAGCGGCCCGGTCGACACAGACCAGGCCGCTCGTTAACGGCAACTACAACCGATAGCGCTCGCTACCAAGTCATTGTAACGCAGTCCCACGCGCCAGCGGCCAGGGTCGTGCACCAGATCGTGGACTGATTGGCCAACGAAATCGGGAAATTCGCGGCGGAGATATTGATCAAATCGCCGCTGGCCGGATAGATATTGATGCCCGCGCCGGACCGATTGATGATCTTGGTCTCTAGGCCGGTAGCAGCCGCGGGCAGACGGACACCACCCGCGCCGCCGTTGACCACGTTGATATCGGCGGTCAGGGCCGTAGCGCTGGGTTGATCCGGACCGACAGCCGACACCGCCGCATACGATCGTTTCAGGAGACCACTGACGACGACGTTGCCTGAAGCGTCGACCGTGAACTTGTCGCCGCTGCCGACGGTCAGCAGCGCAGTCGGAGTCGCATCGCCGATGCCGACGCGGTGATTGACGCTATCGACGACCAGCGTGGCCGAATCCACGGTCATAGCGCCGTCGACCTCAAGGCGGCCTTCCATATATACATCATCAACGCCCGGAGAACTCATGTCGACCGCAGCAGCGGAACCATCTCCGAAGTAGACGTAACCTGGAGCGCCGGTCCCTGCCCCGCCATTGTGGCCGCCCATGATATGCACGGTACCGCCATTAGTGTCGACGCCGTTTCCATATTGACCGCGAAGAACCAGATTTTCGGCCGCGCCGGCACTATTAGTGGCGACCGAAATGATCCGATCAGCCTGATCATTGGAGAAAAACAGCCCCGCACCGTTGAGATACGTCACATAACCCGAGCGGCCGAGGTACAGCAGCTGGGAGCCAGCCACCGCGCCAGTGCCGATGAACAGGTTGCCGGCGTAATCGATCTGGTTAGCGCCGGAAAGCGAAGTGATGTCTGAGTTGGCCCCGGAGATCGCGAGCGTGCCGGTGGCATTCGGCAAGGTCCAGGTCTGGTTGGCAGTCAGGTCGGCCGAGGTCAACCTACCAATGAAAGAAGCACCGCCGCCAGCCGCCGGGATGAGGGCTAAAGTGTCGGCGTTGGCCGTATTGGTTTGGACGACGAGATTGCCGGTACCCATTACCCCCAGGGTCATCCCGACGTTCACATCGGCTCCGGTGGTCTTGGCTGCGATGCCCGGCGGACCGCCGGACGCCCCGCTGCCGACCTCAAGGTAGTTGACGTTGGCGGGCATGCCGTAGACGGCCAGGGCCGGAGCCGACGCGCCGGCGGAAGTATAGATGCCGTCCCAGGCCGCGATGATCGGCGAGGTCAACGTTTTGTTGGTCAAAGTCTCGGTACCAGCGAGCGTCGCCAGAGTTCCCGACACGGGCAAGGTGAGATTGGTGTTGGCCGTGGTCGTGAAGAACAGATTATTCGTCGTTGTGCCGAGCGGGATGACGCCAGCCGCGTTCTGCAGATACCACTCACGATTGGCGGTCAGATCCTCCTTCATCATGATGTTGCCGTAGCTGGCCGAGACGCTGGAAGAATGCGACGGCCAAAGCTGCAGAATGTCGTTGGCGGCATCGGAACTCTGCACCCGCAGATTACCGTCGCCGTCGATCATCATGGTCATGCCCTGATTCGCGCTGCCGGTAACGCCGAAGACGGGGTTATTGCCCGCGGTGTTGTTCTGCATGTAGAACGAACTTCCCGCGCCGACGGCCGTGAAGCCGAGCATGGGATTGCCGCTGGCGTCATACAGGTTGGCTGATCTAACCGAACCCAGCGTCGCACTGCCGGTGACGGTCAGAGCGCCGCTAGTCGAGATGTCGGCGCCGATGGTTGTCGCAGCCGCCGCGACGCCGGCCGACGAAACGACCAGGATCGAAGCCAGAAAAGCCAGGGCGAGCGTTCTTTTATTGAATCTGGGAAACGCGAATTGCCGCATAACTTTATCTAAAAAAATATTGATAGCGAATTAAATTAACAATCATATTATACCTCATCATTATATAAGTATCTTCCCGAATCGTCGGCCAAAGTTATCCACAGAATCCGCAAAAACAATCAGATAGAAATAATAGCGGGGGCTGTCCCCTTTTGCGAAAAATCGTCTGACGATTTTATCCCCAATTGGTACCTGACACTTTTAGCACCCCAAAAGTACCTGACACCTTTTGTGGATAAGTCAGGGATCACCGCATTCAAAAGGGCTGCCCCCTTTTTCATCCCACCCCCCCCCACATTCAAAACAGCCCCGGTGAGGGGGCTGTTTTTGGCTTTTTTAGCTGTCTAATGGCGCTTAACGACGCCCTAGAAGCCCTGGCTGCCGAAACGGTTATAGTCCCGCGTCAGTGTCAGTGACCGGCGTACCAATCCGGTAGCTGAAGAAGAAGGCATCGGACACATCGTCGATCTTCTTGTTCCAGTCAGCGCCATAAAGCTTCGATGCGATCGCTTCGGTCGAGACCCAGCGCAGGAGGCCGCCGCGGGCGACCGCGTAGACCTTCGAATCGGATTGGATCTTGACCATGCGCACGCCCGGCTTGTAGTTGATGTTGCCACCGAGCTGAATCTGGGCCAGGAGCGCGTCCGTGATCACTTTGACCGTGGAGAAATCCTTATACCAGGAGTAGAAGGCTTTATCGTTCACGAAGACGTAGCGCTTGCCATCCTTGCCGCAGAAATAGACCGCGGGGCTGGATGCCTTGATGAGCGAACCGGACTCGCAGAGCGCCGGTTTCTCGGGCGGCGGCGGTTCCAGCTGCTTGTCGACGTTGATGGTCGGAGTGTCGACGGTGGCCTGGGTCGGCGCGTAAGTTCCGGCGGAACCGGAAGCGACGGCCGGCGCAGCAGCCTCAGCAGCCACGATTGCCGCGGGCGCGGTCGGAGTTTCGCCTGATACCGGCTCGGTCGTGGTCGCCGCTGGCGGAGTCACGGCCGGAGTTTCCGGCGTGGTCACGACCGGCGCAGGCGTCGAACCAACGATCGTGAACGGAGCATCGCTCGTGTCGACGATCGATGTGCCGAGGAGCTCCATCTTGATCTTGGCCTGCGTGGTCGAGATGTCCGGAATGGTCCAGTAATAATAACTGGAGTTGCCGGTATTCGCGACGATGACCGTCGGATAGGTCGTGCCATTATTGGTCGAGAGTGACAGCTTGACGCCGGTCGCGCCCGAGCCGCCGGCCGACCACAGGACCATGTAGGAACTGCCGGCGCTGATCGTCTGGCCGCCGTTCGGAGCGGTCAAAGTGCCGAAAGGCTGGGTGTAGCCACCGCCTCCGCCACCCGATGATGGCGGGCCGCAGTCGGACGCACTGATCGAGATCGTCTTGTTGACGTGCGCGGACGTGAACGCGAAATCGTTATTTCCGCCCACGTAGGTGCAATAGGTCGCCGAGCCATCCGTGAAGTTCTTCGGCGTCGGCGAGCCGGTGTAGCGGATCGTCAGGCTGCCGGTGATCGAGGCTGGCAGGACGAAGTTCGACGCGTTGACGGTGAGGTTGTCGCCGTGCGAGGAACCGGAGAGGATGGTCAGGGTGACGGACGGACCACTGAGGAAGAGGCTGGTATTGGCATCGTAGGTGACCGTGTCGATGGCCAAAGCCGGTAAAGCCGTTGCGAGGAAGAAGAGCGAGGTCACGACCGTAGCCGCAACCGAACCAGCCCGCGGCCGGAACCTCTCCATTCGTTGAAGGGTCATAGGTCGTTCAGATTAAACAGTGAGTAACGACGTTATGATCAATTTCCGACGCAGACGTAGTTCCAGGCTTGAGCGCTGGCTTCAGAAGCAATGTTGATGACCATGGTGGTCGTAGTGGTGGTCACATAGGCTCCCGTCGCGTTTCCCGCAGTCACGGCAGCAGCCGCGTTAGCCGGAGAGATCACGCAGATCGGGGCATTCGCGTACGCAGTGTTAAAGGTCACTGTCACCGTGGTATGCGCGGTAGCATCGGATGATACTTGACCGGCCGTATCGGTCGAACCTGTCAGGATCGAGGGTGTTCCAGCGCTAGCAGTGACCCCAGGAATGGTGGTTTGCGAGGAAACGACATGCGACGTCGCCGGGCCGAGGGTCAGAGCGCCGTTCACAGCCAGCGAACCGAGCGTGCCGACACCGGTGATGCTGGCGAAAGATCCGCTGGCGAGGTCGACGTTCGCGATGGTGCCGTCGGTGATCTCAGCGGAGACGATCGTGCCGTCGTCGGCGATAGTGTCGGCGGTGGAGTCGTAGGCGCCGGAAGTATCGGTGCCGAGGACGACGGTGGCGTCCAAGATATCGGTCCCGGAGACGGAACCGTCGGTGATCTGGGCGGAGGCGACGCTGCTTAGAAAGGCCAAGGCGCCGAGACCGGCAGTGTTGGTGTAGGCAGACGGATTCACGCCGGCCCAGTCGGTAAGATCAGCATCGTAGGCCTGGACATTGGTGCCAATGACGAGACCGAGAGCGGTCTGGCCGGCGGCGGCATCAGCAAGCGCTAACATACCGCGACCGTAGGCGGTGGTGGTAAGCGCGGCAATGCTGGTCAGATCAGAGTCGAGCGGCTGATAGGCGGCAGCGATCTGGGCCGTGGTGGAATAGTTGGCCGGAGCGAGAAGCGCCCAGGCATCGAGATCAGCATCGTAGGCCTGGATGGAAACACCGATGGCTGCCGGAAGCAGATAGCCGGAGTTGTTCGTCCACTGTGAGATGTTGCCGGAAGCTCCGGTGATCGCACCAGTGGTCGAGACTTTCAGACCGGTCGAACTCAGAGAGAAAGTGTCATTATCGTCGGCGCCGATCGTGATCGTCTTGGCATGAGCGCTGGTGCCGATCTCAAGAAGACCGGTACCGCCGGAATCAACCGTCATGGTGTTAGCGCCCTGCGATTTGATCGACCCAGCGAAAGCGAAGGTCAAAGCTGTCGCGGAGACAGTTATAGTGTCGATCGAGGTCACGGCGGTGAGCGAAGTGATATCGCCGTTGGCACCGGAAGCGGCTTTGGCCGAGGGGGCAATTGCGGACCAGGAATCAAGATCCGTGTCCCAGGCCTGGACGTTAGTGCCGATGACGAGTCCGAGAGCGGTGCGGCCAGCGGCGGCATCAGCAAGCACTAACATACCGCGACCATAGGCGGTGGTGACGAGTGCGGCAATGTCGGTCAGATCGGAGTCGAGCGATTGCTTGCCATCAAGCTGAGTCTGGATGGCCGAGGTGACGCCGTTCAGGTAGCTGATCTCAGTGTTATCAACGCTGCCGACGATGAGCTGGGCGAAACTGGCGTTACCGGCGGAGGTGACACTCCACTGGGTGTCCGTGAGCGAGATATCGCCGAGGACAGTGACCGTGTCGGAAGTGTCGCCGATGTCGATCGTGTCGGCGGCGGCCACAGCGTCCTTGAGGACGATGTTGCCGTATGCGGACAGATTGCCGTCCGTCGTGACGTTAGCGCCGATCGTCGTGGCAGCGAAAGCACTGCCAACGCCGGTCACGAGCATCGAGATGCTGACGCCGGCGGTTGCGAGAATCTTGCTGATCCTCTTCATATGAATAAGCCGTTAAAAAATAGCCGCTGCTCCTTAATAGAACAGCAGATGATTAATGTCTCGTTGTTGAAATTGTCTTCATTGTGGATAAGTCTACTAGCAAATACTATACAACAAATTCAATCTTTGCGTAAGCGGCAGACGGACCTGGTTTCGATCGGATCGCCGCGAGAGTGGTAGTGGCGCGTTTGCCGAGACGAATCTCCCCTCCCCTCCCCGACTTATCCCCAAAAGGTGTCAGGTACTTTTGGGGTGCTAAAAGTGTCAGGTACCTTCACTCTCAAAATCGTCTGACGGTTTTGATCTCACACTAACGCACTCCGCCACGTCGTTCGCGAGCGACGTGGCTCCGTCTCTCCCTGACTCTGTCTCTCCCAAACTACCGAAAACACCCGCCTGATGAGGACGGGTGTTTTGAGCTTTTTGAGCCTATTCGAGAGGCGCGCCAATGGCGTAGTCGGTGAAGAACGAATCCGGGACATCGTCGATGAGCTGGTTCCAGTTGGCGCCGTACAGGGCGGTGGCGATGGCTTCGGTCGAAATCCAGCGCAGGACGCCATTCGCGTCGACCGCGTAGACTTTGGGGTCAGTCTGGATCTTGACCATGCGGACGCCGGGGCGGTATCTGACGTTCGCGCCGAGCTGGATCTGGGCGAGCGCGGTGTCGCTTACCGTGACGACGCCGGCGAAATCACCGACGTACCAGGAATCGTGGATCTTCTGGTTGGGGAAGCCGTGGCGTTTGCCGTCAGCGCCGCAGAAATAGACCGCGGGGTTGCTGTGGGATTTGATGCGCAGGCCGGCGGCGCAGAGAGGTTCGAAAGACGGCGTGAGTTTGTCGAAACCCTGGTTGACATCGATCGTTGAGGCGGTGGCGGTGGCCGAGGCTGGCGACCATGGTGTTGGCGGAGTAATGCCGCTGATGGCGAAGATCGGGCTCAGGGCGAGCGCTGAAACTTCGCGCGGATTGCCGTTCAAGCCTTCGATCTTGATCCGGGCCTGGGCGGTGGTGTAGGTGTCGGCCGGGATGGTCCAGGATTCGAAACCGTCGTTGACGACGTCGTCAGCGATGATCGTGGGGTAAGTTTGGCCACCGTCGGTCGAGAGACGGAGTCTGACCGAAGCGACGGCGCGGCCGGAGGCGGACCAGAAGATCTGGAGGGGCTGGCCGGCTTGGGTCGCGGCGCCGGCGGCGGGCTGGCCGATGGTGAAGATCGGCGTGGTGTTGGTGCTGGCGTTGGCCGTTGAGCAGTTATAGGCCGAGGGGGTGACGGTGACGGTCCGCGGGCCGTTGATGATGAGCTGGTTCTCACGGCTGGGCAGGACGTTGCAGACGGCGAGTTGGGAGTCGTTTTCGAGGATGGCCGGGGTCGGGCCGGCGGCGCGGAGGATGAGCGCCTCCCCTGCCGCGACGGTGGCGGTGAGGGTGGTGGCGGTCGCGACGAGGGAGTCGGCTTGGGAGCCGGCGAGGGCGGTGAGTTGGGCGTTGCCGAAGGTGTAGGTGGCGTCTTGGGTGAGGGTGGGCGGGGCGGGGGTGGCGGCGGCTGCGGTGACGGTTGGCGCGGTGAGGGCGGGCAGGGCGAGAGAGGCCGCGAGGGCGATGGCGAGAGTTATCGTTGAAATATGTTTGGGGTGGTTCATATGAGTAGTAGTATAGCAAAAATACAGCCCGCCACAAAAAGTTATCACTAATTGGTACCTGACACCTTTAGCACCCCAAAAGTACCTGACACCTTCTGTGGATAAGATTAGGACTTGCAAAATAAATGGCAGTCAGATAAGAGAGGCGGGATATATATGCCTAGGGACCCGAGAATATTTTCAAGCGAATTCCCCTACCACCTGATTAGCCGCGGCAATAACGGCGTCGTGGTCTTTCGCGATGACGAGGATCGGTCGTATTTTCTCAAACTGCTTGCTTGGCTTAAGAAAAATTTTGGCGTGTCGATCCTCCACTTCAGCCTGATGATCAATCATATTCATCTGGTGATCTGGCCGCCGGAAAAAGACCCCGCAATGACGTCCGTGTTCATGAAAGAGCTACTGCTACGATATTCGTTATGGTATGGGGAAAAATACGGACAGGAAGGACATCTCTGGAAAAATAGATTCAAATCATACGTCATCGGGAATGATTCCTATATGTTAACGTGCGGGATCTATGTTGAGCTAAATGCCTGGCGAGCCGGAATCGTTGAACAACCGGAAGATTATCGTTGGTCCAGTGCCGGTGTGTATCTGCGCGGCGAAACCAACAGCCTAATCACTCTTGATCCGGCTTTTTTAGCTCTAGGTGCGACCGATGAAATCAGGCGGGCTGAGTATCGAAAATTGGTGAAGATGTGGCAACAAAAACCGGTAAGCAAAAAAGAGGCGGTCAAATATTTCAAAAAAGGAGCGCTCGTATTTCATCCGAAACAAAAAATCGGCGTTTCTGTGAGATGAGCGGAGGTTTTTAAAGTTATCCCCAAAAGGTGTCAGGTACTTTTGGGGTGCTAAAGGTGTCAGGTACCAATTGGGGATAAGTGGGGATTAAGATTGGGGTGAGATACGAAAAACCCCCGCCGGAGGGGTGGGGGTTTTTCTTTTGGGTAATCGGGAGATCTTTAGCATCGCCTGAGCCCACGCGCTGGGCCTGCTGACTATTTTGGCCAACAGGTCCCAGCGGCCAGCTTTTGAATCAGAGGAAGCCGGTAAACCACTCGAAGTCGTTACTTGGACAGCGTCTGAGTGTCCGTCGGCAGGATCTTCACGTAGGTGCCATCGGCCCAGTCAGCAGTACCCACACCGTGGGAGACAGCGGACATATCGGACCAGACGAAGTTCGAAGCGACGGTAGCGACGGTGTGTTTCACCGGCGGGACGCCGACAACCAGGGCACCGGTGTTCATACCGGCATCACCCAGCAGCTTCGAGACAACGGAGGTGCTGGCAGCGGCAGTCACAACACTCAAGCGAATGTCGTAAGTGCGAGACTGACCAGCGGAGATGACCTCTTCGTTGGTGAAGGTAGTGACGAGGACGCAAGTCGCGGTGGTGGCACAATCAGCGCCACCGACCATGGCCGACTTACCAGCCAGGTTGGTGGAATCACCAACGCGGCGGACAGCGGAGGTCGCGACGGCAGCCGGATCAGTGATGGCACCGGTGGTGCCGTTCTGAACCTGGAGAGCCAGACCCTTGAGCGAGACATCGCCAGCGGCGTCAGCAGCGATCGTGACGCGCGTGACCACGTTCTCACCAGCGACCAGGGTGGTCGACGGGAGCGAGACCAAGCTGATGGTCGGCTTGCTCTTCCGCATGATCTTGTTGTTGGCAGCAACGTCGCCGCCAGTGATCGCGACGATGGTGGTGGACGAACCAGCCGAAGTTCCGCGAACCTCGAAGGAGAAAGCACCAGCAGTGTCCTTCAGCGTGACCTTGGCATTGTTGCCCGTGGTGGCGCCAGTGGAACCAACGGAGGACAGGTTGCCCTTAACCGTCAGGACCTTGGAGCCATCCTTCGGGATGACAAAGTTGAGGCCAGTGAAGTGAGCATTGCCAGAACCATCGATACCAGCCGGACCGCCAACCAACGTCGAGCCATCATAGAGGCTGAGGCTGGTAACGGCAGCGGCCGTGGTGACCTGGAAGCCAAGTTTGGTGGCCTTCAACTCTTCGTCAACGGCCGTGAACTTGTACTTCGCGAGGACGACATTCGAACCGCTACCGACAACGAGGCCGGCTTCAGATTCGGAATCATCCGGGGCCAAAGCGACGGCGACAGTGCCGGCGGCCTTGACGGTCATGCGAACACCAGCATCAACCGTTGTCTGGTTGATCGGAGCGCCGAGCAGGTCGGTACCAGCGACGAGCTGGTTGCCTTCCGGATCGGTGGCGGTGATATCGGTGTTGGCGGCGATATCGAACTTGATGCGATCGACATCAGCAACCAAGGTGGCGATGGACGAGGTCAGGACACCCTTCAGGAGGAGTCCTTTGGTCTGACCCTTGCCGATGACCAAATTCAGGCCATCGAAGGTCATGGTGCCATCAGCACCAGCGCCCGGGGACTTGGTCTGGCCGACCTGCGTCGTGCCATCCCAGAGACTGGCTGTCAGGAGCTCATCGCTCAAGATAGCCAAGCCATCAGTACCCTTGACGAAGACACCAGCGCCATCGCGATCGATGTAGCCAGTAATCTTGATGGAGCTGACGGTGATGTCAGCAGCATCACCAGCCTTGAGGCCGAAGCCCACGAGGCTGATGCCCTGCGAACCCTGGATGTAGGTCTGAGAGACCGGATTCGAACCAACGGAAACACCCAAAGAAGCCTTCTTGACGACATGGGCATTACCAGCGATGTTGGCCGACGGAACCATGTCAGCAGTCACCAGGTAGGTGCTGTTGTCCAGGTTGCGGACGTCAACACCGGTCGCGAAAGCAACCAAGGAAACCTTGACGGCATCGTTGGCCGCAGCGGCGCTGATGACATCGGCAGTCACCTTGAAGGTGCGGGTCTGACCGGCAGCGAGGTTATACACCTCGGTGAAGGAACAGACGTTCGCAACGCAGGAGGCGGCAGTGGCCGGATCAACCGGACCAGCAACGATGGCGCCAGAAGCCGTATCAACGATCTTGAGATCGACGATATCAGCCAGGGCGGTGGTGCCGGTCAGATCAAGACGAGTCCTCTTGACTTCCAGGTTGGCAGCAGCCGACATGGAGAAGTTGAAGAGCTCGACATCCTTGGCGTTGGCGGCGATATCCTTCGAGGCCGGGCCGTTGAAGGACAGGTTCAGCTGACCAGCCTCAACCGCGAGGACCTGAGCAGCAGCGCTACCAAAGTTGTTGGTAACGGCGACGCCGTAACCATAGGTCTTACCGATGGAACCGATGTCAGCGGGCTGATCGACATAGAACGAAACGTTCTCGGTCGACCGAGCGGAACCGCCGATATCAGCAAACACCTCGAAAGTGCGGGAATTGCCCTTCTCGATGGAGAACGGGTTGGAGAAGACGAAAGTGGCCTGATCCTTGGTCGAAAGACCAGAGACCGAGGCGACCGTCAGACCAGCCTGTTTCAGGACGAGGTTGGAGATGTTCGTGCGGCTAACGGTGCCGTTGTAATAGAGAGCAACCTTATTGATAAGGATGTCCTCAACAGCGGCGGTCAGCTTGAACTCAACCAACTTGGCGCCATTCTGACCAGCCTTCGGCTTGGTCGTCAGGGCGTTCTTGTCCACGGTGACGCCGCCAACAGTGGCGCCAGTCCAGGTGAACGAAGGACCAGAGACCGGCAGACCAGCAGCCATGATGGAGCCAGCGTTGACGCTGACGATCGACAGGTTGTTGACGTTGCCGACAGTGGTGTTGGCGATATCAGCCGCGATCCAAAGCGACTTGGTCTCACCAGCGGCGAGAGTCAAGTTCAGGCCGCTGAAAGTGGCCTCATTGGAGGTGGCATTGATCGAGCGATCAGTGGTCAGGCGGTCATTGCCCTCGTAGACGTAAACCTTGGCAATATCGCCAGCAACGCCGAGACCCTGGCGGCGAACGGTCAACGAATCAACCGTCATAGCCGAGGAACCGGAGTTCCGGAGATCGAACTTGACCATGTTAACGCCAGTAGCATTCCGCGGCAGGCTGCCACCAACCGGCTGGCTGGAGGACAACATGGCGGTGAGCTGACCGGAAACGGTGCCGGAAGTGCCGAGACCCTTATCAACGTTGATAGAGGTCGCGGTCGCGGCAGCCATGGCCGGATAGAACTGGCCGACGGCGGAGATATCAGCACCAATCGTGTAGTTGGTGAAGAAAGCATCCGACACATCGTCGATCATCTGGTTCCAGCTGGCGCCATAGAGGGCGACGGCGACGACCTCAGAGTTGACCCAGCGGAGGGCACCATGGGCGTCGACAGCGTAAACCTTCGGATCGGTCGTGATCTTGACCATCTTGACGCCCGGCTTGTAGGTCACGTTACCACCAATGGTCATCGCGGCCAGCTCGGCGTCAGTGATCGTCTGGACGCTCGAGAAATCGGCGTACCAGGTCTTGTAGGTCTTCTCGTTCGGGAAGACGTAGCGCTTCATGTCCGAGCCGACATAATAGACGGCCGGGAGAGAAGCCTTAACGAGCGTGCCAGCGGCGACCGCGCCAGCCGACAGAGGGGCCAGCAGGGCGGAGAGACCGATGGACCAGGCGATCGTCGTGGCAACAACGCCAACGGTGAAGGCCTTGCGGCTCATTCTCATTGCTTCGTGCATAATCTTAGTAATCTTTCTATATAGTTCCGCGTCGTGATTTAAAGTTGACGCGGGGTTGTTACGCCCCGGTCATCGACGCGGGACGAGATCGCCAGACGCCTCGGGTCGTCCGCGACCGACGGTGCCAGGCACCCCGCTTTGCGGGGAGCCAGGCACCATCGGCCGGAACGGGAGGCTCGACCTTTTTAAGTCTGAGCGAGAAATGAACAGGGATATACAGGTCATTGGCGTCTTCTTCGCTTGCGCGTCGGAAGATCGCCTTTTGGCGACCGAATCGCGGGACAGTCCCCTCTCACGGGCAGAAAACACGGCTCTTGCCGTGCCCCAGGACGGTCCGGCTAGCGGTTGCCAGACCCAGCAGCATCAGCCGAGACGGGCTCGGTTGATATTGTCGGGTTTGGCGGGTTGGTTGTGGGAGAGACGGAGTCAGGGAGGGACGGAGTGCTGGAGTCAGGGAGTTTGGGAGAGACGGAGTTTGGGAGAGACGGAGTTTGGGAGTCCTTGACTTCGGCGGCGTCAATGACGGCTTCGACTTCCTTGGTCAGCTCAGCGACCTCGACCATGGTGGTGAGGGCGGCCTGATAGTTCTGCTGTTTCAGGAGTTCTTTGGCGCGGGCGAGGGCGGCGTTGGCGGCTTCGGCCGAAGGCTGGACATGCTCGCCGTCGCGAGCGACAGCGCTGTCGAGCTTGGCCTGGGCGGTCTTCAAATGATCCTCGAACTTGTTGACGATGAGGTTCTGGGGGGTGCGGGCGTCGCCGGCGAGATGATTCTCAACGATGACGGCCATGGCGGAGATAGCGACGCCGTCCAGGACATCCAGGGTGCGGGCGATCTCGTGGCGGGCGGAGGACGGCAGCGACGCGGCGGCTTTGGCGAGGACATCCTGATAGACGGCCATCTTGCGCTCCAGCAGCTTGGCGGATTCGGTGACGCCGGCCGGATCTTCGGCGCGCAGATTCTCGAGACCGGTCTTCAGGGCTTCGACCTGGGTGCTGAAGAGAGCCAGGACCTTGACGGCCTCGGCGTGGTCGCGGACGCTGCCCTCGGCGAGCTTGGCGATCTCATCGAGACGGCGGTCGGCGAACTCGGTGTGCAGGCGGGTGCGGTATTCGGCGTTCGGGGCGAGCAAGAGCTGGGCGTCCTCGACGGCGAGTTTCATCTTATATAGCGAATCGCCGGGAGCGGCGGCGCGGAAGGCGCCAGCGGAGACCAGACCGCCGCCGAGGATGGTGCTCACGGCCAGGGCGAAAACGGCGAAAGCGCGGCCAGCGGTGGCGAAGGCCTGAGCGGGAACGAAGATATCAAAAAGGTGGCGCATCTTTTCGCCGAGGCCGGTCTGGGTCCGAAGGTCCATCGTGTTGCGGACCTGCATCATCAGGATCTCCCGGTTCTGCTTAACCCAAGCCTCGTGCGGGGCGCCACCCCGACGTTCATTTTTTGACTGCGAGAGAAGTTTTGCGAGTTCCTTGTTGGTCATGTTGGATGGCCTCGGTGAGGGCCTTGGTCGCGCGGTGCAGGAGCACACGCACGTTCGCGGCCGACTTGCCGAGAGCGTCGGCTATTTCGTTCGAGGTCATCTCGTCCAGATACTTCATGATGACGACCTCGCGATACTCGTCCTTGAGGCCTCGCAGTTTCTCGATGACTTGCGCGGTGTCGAAGCGCGTCTCGACGTCGCGGAGGAGCTTGTCGCTCGCCGCGTCAGTGAGACCGCTGGCCCGCTCGTCCTCCATGGACACGTCGCCGCGCTCGCAGGCGATGCGGCGGTAATGATCGATCACCGTCGAGCGTGCGATGCTATAGAGGAGGGCGCGCAGGTATGGGACCTCGCGTTTTTCTTTGAGATACTGCCAGGCTTTAAGGAACGTCTCAGAAGTCAGATCTTCCGCCTGTTCCGTGGACGCCACCTTGAAATAGATGAACCGGAAGATGGACTTCACGTAGGTGTCGTATATCAAACCAAAAGCCTCCGGATCTTTCTTGGCTTTGATGCGGAACAGGAGAAATTTTTCCTTCAAAAGACTTCTCATCCACTAAGACGTAAAAGTCGTTAGAGCGTTACAGTTGGGCTTGAGGGGGGACGGTGGGAGGACTTGTTTGAGAGTGCTGAAGTGCAGGAGTGCTGGAGTTCTGGAGTCAGGGAAGACGGAGCCACGTCGCTCGCGAGCGACGTGGCGGAGGCAGGGAGTGCGTGATTGGGGTGGAAATAGCCTAATGCGAAACTGGGAAAGAGTATAGGGGGTTTGTTGGGAATTGGCAATGTTGGGAGAGACGGAGAGACGGAGAGACGGAGATACGAAGATACGAAGATACGGAGTTGGGAGCTTATTGGGAGAGACGGAGTCAGGGAGAGGCGGAGTTACGGAGTTGGGAGCCTATATGAGAGTGTGGAAGTTTGGGAGAGACGGAGTCAGGGAGTGGTGGATGGGTGGTGTGGTTGTCTACATTAGTGTTGACAATGACTGGTGTTTAGGGGTAGGGTGGTTGGAGAGTGCTGGAGTGCTGGAGTGCTGGAGTGCTGGAGTGCTGGAGTGCTGGAGTGCTGGAGTGCTGGAGTGCTGGAGTGCTGGAGTGCTGGAGTGCTGGAGTGCTGGAGTGCTGG
>Ga0172379_10001305_pt1 | contig 50905 bp, 45 predicted proteins | sample GrowelOW334metaG_FD_119756 | JGI IMG/M metagenome (GOLD analysis project Ga0172379, IMG submission 119756) | Groundwater microbial communities from an aquifer near a municipal landfill in Southern Ontario, Canada - Groundwater well OW334 metaG | ecosystem: Environmental > Aquatic > Deep... | reverse complement strand
TGCGCCATCCCGTGCACTTCTGACTGCTTTACGTCATATCCCGCTTCGACAAACGCCTGCGAGATTATACGGCTGGCGAGTATTATCCCCTGCCCGCCCACTCCGACTATCAGAATGTTCATATCTTCCTTGGTTGCTGTCGCCATGATGATTTATCTCCGAATTCTTTTTTCGCGCTCACGCCTTCGCGGGCGCCTCGGTTCTGACTATAGCGTCGAACTTGCACAACTGCGCGCAGACTCCGCAGCCGTTGCAAAGATGATTCACTATGAACGCCTTCTCGCCGCGCTTTGTCGCCGCGGGGCAATTGATCTGCAGACACGCGCCGCATTCCTTGCACTTTTCCTCGTCGACAACGAACGGCGCGCTCCTCTTCCGGAAAATCAGCGGACACGGCTCGCTCGATATCACAACGCTCGGCTCCTCAGTCGCCATTTCGCGCTTCACAACTTCGCGGGTCTCTTTCAGGTTCAGCGGGTTGACTGTGAACACACGGCTGACTCCCAGCGCCTTGCAAAGCGCCGCGAGGTCCACAGAATTCGTTTCCTCGCCCTTCAGCGTCTTGCCCGTCGCCGGGTGGTTCTGTCCGCCGGTCATCGCCGTCGTCCTGTTATCCAATATGATTACCGTGTTGACGCCTTTGTTGTAAGCCATTTCGAGAACGCCGGTCAGGCCGCTGTGCAGAAACGTCGAGTCGCCGAGCACGCCGACGCTCTTCCGGTCCTCGTTGCCGCCGACCTTTCCGTATCCGTAGGAAACGCCGATGCTCGCGCCCATGCACACGCATGAATCGTGCGAGCTCAGCGGCGGCAGCACACTCAGCGTGTAGCAGCCGATGTCGCCGAAAATCACAGGCTTCAGCGGCTTGATCGCCGCGAACAACCCACGGTGCGGACAGCCAGGACACAGATTCGGCGGCCGCTTCGGAAGCTCGGTTATGTCCTCCACCGGATGCGCCGTCCGTTGCTCGATGAAACCGCCTCGCACGACATCAGGATTCAACTCGCCGTAGTCCGGCAGTTTTTCCTTGCCGGTCACAGGTATCCCCATCGCCGCGATCTGCTCTTCCATGAACGGTTCGAGCTCTTCGACGACGTATATCTGCTTTTTATCTTTTGCAAATTCTCTTATCAGATTCTTCGGCATCGGATTCGTGAATCCGATTTTCAGGAACGGCGCGTTCGGATATACCTCGCGCGCGTACTGGTAGGCGACGCTCGCCGAGATGATTCCGATATCGCCTTCGCCGGGCTCGATCCTGTTCAACGGCGTGTTATCGCTGAACTCGGCGAACTTCTTCTGGCGTTCGAGAACGACCCTGTGGCGCATGCGCGCATTCACCGGCACCATGACGTACTTCTGCGGGTCCGATTTGAACGGCTTCCGCGCGAACTCGACACGCTCGCCGAGATCGACGATCCCGCGCGAATGGCTGATCCGCGTCGTCACACGCACCAGAACCGGCGTGTCGTACTCTTCACTCAACTCAAACGCGAGTTTGATGAAATCCTTCGCTTCCTGACTGCTGGACGGCTCAAGCATCGGAACCTTGGCCAGCCGCGCATAGTAGCGGTTATCCTGCTCGTTCTGCGAGCTGTGCATGTCCGGGTCGTCCGCGCACAATAGCACGAGACCCGCCGACACGCCGGTGTAGCTCAACGTGCAGAACGGGTCCGCCGCGACGTTCAGGCCGACGTGCTTCATGCACACCAGCGTCCGCACGCCGCCGAAACACGCTCCGATTCCGGCCTCGAGCGCCACCTTCTCATTCGGCGCCCATTCCGCGTGAATCTCTTTATAGCCGCTGATCACCTCGGTGATCTCCGTGCTCGGCGTTCCCGGATAGGCCGACGCGAAACACACGCCCGCTTCCCACGCTCCGCGGGCTATCGCTTCATTTCCTGTCAACAATTGTTTCATGATGCATGCCCCGTTGCCTTTCCTCGGCGGACCGGCCGCGCGCCGTCCGCCTCCGTAGCTGGATCGTCTTTAATCTCGAATCCCGGCCAAAAAGCACGCGAGACCCCGACGATCTTAATTAATGTTGTTTGTTAAAAATTACACAACCTCAATTTTCTACCAGTATTTCCATATAAAGTCAACATTTTCAACTCACGCTTCCGGCGTTCGGCTTCGTTCGCCAAACTGTTTAAAACGCCCAAAAAAAAACCGCCGCGACCTGTCTGGCCCCGGCGGCTTTGTTTAAGCCAGTTTCCGGCGGCTGCCGGTCAAAAGTCAGATTCCTTCAGATTGTTAACTTTGAAATCCCGCCATTCCTTGTGAAAGTATTTTTCTCCGTTCGCCTGCAGGCAGTCGCTCGCCACCATGTCCAGCGTGTCCACATCGAAGAAATACACCACTTTGCTTATGTTGCCGCGCGAAAATTCGTCGATCTCGTCCTTGAATCTCCAAACCACCTGTTTCGGAACTCCCCACGTGTCGTAATTCACCGGCGAAGGCTTGATCTTCTTATCCTTCGGAAAATTGAAAACAATTTTGTATGCGTCGCGACCGTTGATTTTCTCGATTCCGGCGAGAACCGGCTTCATGTTCTTCATCAGATTGTCGATCTTCATATAATTCATGTGCATCGTCGAGTAAAAATAATTTCCCGACACCGAGTCGGTGCCTCGCTTGATTCCCAGCGGCACATACTTCGCCTTGACGTAGAAATTGTTCTCGTCCTTGAGCGGATTGAAAGTCATTGTGGATTTCTGAAGCACGGATGGCAGATAATCCGACTGCTTTATGAACATCTGCACGAGATATGGTTTCTTGAATTTGAAATCCACATCGTATTTCATGTATTTCGGCTCGGTCTTGACTTCCTTCACGTCGCCGGCGAATTTTTTAGCGATAACGCTGCCCTTCGCTTCGCCTGAGACGGAATTTGTCGCCTGAGCGGTCTTCTCCATCTCGAAGTCCCATCCCTCTTTTACGCAGTTATAGCTGTAGCTGTCGAGACTCAGCGACCTCGCCTTCGCCTTCTTTATTATTTCGACCGGGTCCTTGAGCTTCGCCGCTCCGAACGCCATCACGTTCGCGAACAATGCCAGACATACCGCCACCCCGATTACTCGTTTCCTTAACATTGATTCACCTCTCGCGAAAATCGCGGGCCAATCGCCCGCCTTGTCTAACAATGATAGAATTTAGCATATTCTTTCGGCGATAGTCAAATATTTCAGGCGCAGGTCTCATCGCCAATTTGCTTCCCATTTGCGATACTTTTTGTTTTCGACCACATAAATCTTTCCTTTGTAATCATCATCGCCGACTTTAATGAGAAAATCAGCAAGCGCTTCAGTAAGCGTTTCCGAGTTCATGCCTTTCATCCGTAGAATGATAACTCCGAAGTGTTTTGAGGCGGATATACAAGTATGTTTCCGAAATGTTTGTCTCGTGTAATGATTGTGCGATTTTGTTTTAACGCTTCTGAATAGACTTCGCTGTCCGGCGAGGCGTCCGGAAGAAAATCCCGCATATCAACTATGTCATAACCTTTGGAACTTAATCTATTAACGAGCGATTTGGGAATATTCGCGTCTGTAATAAATTTCATGCTTCAAACGCTCAATGGAACTTCTTCTTCTCTGGCTATCAATGAAGCATACAAAATGCATGCATGAACATCCTCTTTCGCCAGAGGCGGATACTCGGCGACAATCTGCTCCGCCGTCATTCCCGCCGCCAGAGCGTCTAAAACAACAAACACGGGAATCCGCGTGCCTTTTACGCATGCTTGGCCATGGCATATATTAGGATCGGAGATAATTCTGTCAAACATAATGGTTCCCCCGTTCAGAAAGCTTTTTGTCTTAATATATCCACAATTCAAATTGGCAAAGCGCTTATTTCTTTTAATTTAATTATAGTTTGAATCAGTCCTTATTGCCATAGGACACGGTGTCGGGAATCACTCTGTCTGTTTTTCTCTGTTTCCGGCCGTTCAACCGCCGCCGGTCGGAGGAAGGATATGCAGCACGTCCCCCTCCTTTAGCTTCGTGTTCGGTCCGTGCAGAAACGCTATGCTGTCGTGGTTCAGATAAATATGGCAGGAGTTGAGCGCCTTGTTGAAATCGGGCCCGTATTTATCGCGCAATATGTGAAGAACATCCTTCACCTTCGCCGCGTGACATTCTATCTTTTCCTCGCCGGCTTTCGCTCTCAGACCCGCGTAAAATTTTACTTTAACCAATGGCTCGTTCACATTCACACCGATGTTGTTTCTATCTTAAGCTTCTTCAATTTCCTGGCGGTCGGAACGCCGGCCTTGTCCCAGCCGCGGACTTTATAATAGTGCGGCAGCATTTTTTCAAGCGGCACGCGCGTTTCAGGCCGCTTCGGGTCCTGGCATTCCTTCTGCAACCGGTCCGGCAAAACGTCCGTCTTCGCGTCGACGCCCTCCCGCAGGTTGAACATACGCTCGATATTGAAGCCGCGCTCGCCAGCCTGCAGGAAATGGCCGAGCTTCATATTCATTCCGGTAAGTTTGCTGATGACAAGCGTCTGCGGAATCATCAGCGGCAAATGTATCGGCATCCCCCACGGCAGCAGCTTGCCCGTCTGGTCCATCACCGGCCCCGACAGCGCCAACACTTTCGTGATTATCTTCGACAATATCCCGAACGGCTTGATCTTGAACGTCGGCTTCGCCATGATCGCATACGTCGTGAAAAGGCAGTTGCCCGACGAACTAACAGCCTCGAATATGTTCTGCTGAAAAATCGTCATCGCCGGTTTCGCCCCGATCGAATACGGGTCCATGTTGATCGGCGCCAGCCGCTCCATGAACAGCATATAGCCCGCGTTCAGATGGCAGGCGCCCCGGTTCGCTGTCGCATAGCCCAGCCCGAGTCCAACCGCCCCGCGCGGATCGTAAGACGCCATCTCAAGCCCCTTAACCTGTATCGCGTATTCAATGCCTCCGAACTTTTGCGCCATCGCCCGCGTGCCCTCCGCGAGATCGTTCCCCGCGCCGCGCCGGTATGCGATGTCGTCCAGCATCTTTCCTACCGCTTCGAACTGCCCGAACTTCAGGTCCGACTTCAGCAGCCCGCGTTCTGTCAATTCCATCGCAAACCCGATGGTGTTCCCCGCGCTTATCGTGTCCATCCCCAGCAGGTCCATCTGCCGGTTCCATTTATTTATCAGCCCGAGATCGTTGTTGAGAATGTTCGACCCGAACAGCCCGACCGTCTCGAACTCCGGCCCCTTCACGTTCTTGCCGCCAACCTCGACCACACGGCCGCAACGGATCGGACACGAAATGCAGCCCATGTTTTTGACGAGATATTTTTCCGCGAGCCGCTCGCCGCTGATGTCTTCCGCCTTGTCGAAATGCCCGTATTTGAAGTTGCGTGTCGGAAACACGTTGCTGATGTTGATCTTGTTCACCATGTTCGCCGTGCCGTACTTCGGCAGCACGTCGCCAGTGAGCGGATGCTCCTTCAGCGTCTTAGTCCAGTACTGTATCGCCTTCTTCAATCCTTCCGCGTCGGCCACAGGAATCTTCATCGTGCCCTTCGCCTGCACCGCTTTGAGATTCTTCGACCCCATGATCGCGCCCATCCCGCAGCGGCCCAGCGCGCGCTCCTGCGAGATCACGCATGCGTATTTCACGATGTTCTCGCCCGCCGGCCCGATCACTATCTTGCCCGCCTTCGCGTCCATCGCCTCCTGAGTTTCCTCAGTGTCTTTTCCCCACAAATGCGCGGCGTCCTTTATCTCCGCCTTGCCGTCGGTTATGTCTATGTAAACAGGCTTGTCCGCCTTGCCGGTTATCACTATCGCGTCGTAACCGCATTTCTTTAGCTGTATCCCGAAACTGCCGCCGCAGTTCGCCGTCCCGATCGCGCCCGTGAGCGGACTCTTCGCCGCCGCGTTGAAACGGCTCGTGCACGGCGCGTTGCTCCCCGTCAGCGGCCCGGTGTTGACTATCAGCATCGCTTCCGGCGACAGCGGGTCTATCCCCGCCTTCTGCATGTCCATCAGCATCTTCGTCGCCAGGCCCTTCCCGCCGATGTACAACTCGCGGTCCCGGTCCGTTATGTCAAACTCCGTTATTTCACCCGTGCTTAAATTCACCTTCAGATTGTTGCCCATGTATCCCTTGTACTTACTCGCCATATTCGCCTCCCATTTTCATGCCATGTGCGCGCGCGCGCAGTTCCGTTATCTTACCGTACCCCCGAATGAAGTGTCAACGAACATTCATTCCGGGTTTGCGTTTCCTTAAACATAACGCCTGGTTTTCACACCCGATTCCCCTGTGGCCCCTATCGAAAAGCTTTGGGAAAGGAGTTTGAGGTCGACGTGCCGGATAATCATCTCTCCATCAAACAACAAACTATTTCTCACTTGATAAACCTGTGGCCCCTGCCGAAAAGTTTTGGAAAAGGAGTTTGAGGAAAAACCTTTTTCAAAAGGTTTTTCCTCAAATATCCTGTTCCGTTATAATTACTCCATGCCGACACTTGCGCACTTTCTCGACGGCGTCATCGTCAAAGACGGATCAGCCTATCAGGGCCTGTGGATATTTCCTGTCTGTTTGATACTGCCGGAAGCCGATACAGCCGCCGACGAGCCGCTCACGCTTGAAGAAGGCCTCAAAACCGGCGGCATCGCAGTCTATGAAACCGGCGCCATGGACCGGGCGCGGATCGTCAACCAGACAGCGCAGCGCGCCGTCGTCCTCGACGGCGAAACACTCCTTGGCGGCGCACAGAACCGCATCGTCAACGCCGGCTCGATCATTCCCGCCGGCCGCGAAGTCGAGCTGCCATCGAGTTGCGTCGAAGTCCATCGCTGGGATTGCGTGCGCGACAAAAAGAACCCCATTCCTGAAGATAAAAAGAACTTCATCCGTTGCGACTTCGGATTCGGCAGCCTGCGCCGGCTAAAAATGGCCGAAGCCGTCCATTCTCTGCGCTCGGACCGCGAAGTCCGCGTGGACCAGAAAAAAGTCTGGGAGCATATCGTCCGCCAGTTCGGATTTTCCGGAGCGAGCACGAAAACCCTTGACCTCCACGACCTTTACGAGTTCTGGGATTCCGCCATGCAGCTATTCCCGCCGCGCTTCCCTGTGAAACGACAGCAGGTCGGCCTCATCGCGTTTCAGGACCGCGACAACTGGTTCCTCGACCTCTTTGCCGACAGAGGCATTCTTTACAAATACGTCAGGAAAATCGTTCGCGGACACGCGTTCGACACGCTCATCCGCATAGAGCGCGAGTTAATAGTTCCGGCCTCGAAAAAGCCGACTCTCGACGACGCCCGCTCGGCGCTAAAATCCATCAAACTCGCGCCCGCCCACAAATTCCGCGTCGGCGGCGCCAGCGCAGGCGAAAACATGTTCTTCGCCACCGGCCGACTCCAAGGCGCCGCCGTCCTCTCCGACGACGCTCTCATCCACCTCGCCGCTTGCTCGATGTAAAGCTGGAGCGCCGATTTTGCCATATCTTTCCATGCCCTTGTGCTCATATTACAATGCCGTTTTGAGAGAATGGTGTGTTCGAAAATAAAATGTTTTATTTGCGGAAGAACAGAGAAACTTATTTCTTGAGAGAATATATGATATGATAAGAAATAGAAACAATTGAAATGCGGAGGGATGATCCAATGAGTATTGTATCCCTACAATTTTATCCGAGCTAAATGAATTTGAAGAGTTTAGAGGCAGACAAATGACCAATGCGTATGATCACTGGAGGAAAGCAGGAAATCAGGGTGACGTTGTCAAACATGTAGCATTAATTGCAGCGCTGGATATAGTTCTTGATACGCATGAGAGAAAGGAATTCCTGTACGCAGACACATACGCTGGCTATGCACAAATTCCTCTACTTAAAAGCAATCAAAGAGAAACATTTGAATGGATATATGGGATTGGGAAACTGCAACCACGCATTGATTCTCTTCGTGGTAATCGCCACGTAGAATTATGGTGCGATTGGTATCTCCAAGGACGACCCGTTTTATTAAACGGCATGTATCCTGGATCATCCTTGATTGCTTGGGATATGTGTGGCTACAAGGGCAAAACAGCGCGCATGTCTCTATGGGATCTCTCCCCAAAAGTCATCGAAAACCTGATGACGATATACGGAAATGAACATTCCATTTTCCCAAGACCCGCGGCGCCGGGAGAAGAAGATGCCGTCAATGCTGATTTCCTTCTCATTGATCCCCCCGATATAAAATGGGATGAAATTCTCGGGTTCCTTGGCCGTCTGCAAAAAGACAAACCGTTTCTTGTTTGGCTTGCTGTTGGCGCCGATGAAATCGGCGACCCGGCCAATGCTGCGAAAGAACCGTCTGCAAAGAAAATAAGAGAAGATGCGTTGCGACTTGGATACAGCGTAACAAAAGTTCAATGGCCGCCCAATGGCAATACTATAGGATGCCAGCTTATTTACAGACTTGATGTAAATGCGAAGCCTGCCTTAAGAGAGGCAGTTTCGTATGTTGTTGATGCCTCCGGCTGGCAAGGGAAGTTGAAAAGCGCGAAGGCTGTCGTTCATTACCCGTAAACGATCCGGAAAGAAATAATATTTCGAGAAGAATACGCTAAGAGCGCATAACTGCGCAGGTGTGGAAATAACGGCTCGATACAGATAAAAGATAGTCAATTCGGTATTGACCGCCGAATTGAAAGGGAATCTTAAAATGGCATGGATAGCTGGAGTTGACGGATGTCATAAAGGCTGGTTCATTGTTTCTTATGAAACAAAAGAAAAAACCTTTAAGCATGAATGCGTTGATAAATCTGAAGAAGTCATGCAACTTGGTCTTGATTATAAGGTAATAGCTGTGGACATGCCTATCGGCTTGCTTGATCATGCCAAACACGGTGGTCGCACATGTGACACCGAAGCAAGGGAATTATTAAAACCACCTAAAGCAGCAAGTGTCTTTCCGCCTCCTGTGAGACAAGTACTTGTAATGATGAAACAAACGGGTGGTAAGTTGACATATGAAGAGGCGCTTAAAATAAACAGGGCGAGTTCTCCTGAAAATATTGGAATATCTATTATGGCTTATAGCCTACTCCCTAAATTAAAAGAAATCGATGATTTTATGAACCCTCAAAGTCAGAAGATTATCAAAGAAATACATCCGGAATTGTGCTTCTATGAAATGAATAAAGACGAAAATAATAATTGCAAATCGGCAGCATATTCAAAGAAAAAACCAGAGGGAATTAAAGAAAGAGAGGACCTTTTACTTTCACAACAGTCATTAATTCCGTGTTTAAGCATCGAAAATATATCCAAAATGTACAAAGGGTACAAAAGGAAAGACGTTAAGAAAGACGATATTCTGGACGCCTGTGCCGCCTTATGGACCGCACAACGCATTCTTAATCGCAAAGAAGATAATGGGGGGCACGGCGGAAAAGCCATCAGAATTCCGTCAAATCCTGTTCCGGATTCTCATGGATTGTTCATGGAAATGTGGCGTTGAGATAACTTAAATAACTGTGATATACGAACAAAAAAGGAATCTTATCCGACTTCGGCTTTTTCGCGAAGAGGCCCGATTATTTCCTTGAATATCTTCGAAGCGTTCAATAATTCAATTCCGATGATTTCTTTTTCTTTGTTCAACTCCAAATTTACGCCGGGCTGTATTTCCACGGTTTCTTCCTCTTCGCCCTGCCTTGCGATATAAAGGACGTCCGAGTCCGGATCGTAATGTACTTTCAGGCTCATTGAAGTTTCCATCTTTTATACTCTCCGCGCCTCTGTGTCTCCGTGGTTATATTTATTGCTCCCATCAGCCGTTCATGCGTTTGAGTTCCCATTCGATGCGGGCGACGTCCTCTGGGGCGTCGACGCCGATGCCGCGGTATTTCGTTTCGATCATATCTATCCGGATTCCGTTTTCGAGCGCGCGGAGCTGTTCGAGACATTCCGTCTGTTCAAGCGGCGTCGGCGCCATTTTCGAATACTCGATCACAAACTCGCGGCTGTAAACATAAAACCCGATGTGCTGATAGACGGGCACCGTCGTCAGCTTGCGCCGATAAGGAGCCGGGAACCGCGTGAAATAAAGCGCCTGCCCGTTTTGGCCGACCACCGTCTTCACCACATTCGGATTCTGGATGTCTTCCTCGTTTTCGATCGGCGTCATTGCGCTTCCGAACTTGAAATCCGGTATGGCGCTGAACCGAATCACTGCCGTATCTATAAGCTCCGGGTCCATTAGCGGCTCGTCGCCCTGCACGTTGACGAGCAGATCGCAATCCAGGCCGCCCGCGACCTCCGCCAGCCTGTCCGTGCCGGTCGGATGGTCGGAACGCGTCATCACCGCGCGCCCTCCGAACCCTTCGACGACCTTATATATCCGTTCGTCGTCGGTCGCCACAACCACCGACTCTAATTTTGTCGCCTTCACGCAACGCTCGAACACGTGTTGTATGAGCGGTTTGCCCGCTATCGGAAACAGCGGCTTGCCCGGAAACCGCGTCGCTTCGTACCTCGCCGGAATTATGCCGACCGCCCGTTTGTGACTCATGCTTCCGCCTCCGTTGCGCCTCCGAATATATCCCGCGTCTGCGTCAGGTCGTACAACCGCCTGTAAGTGCCTTCATTCTTATATAGCTCTTCGTGCCGGCCGCGCTCGGTGATCCGCCCCTGATCGAGCACAACGATAAGATCGGCGTTCCGGATAGTGCTCAGCCGGTGCGCGATCACAAACGTTGTGCGGCCCTTCATCAGCTTCTCCAGCGCCTGCTGAATGTAAACCTCGGAAGCGTTGTCCACGTTCGACGTCGCTTCGTCGAGGATCAGAATCTTCGGGTCCATCAGAATCGCACGCGCGATAGCTATTCGCTGCCTTTGCCCGCCGCTCAGCGTTATCCCGCGCTCGCCAACCATCGTTTCATACCCGTTCGGCGTCTCCATGATGAAATCGTGCGCGTAGGCCGCCTTCGCCGCCTCGACGATCTCCTCGTCGGTAGCGCCCATGCGGCCGTAAGCGATGTTTTCCTTGATCGTCCCCCGGAACAGCAGCGTTTCCTGCGGCACTATCCCGATATGCCTGCGGTAGGACGATATCTTGGCATCGCGGATGTCGATCCCGTCTATCTTTATGCTCCCGCCGATAACGTCGTAGAAACGCGGCAGAAGCTTAACGAACGTGCTCTTGCCGGATCCGCTCGGCCCCACAAGCGCCACCGCCATTCCCGGCTCCACCTTAAGGCTGACGCCGCGAATCACCGGCTCTTCAGGATTGTACTGAAATTGAACGTCTTCAAGCTCGACGCGGCCTGTGATCTCGGGAATCTCAAATGCGTCCGGCTTGTCCTGTATTTCCGGAACCATGTCGATTATCTCGAACGTGCGCTCCGCGGACGCATAAGCGTGCTGCATCGTCAGCAAAATAGTATTGATGTGATTCACCTGCGTGAAAATCTGTTGCAGCCCCAGGAAAAGCGCCGCCACATCGCCAAGCGTCAGTTGTTTATGCGTAATAAAATCAGGAACGTGTTTAATGATATCGTGCGCGCCGATCCAGAATATTATCGCGAGGCAGCATGCGCCGAGGAACTCCACCATCGGCGAATAAAACGCGCGCACTGTAACCTGCTTCATCGTCGCCCGAATCGTATCGCGATTTTCGCGTTTGAAACGGTCCAGTTCGTACTTCTCCATAGAGAACATTTTAACTATGTGAAACAACCCTATGACTTCATAAATAACTGCGTTGAAATCAGCCACCCGCTCCTGAAGCCGCTGGCTTACCACTTTCATCTTCTTGCCGCCGACGGATATAATGAACGCAATCGCCGGAAGCAGCAGCAACGCAATAATCGTCAGCTTCGCGCTCAGAAATATCACAACGCCAAGCGCCGTGGCTATTCCTATCGGTATCCTGACCGCTTCGCTGATCCCGGAGGTGACAAACATCTGCACAACCGCCGTGTCGTTCGTCAGCCGCGACATCAGTTCGCCCGACTGCCGCTTCTCGAAAAACCCGAACGACATCGACTGCATGCTCTTGTAAGACGAATTCCGGAGATTTTCAACCAGCTTCATCCCGCCCAATGTGATAAAGTAGTTGCTGCCGAACGCTATCACCCAGCGAACGAGAAAAACGCCGACTATCAGAGCGCAGATGAGCGAAACCTTGTCCATCCTCTTCTGCGTTATCGAATCAATTATGTATTTAACGAAAAGTGGCGTGGAACTATAGAGCGCAGTCGCAATCAACGTGCAAAACAAACCGATGAGAACCTCGCGCTTATACAGCCAGACGAGCCCGATCAGCCGCCGCCCCGCCTTCTTCACACCCGGCGTAACAATTACTTTTTCAGTCAGATAAATCCTGTCCATTAACCCTCTTTTCTCTATTCAGGCGCCTTTGAAATCTGCCCGTTCGCCGCATCCACCACACGCCGCGCCGCACGCGCCAGAACTCCCGGCTCTCCAAGCTTTTTTCTCACTTCCGCGAGCGACTCTTTCATTCTAACCCTTATATCTTCCGATGATAATATCTCCATCGCTTTTTCAGTCACATTCTCAAGCGTGGACATCTCCTGCACAAGTTCCGGAACTATGAATTCACCGGCTATGATATTCGGCAACCCGATCATCGGCGGCGCCACCGTTCGCCTCACGATCCACGCCGTCACCGCCGATACCTTATAATTTATCACCATCGGCTTTTCCATCAGCGCCGCCTCGTGCGTCGCCGTTCCCGAACACAAAACCAGCAGATCGGACACATTCATAAAGTCGTACGTTTTTTCGCCGACGATCTTTATCGCCGCATTCCCGATATGTTTCTTTATCAGTGGTTCGAGCGCCCCGGTCGCCTGCAATGCGATAAACTGCGCCTCCGGAAACTGCTTTCGTATCATCTCCGCCGACTTCACAAAAACGGGTAAGAGACGCTTTACTTCCTGAAATCTGCTGCCGGGCATCAACCCGATTATCGGCCATCTGTCCTCAAGCCCGAAAAACTTCAGCGCTTCCTCCCGAGACATCGTCGGTTTAACCACATCGACCAAAGGATGCCCGATAAACTCGAAATTCGCGCCGGCCTTGCGATAACTGTCGAGCGACAGAGGCAGCGCGACGAGCGACAAATCAACCGTCTCGGCAAGAGCTACAAACCGTTTCTCACCCGTTCCAAACCAGTTTACCGGCGCAAAAAAGTATACTACCGGAACCCCGCGGCTTTTCGCCGCTCCGGCCGCGCGCATATTGAAGACGCGGTAATCCACCGGCACATGCAGGTCCGGCTTCTCAGCGTCGAAGATAGCGCCCAGTCGCCGCAGAACGGGATAGACACGCGGGAACCGCGCGACGCCCTCGAAAAAGCCGACGCTGCCCCACGCCGAACTGTCGGCGATCAGCCGCACCCCGGCATCCTTCAGGTGCCGGCCGCCTATGCCGACGAATTCGAACGAATCGTCGATCTCGCGAACGGCGCGAACTAAATGTGAGGCATTCATGTCGCCGGACACTTCGCCGGCGGTTATAAATATCTTTTTAGCCAATTCAGCCTTTCGTATTGCGCCCCGTCTGGCCGGCAATTTGTTGTTTCAGCCGCATAAAACAAAACGGACTCGGCGCTGCGGCCGGGTCCGTGGGAATAATCTGTTTTTTTTGTTTCAAAGCGCCCCGGACGGCGCGCCGCTATTGCTTTTTGACCATGCGGAACGGGGAAACCTTGCCTGTGTTTACTTCGGCGATATCCGGCATCTGCACCCGGATAACCCGCCCGCTCTTATAGGAATCAACGGCCGAAAGCGCAACGGACAGCGCGTGAAGGCTGTCCTCGCCGCTGACGAACGGCTGTTCGCCGTTGGAGATCAGCTTGATGAAGTAGCGAAGCTCGTTGCGGAGCGGCTCTTTGCGGTCGACGTTTGCCTCGCGCGCCCAGTTCTTATCATAAACCACAACTTTTTGTTCGATGAAATCGAGAGTGGCGACACCGGAGTTTCCGACGACATTGAGGCGGCGGTCGCGGTGCGGGGGCAGCCAGCTCGTCTCGATGACGCCCGCCATGCCGCGCCTGAACTTCAGCATCAGCGTCGCGTGGTCCTCGTGCGAGTGGAACACCTTGCCGGCCACCGCGTAAACCTCGCGCACCCGGTCGTTGTAGAGGTATGAAATGACGTCGATATCGTGCGGCGCAAGATCGAGAATTATTCCGCAGTCGCTGATTCGCGGCTGGTAGGGGCCGACGCGTTTCGAGGAGATCGAAACAACTTCGCCGAGCACTCCGTCGTCTATCAGCTCTTTCAAAATGCCGACAGCCGGGTTGAACCGCTCGACATGCCCGACGAGCAGTTTCTTATTCACCTTCTGCGCCAGCGCGATCATGTCCTTGCCTTCATCAAGCGTGGCCGCTATGGGTTTTTCGACGAGAATATGGCAGCCGGCGTTGAGCGCGTCCATCGCCACCTGCTTATGCAGCGTCGTCGGAACCACGATGCTCACCGCGTCGAGGTCCTGAGCGAGCAGGTCGAGATAGTTCGTGTACGGCCTTGTGTCGAACTCCTGCGCGACATCGCGCGCAACCTGCGCGTTGACATCCGCTACGCCGACCACCTGCACATCCTTCATCTGGCTGAAAATCTTGACGTGGTTGAATCCCATCTTCCCAACGCCGATTACGCCGATTCTCATATTATTTCTCCCCGGGCGCAGCGCTATCTTCCCGCGCTTATGCCTCTATCGCTCTTTTTATCCAGAAAATCTATCAGAACGCGAACTTCCTCGAATTCCGACAGTTGCTCTTTCATGATCGAGACCGCGTCTTCTATCGTGCGGCCTTGCTTGTATAAAATCCGGTACGCTTTGTGCAGCGCGCTCCTCGCCTCCGAACTGAATCCCGCCCTCATGATTCCGATCCGGTTGAGCCCGCAGACCGGCGGCCGGCATCCGCCCGTCACCATCATATACGGCGGCACGTCTTCCATAAGCACAGATCCGCCGCCGACCATCACATACGCGCCCACTCTCACGAACTGATGCAGTCCGGCAAGTCCGCCCACAAATGCGCCGTCCCCGACTTGCGAGAAACCGCCGAGCGTCGCCAGATTCGCCATCGTCACCCGGTCGCCCACAACGCAATTGTGCGCAACATGGGTACTCACCATCAGCATGCAGCCGGACCCGATCTTCGTGGCGGTCTGCTCGCCGCTCCCTCGATGCGCGGTCACGCATTCCCGAATGATCGTCCCGTTCCCGATTGTTAGAAAACTTTCCTCGCCTTTGAATTTCGTGTCCTGCGGTTCGCCGCCGAGCACAGCGCCGGAATATATCCTGCAATTCTCTCCGATCCGTGTTCCTTTGCGAATCACAACGTTCGGGTGAACTTCCGTCCCGACGCCGATTTCCACATCGCCCTCAACCACCGTAAACGGCCCGATCTTTACTCCGTTTCCCAGTTCCGCCTTGGGGTCCACCTCTGCCGATTTGTTTATATCCATTCTTATGATAGGCTAAGCCATCTCCCTTAGTTATTAATATAGTATCCCCATATATAACTTCATGTAGATTAAATGTATTGGCAGAATAACCTAATTAATTTACGATATTAAGAGATATCACCGTTTTAATTTTGTATAACCACTATTTTTCGGTTGAATTACTTCATAATTATGCTCTTAATTCATATTCATCGGAATATCTAAAAATAATTCCAAATAAATAATTTAGAATTGCCGCCATTAAATTCTGTGTTCTTTTTGACACAGCCTCAGAAATGAAAATATGTAAAAGTATTGCTATGCATACTTGAACATACTTGAATAGCCTGTTTTGCGTGGATGTTTAGACACAATTGAAAAGAATTGAGATTTTATTCCAATCCAAGCTCTTCGAAAAGCCGTTTCACGCTCTTTATGTTCACCGCATGACCGCTTTTTATGCCGATGCAATGCGCATTCATCGGTCGGCCTATCAAAGAGATGTCGCCTATCAGATCGAGAAGCTTGTGCCGCGCGAACTCATTATCGAATCTGAGCGGCGAGGAATAGCTGTCGGGATAAACAACAATCGCATTTTCTGTCGATCCGCCGAGCGCGAGACCGGCGGCGCGCAAAGCGTCCACCTCCTCGATCAAACCGAAAGTTCTTGCCGCAGCGACATCCTCGATATACTCCCGGCGTCCGCCTCTGAAGTCGGCCGCCTGCCTGCCAACCATCCGGTGCGGATGATCGAGAATATATGTCGCCCTGAATCCGTCGGCAGGAAGAAACAAAACCGAAGCGCCCCGGTCCTGAAACAACAACGGCGCCGCCAACTCCAATACATCGCGCGGCGCTTCGAGACTGACAATCCCGGCGTCGTTAATCGCCTTGGCAAACCGCTCTGCCGAACCGTCGTGCGCCGGCGGTTCCTGCGCGTCGAGAATAACTCTCGCGTTATCGACGCCCATTCCGTATAAAGCTGAAAGAACGTGTTCGACAGTGTGAATAGTTGTTGCGCCGCCGTCAGTCAGTTCAGTGTTCCGGGCCGTTACAGAAGCGTTTAAAACCGTTGCCGGAATGAGCGTTCCGTTAAGTTCAAAAGAAACGCCGGCATCCGCAGGCGCCGGTTCGATCCGAAGACTGACGGGACAGCCTTTGTGAAGGCCCGTTCCGGCGAATTCGAGAGCGCCGGCAAGCGTTGTCTGCTGTTCGGCGCCCATTATATTTTCCTTGCCATGAAAACAATCCGGATGGGGTAAAACGAACCGGATTCCGGAATCATTTCGATCTGAACCTGCCGTTCTTCGCCGGGTTTCAGAGACATCGCCTTTATTTTTTCTGTTTTCGGAGGCTTAACAACGCCGACCTGAACAAGCGCGCCGTCCACGAAAATAGAGCCGCGGGCCGGGCCGGAAACAGGCGAGAAATGAACTTCCACCTTTTCTTCCTTGTCCGACGGATTATACACGACCACTTTCACGCGGTGCGTGACGCCGTAGTTGCCCATCAGATCCATATCGCCGCTGACAAGATTTTTGAGCGGCGGGTCGCCGATTCCTATGAACTTCCAGCGGCCCCCTACCACGAACCGGTCCACTATATCGACGAACGGCGGCCCGAAAGTTCCGTGCCCGCGCCTTATAACCTTCTTACCCGTCTTTGATGCGTTAATAGCCTCAGCCGCCGTTATCCTGTTCGCCTTTATTTCAAGGTCGATCTTATCTCCGTCAAGCAGACAAATATCTCCTATTCCGCTCACAATTTCGTTCGGCATCAGGCGTATGTTATGTATTGAATAGGCGCTGTTCGGCTGTATCTCAATTATCCTTCCGATCCCTGTCTGGTCGTTCAAAACGAAATCCAACGCCGCGTCATGGCCGACGTTCATCTCCTTCAAGCCCTTCCCGGGAGCCCCCTCGACCAACAATACTTTTGCCGGCTTGTCTCCGGGATTAGTCAGCTTGAAAACAAAGTTAACCGGGCCTTTGACTCCATTTTTGTGATGCAGAAGATAACGCGCCGTTTCCTGGCGGCTGATCGATCCGGCGAGCAGAGTTCCTGTTTCGACAATCAGTTCCGGACTGTTGCTAACATACAACTTTTCAGACGGCGACACGTCTTCTGTTTCATAATTTTCAATAAATACCACAACCGCTTTCCTCACGGTGCGGTAGCCGCGTCCGTATATTTTAATCCTGACAATGGCGTATTTCGTCCTGCCCGCCCGCGCCACGCGCGGCGCAAGAATGCGCCGGTCAATCCAGTATTCCGCGCCGCTGTTGAGGCTTATGCTTTTTCTGACTTTTTCCAGAACGAGGGGCATGTAAAATTTTTTGAAGACTTTTATTCCGGCTACTTTCACACTCAAAACATTCGGCGCTTCGCCGGCGTATTCTTTCGGTTTTTCAATAACGGGTTTGACAACTACGGGCGGCGTGGGCTTGGCCGGTTGCGCGCGGAGTTGCGCGGCGGCAATCGGCATGCATGCCGCAACAATCAAAGCGCAAGCCAGCGGGCGTCCGAAATGCAGTTTCATCTACTTATTATCCGTTTCCTTCGCATCCTGTTTCACGGACTTTGCAAGTTCCTCGAGCTTCTCCAAAATATCCGGCAGTTTTTTTAGGGCGGACATCATTTTCATGTTTTCCCTGTGAGGCCGCGCAGGGAATCCGGAGTAGAAGGCGCCGGCCGGGATATCGGCGATCACACCCGTTTTTCCCCCGATCATTACGCCGGAGCCTATCTTGATATGGTCGGACACGCCCGCCTGTCCGCCCAGCACCACGCGATCGCCCAGTTCGCAGCTTCCGGATATGCCGGCTGAGCCGCATAATATGCAATCCTCGCCGATCCGGACGTTATGGCCCACCTGCACCAAATTGTCGATCTTTGTTCCGCGGCCGATCCGCGTCGCGCCGAGCGTGGCTCGGTCCACCGCAGAGTTCGCCCCGATCTCAACGTCATCTTCTATCACTACGCGCCCCACCTGCGGCACTTTCCTGTTAATTCCTTGATCCTGAACATATCCGAACCCATCGGCTCCGATCACCACGCCGCTATGCAGAATCACTCGCTCGCCCAGTTCGCAACTTTCGAGAACCGTCACATTCGGTTTGAGAACGCAATCGGCTCCTATCGCCGCCCCGGCCACTACCACTACATTCGCGCAGAGCACGGCATTAGCTCCGATATGCGCGCCTTCGCCCACATAGCAGTTCGGCCCAATGCTGGCTGTCGAGTCGACAACCGCCCCGCTCTCGATAACCGCCGAAGGGTGCGCGCCGGCGGCATATTTGCGCGGCGGATAAAGCATTTCAAGCGCCAGCGCGAACGCCAGTTTCGGGTTTGCCGCTCGAATCAGCGTCTGCCCTTTAATCGCAACCGCTCTCGAACAAATCACGGCTGCGGGCTTCGCGCCTTCGAGCATTCCCTCATCCCGCTGTTTTTCCAGATATGTGACGCAGGATTCCTGAATTTCACTCAGGGCGCAAATACCGTGAACTTCGCGCGCGCCGTCGCCCTCCACTTCTCCGCCGATCCTTACCGCAAGTTCATTGACAGTTATCATGTCTCACCTTATAGGCCAAGCCTTCTAACCCGTTATTAAGCCGTTGTTCTTCCTAAAACTCATCTGTCACGTTCACAACATGCTTCCCGACCGGCTGATATGGCGTGTTTAATATCAAGTAAAGATGATTGCGCTCCGCGACCGCGACCGCTTTTTTTCGCAAACGGCGGTCACTCTCAATTCGAAGCTCTTTTCTCATATCATCAAATATCTGCGAATCGGACTTCATGGACTCGATTCCGGCGCCTTCTGCAGTGGTCTTCAAAACAACATTCCTCGCCAGCCGGCTTTCTTCAAGCTTTTGTTTCATATCCTTTTTTTGGTTCTGAATCAACTCCGCCATTGCGGATTCGGTATCCGCGAGCATGCTTCGCGCCTTTGCGTTCAGTTCTTTTTCTTTTTTCTCGGCGTCCGCGCGGAACTTTTCCCTTATGGCTTCCGATTCGCTCGCGTAAGCGGCTCTCAACCGTTCCTCGCGCGATATCTGCGCATCGCTAATAACGGTTTCGATTGATTTGATGTCATCCTGAATTTCCTTTATCAGAGAGTCGGGAAGAACGAACGGGTCATGTGTCAGAACGCGGAGTTTGAGACGCAGGTTCAAAAGCTTGAATTTTTCTGCTTTGAGAGGGTCGTCCTTCTGAAATTCAGCGGAAGCGGCGACGAAGAAAGCCGCTCTCAACTTGCGCTCGGTTTCCGAAAATTCATTTGCGGCGACGCCTGACAGGTCGCTGAAAAGCAACAGGTAATCCTGCTGTAAATTAACATTGAGGCTATTCGACCAGAGAGTGAAAAGGCGGTCGTTTTTCTGTTCCATCCCCAAGCGCACGGCGTCCCATTCCGAATTCAGAATTGAGCGCTGAAAATCATCTGCGCGCAACGAGCCGAAAGAGCCCTCCGCTGGCGCGGCGCTTTTGGCGGCCGCCTCTGCTTTTTTCAAAGTGATAACATCCGGACGCCGGTTAAAAACGTCTGCCGCGTCCACAACGCCCATGATCGCCTGCGGCGGTCGCGGCGCAAAAATCAGCGCCGCCGCGAATATCGCCGCGGACACAATGGGAAATAGAAGGAAACTCCATCGGGTCATTTCGCCGTTAACTTTTTTGTGACGCCCTCGGTGAGGTCCACTCCGCCGTAGATTACCGCGCCTTTGTCCAGCACAACCGTTATCTTCTGCTCGTCAGCGATTTGCTTGATCGTATCGTTGACTGTTTTGACAATAGGCGTCCATTTCTCCTCGCGAAGCTTATCCATATCTTTCTGATACTGAGCGTCAGCTTCCTCGATCATTTTCTGTACCGCCATTTGATCCTGTTCGGGCAGAGAGCTTAAATCGCCGGCGCCGTATTTTTCCTGTACTTTTTTCTTGAGGTTATCCTCGCTTGTTTTCTTCAAAGCGCCCAATGCGAGATTCACTTCTTTAGCGGGCGCATAAGTCGCAAGAATCATCTCCGAATCCACGAACCCCACCAATTGCCCCTCGGCCTCGGCGGATGTTGATCTCACATAAGTTGCCAGCGCCGCCATCAAAAACGCGGCCGCCATGGCCATCGCCACTATTTTCAAACCCCTGTTCATTGCAAAATCCTCCTTTAAAGGTTAATCGCTTTTTTATAAATTCGTCACAAACCGCACCCATACATCGTGTCTTAGATCCGATGTCAGGTCGAAACTGAAATAATCGTGCGCCTTAAACTTAATGCTTGCCTCGTCATATCTTTTTTCCTGATCGTAAACATTTTTTTCCCATGACAAAATTATATCTTCCGTCAAATAGTAATTCGCCCACATTCTGTCGAGACCGTCAACAAAATTTCTTCCCGCCGCGACATAAAGATGGGGGCCTATCCGCTGTCCGATTCCGAGATTGAACTGAAAATCAATCGGACCGGGCAGGAAGTTGATCTCCGAAAAAAATTCGGTGTTTTTGCGCATGAAAACCCCGAGATGCCCTTCCACGTCGGGATTCTGAACTTCCCTGCCTATGCTCACCTTGCCGCGAAGAAATCCGCTGTATTTTTTCGATTCGGCCATCACTGTGAGTATAACGTTTTTCTTAACGAAAACCGGCTTGATTTCGACTTCAAGTCCCAGCCGGTCCACCTGGCTGTTTTCCTGCAGATATTCGTAAAAGGAATCAATTATGTCCTGTTCATTGGCGCGCGCGAATTCGACCGGAAGGCCGATCAAGGTCTCGGCCTGGGCGACCATATCGTATTTCAAGCGTTCTATGAGCAGCGATGGCATAGTGGCCGACCGCGTCTTTACGGAAACCGAACGGATAGTTTGACCGACCGGCTTCACCGCGATCTTCACCACTGTTTCTTTTTCTATTTCCATAACCGGGTCGAATTCAAAACCGGCCAGTTCCGTCTCGGCTGCGAGCCTGTCCCGGACCATCTGAGTCGCTATGTCCCCGCTCCAGCGAGAGGAGCCGACCGGAGTCCCTTTAAGCGACATCGACATATCTGATTCGGCGTTTTTCAGCTTTGCCGCGAAATAGCGGGTCCAGTTGGAATGGATACCGGCCTGAGGCTGTATTTCGAAACGGACTGACTCAACCTGCGGACGCTCAACATCGAGATCGAGCCTGATTTCCACCGGCGGCCCGATTTCAATTGAAAGGTCCATCACTTCAAAACCGCTCAGAACCTCAGCGAAGATTTTCTTCATCACCTGCGCTAAAGATGCCTGCATGGCGACCGCTTCGTCCACTGTCTTTCCCTTAAGAGCCTTCGAGCCTACACTCTCGACGCTGGAAACGATCCGCGCGCGTATCGGCTCGGGCGCCGGCGTTCTGAAATTGATCTTCACCGCTAATTTATCGATTCGCGCCTGCGCGTCCTGCGCTTTCGCCGGGCAAGCGGCCGCCAACACGGCGCCTATCGCAAGCGCCGCTGCGAAAAACGATTTAATTCTTCGATAATTCATTGTCAAAACCGCCTTGCCAGCTCCGGCCTGTTCTTCTTAGAACATATGCCCGAATCCGAAATGAATCTTATTCTGTTGCGGATTCAGCGCTATAGCATAATCAAGCCGGATCGGTCCTATGCCGAACTGCGGGATCTTAAGCCTCAAGCCGATGCCGAACGAACGCTTCATGCCATTTCCCGGCAGAATCTTTACTTCGCTCCTGCTTGTCCAGCAATTTCCGGCGTCTCCGAACGCTACCAGCGAAAGATTTCCCGACATCGTGAATCTGTATTCCACGTTATACAACGCCATTATTGTGCCTGAGAATTCATATTCTTCATAACCGCGCAGCGAATTCACGCCGCCGAGGTCGAACCAGTCGAAGCGCGGAATCGAGCCGCGCGCCGCTCCGAAGTTGGCTCTTGCGGCGAACACTTGTTTCTTTCGGACCGGGTAGAACCTTCGCACATCAAATGTGACTTTCTGATAGTCGTATTTGCCGCCGAGCGGCCCGCCGTTCAATTCAACCGAAAGGGAGTCGAAACGACCCGTCGTCGGATTGAACACAAAATCGCGCGTGTCCGTTCGAATTGAACTTGTCACGCTTCTCGACGATCCGTTGAGATAGTGATAGGCCTCGGGGTCGACGTTGATATTTTCAAATTTCAAACCGGCGAAAACTCGAGTGTAGTCCGATATCGGACGCCCGAAGGTGAAGTTAAAACCTGTTCTGATCTCCTGATAGTCGGGCGAAATCTCGCCGCCCAGCCCGTACCTGAGGTTCTCGCGCGATGTGCTGTAAACATTCACTTCCAGACTCGTCTGTTTTCTGTCGAGCCACGGCTCGAAGTATCCAAGCTCGATATTATTGCGCTTGCCTCCGAATTCAAGTTTTATATCCGTGCGGCGCCCCTTGCCCTTCAGGTTTCGCTCCGAGTACGAGAGAAATCCCGTAAGCCCTGTATTCGAACTGTATCCAGCGCCGAAACCCGCCTGTCCCGTTTTAGCCTCTTCAACTTCGACAACCAGAATTATCTCGCCGGGCTTCTCGCCGGCGTCGACTCGCGTATGCACATCCTCGAAAAATCCAAGATTGTATACCCGCTGCAGATCCTTGCCGATCATTTTCGTGTTGTATGTGTCTCCCGGTTTTATTCTCATTTCCCGGATGACCACGTTGGGCTTTGTCTTTCCCTTTTCGAGCGTCTGGATATCTTCAGGATTTTCTTGATTCTTTGTGACAAATACGACTTTGATGGCCTGTATAGTTCCTTCAGATATTACGATCTTCAAGTTTCTGTCCTGATCTACCGGCACGTTGATGACGCGCGCCGCCACAAAACCTTCTTCATGATACTTCGCCTCTATCGCCTCGACATCTTTCTTCAGGAAGACGCTGTTTAACACCGCGTTTTTCTTCGATGTCATAATTCCCGTGAGCGCGGCGGTTGTCAGGCTCGTGTTGCCCTCGAAACTTATATCGTTGATCACAGGGTTTTCCTTGACGCGAAACGTGACCTTCGCGCCGTTATCGAACTCCGACAGGCTCGCTTTAACATCCTCCGCGAAATAGCCGAGATCGAAAATGCGCTGCAAGTCTTCCTCAAGCTTCGTCGTGGAGAGCTTTTCGCCTTCCTTGGACACAACCGCGCTCAATATTTCGTCGTCCGGGACTTCGAAATTTCCGGTCACATCGATTTTCTTGATTATCACGTCCGTTTCGTCCGCGATTCCTTGTGCCGTTATGTTCTCATTAGGCGCAGGGACTGCGGCCGCCGGCGCGTCTTGAGCCGCTGCGGATACGCCGTACAGCATCATGCAAAGCGCGAAAGCCGGCAGAGCTGTCAATATCTTCTTAATTGTTGTCTTGTTCATTCTTACTGCCCCCTGTAATTTATGGACGCTATTACCCAATTTATAACAATATCCAACAATGATATACCTTTGTGACTATTACACAATAAAACTTCTGAGAAATATAATCATCGGCAATAACAAATAACTTACTTATAAAGGCTGCCCGCGATCAAATATTCGTGTTGTCGAAAACGGGTGAGTATCGGTTCAGTTATTGATTTTCTTCATCAGCCAAGCCATGTTCGCGCCGAGGTTCGCCATTGTCGCCATGCCTTCTTCGTCCTTTAGAACCTCGCCCTGTTCGCGCCCGATCGCCAGATTCCAATAGGATGAACCCGGCACAATCATCATATTTATCAGAAAAAACTGGTTTATCTGATTGAATGTAGTCAGCGCGCCCTGCCGGCGTACGGAGACAACCGCCGCCCCCACTTTTCTCTTGAACAGGTGATCGTTCGCCTTGCAGACCAGTCCGGCGCGGTCGATCACCGCTTTAACTTCAGCGTTGACCGATCCGAAATAAACCGGCGACCCGATCAGAATGCCGTCCGCCCCGGCGATTTTATCTATGATTCCCTGCATATCGTCCTTAGGCCCGTGGCATTTTCGGTCTTTTTTATCAACGCATTTATAGCAAGCTATGCAGCCGCGCAGGTTTTTGCCGCTCAACTGCACGAGCTCGGTCTTGATGCCCTCTGCTTCGAGCGTTTCCATGACCTTATTTAAAGAATGATATGTGTTTCCCTTTTTACGCGGACTTCCATTGATTGCGACAACTTTCATTTTCATCCTCCCCGGAGGCGCTCCAGCGCCATTAATTTAAGAATAATATACACCCATCCTCCTATGGCGGTCAAAGCAGATATAATCCGTATCCGGCAATAGGAACCGAATCCGTGTAAAATCATGACGGAAACGTTGAAAAAACGGGTTGCCGGAATTACAATTGCTCACTGTGCGCAAAACCGGGCCGGAACGGCGCGGGAGGAAAAATGAAAAGGGCTTGCATCATAATAGACGGGGAAGCATGCAAAGGCTGCTACCTCTGCATTCACGTCTGCCCCAAGAAATCAATCGTCGCTTCAAAGAAGCTGAACGAAAAAGGATACTATCCGGCCGAGCCGATTCCCGACAGCGAATGCTCCGGGTGCGAGTCCTGCATGATAGTGTGCCCTGAAATGGCGATCGAGGTTTACGATGTCGAAGATTGAAGAAAAAAAACTCATGCGCGGCGCGGAAGCGATCGGCGAAGCCGCCATCCGCTCCGGCTGTTCGTGTTATTTCGGCTACCCGATCACGCCGCAGAATGAGATCACCGAGTACATGGCGCGCCGGATGCTGCAAACCGGCCGCGTGTTCATACAGTCCGAGAGCGAGCTCGCCGCGATCAACATGGTGCTCGGGGCGGCCGCCACAGGCGCGCGCGCGATGACATCTTCCTCTTCGCCAGGCATGAGCCTCAAGCAGGAAGGCATTTCGTTCATCGCCGCCATGGAACTTCCGAGCGTTATTGTAAACGTGATGCGCGGCGGCCCCGGACTCGGAAACATCGCCCCGGCGCAAAGCGACTATTTTCAGGCGACACGCGGCGGCGGACACGGCGACTACCGCACAATCGTTCTCGCTCCCGCAACCGTTCAGGAACTTTACAATCTCACCCGCAAGGCGTTCGACCTCGCGGACGAATATAGAACCCCGGTCATGATTCTCGCCGACGGGATGCTCGGCCAGATGATGGAGCCGGTTGTTTTCAACGACAAAGCGATCGAGCCGGGCGACCTGCCGGAAAAACCGTGGGCGCTTCGCGGCGCCGAAGGCCGGCCCAGCAGATTCATCCGCTCGCTCATTCTCGACCCGAACCTCGAAGAAGAGCACAACTGGCGCCTGTACAGGAAATATCAGAGAATCGAACGGCGCGAAGTTCAGTTCGAGGAGTTCAACATGCAGGGCGCGGAGATGGCTGTCGTCGCGTATGGGACGGCGGCGCGGATAGCGAAGGCGGCTGTCAAACGGTGCATTGAGAAAAACATGCGCGTCGGCCTGATCCGGCCGATCTCGCTCTGGCCGTTCCCGGCGAAAGCGATTCTCGAATCCACGAATTACATAAAACATCTGCTTTGCTTCGAAATGAGCATGGGACAGATGATAGAAGACGTGAAACTATCGGCGGAAGGCAAAACCGAGGTTTCCCTATACGGGCGCCCGGGCGGCGTCGTTCCCACTCCGGTCGAACTGTTCCGCGTGATATCGCGCGCCTATAATAAGCTGGCGAGAGAGACAAAGTAATGGAAAAGCGACGGGCCGCAAGGCCGGCCACAATGAAAAATGCGGTTACCCACTACTGCCCGGGCTGCGGCCACAGCGTCATACACAGGCTCACGGCGGAAGTCATCCAGGAACTCGGCATAGCGGGCAAAACGATCGGCGTGCCGCCCGCGGGCTGCGCGGTGCTCGCATATTTTTATTTCGACGTCGATATGACGGAAGCCCCGCACGGTCGCGGTTGCGCAGTAGCGACCGGCATCAAGCGCGCGCTTCCGGAATCTATCGTTTTCACCTATCAGGGCGACGGCGACCTCGCCGCCATCGGAACCGCTGAAGTCATTCACGCCGCCAACCGCGGCGAAAACATAACCGTCATTTTCGTCAACAACGCCGTGTACGGCATGACCGGCGGCCAGATGGCCCCCACAACCCTGCTCGGCATGAAGACCACAACCTCGCCCGCCGGCCGCGACGCCGGCCGCGAAGGCAACCCGATCAGAGTCTGCGAACTCCTCTCCTCGCTCGACGGCGCGGTTTATCTCGAACGCACCGCCGTCAATTCAGTGCGCTCTATCCGCCGCACTAAAAAAGCGATTCGCGAAGCGTTCCAGACTCAAATCGACGGCAAAGGATTTTCGCTCGTGGAAATACTTTCGCCCTGCCCGACCAACTGGAAATTAAGCTCCGCGGCTTCGTGGAAATGGATCGACGAAGTTATGTCCAAGCAATATCCGATCGGAATCATAAAAGACATCCGGGAAGGAGCCGCGAAAGATGCTGAATAAAACTATCTTCGCCGGCTTCGGCGGACAAGGCGTTCTGCTCATGGGCGTCTGCTACGCGAACGCCGCCATGAACGAGGGCAAACACGTTACGTTTCTGCCCAGCTACGGCGCCGAGGTCCGCGGCGGCACCGCCAACTGCACCGTCTCGATCTCCACGGATGAAATCGCGTCTCCCATCGCTTCGTCCCCCGACATGGTCGTCGTCATGAACGGCCCGTCGCTCGCCCGGTTTCAGAATATTGTCCGGCCCGGCGGCGCTTTCGTCATCAACTCGACCCTCGTCGAACAGGAACTCTCACGCACAGACGTCAGCGAAGTCAGAATCCCCTGCGGCGACATCGCCGAAAAACTCGGCTCGTTGCGCATCGCCAACATGGTCATGCTCGGCGCTTTCGCCGCCGCGTCCGACCTCGTCTCCTTCCGCGTTCTGCTCGACGCCGTCCGCTCCATCGCCGGCTCGAAAAAGAAGGAACTCGCCGAGCTGAACGAAAAGGCCGTCACCGCCGGCTACGATTATGTGAAGCAACTTTTGAAATCTTCCGATAAAAAGAAAACCGCCGCGCGAAAATCCAGCGCGAACGAGGAACAGTCATGACAAAAGCCATCCGACAAATCACCATCATTCTCGAAAATTCGCCCGGCGCCCTCTCGAAAGTCAGCGATATTCTCGGCAAGGAAGGCATTAACGTCGGCGCCATCTCGCTCGCGGAATCCACTGACAACAGCATCATCCGCCTCATTACAGACAACCCCGAAAAAACCGAACAGGTTTTTATCTCCAACGGATACCATACCCGCACAAGCGAAGTAATCGCCATCGAAACCCCCGACCATCCCGGTGGCCTCAACGCAGTCCTAAAACCGCTCTCCGTCGCAGGCATCAACGTCCACTACCTCTATCCTTACCTGCGCCGCTTCAGAGACAACGCCATCCTTATTTTCCGCGTCAGCGACACGGAAAAAACGATCGCCGTGCTTAAGGAAAACTACATCTCCGTCGTGGACGAAAAAACCATTTACTCCCTCTGAAATAAATCGGAATCAATCAAAGAACAGAATATTCGTCCGTGTTAAATTGAGGCATTGCCGTCTATTTTGATTTCAGGCCGGAAAGAACCGATCTGCAAAACTCGGTCAGGGTGTCGTCGCGCGCGCCCATGACGACTATCGCGTCTCCGGCTTGCGCATCGGCAACCAGCGCGTCGCCGATCCCGCTCCTCGTCTCGAAGAAGAACGCCTGGCGCCCGCGGGAAACGACAGCGTCGATTATTTCGGCCGACGAAACCGAACGCTCCGCGGAACCGCCTGCGTAAAATATCTCCGGCATGTACAGCCTGTCCTCCGGGCGCAGCTTTGCCGCGAAAACCTCGATCAGCTCGTCGCGCATGAACTTCGTCGGCCCGAATCCGTGCGGCTGAAAGACGAGCAGCCGGCGCCCCGGCAGGTTGCCGAGCGCCTCTATCGTCGCCCGGATTTTATCCGGATTGTGCCCGAAATCATCAATGACGCGGACGCCGCCCGCCTCGCCGATGAGGTCGAACCGGCGCGCGATTCCGGCAAACGCGCCGATCCCGCGCCGCAGCTCAGGCTCCGGAATTCCGAGATGTCTCCCAACCGCAATCGCGGCGAGCGCGTTCGAGACGTTATGCCTTCCCGGAACGTTTAAAACATACTTCTCGCCGCCGAGCGCGAAAGTTGACGAAAATGGAAACAGCTCGACATCAGCCGGTCGGATATCCGCCTCGGCGTCGAGCGCATAATAGACGGTCTTGCGGCCGTCAGTCTTCAGTTTCGACGCGATCGGGCAGTCGGCGTTTATCACCGCAAGCTCACGCGTGTTCGATATGAAAGTTTCAAAAAGTCCGATCAGTTCGGGAATTGTTTTGTGGTCTTTGGTGACGTTTGTGATAATGGAGACGGCGGGCTGGTAGTTGACGATCGAGCCGTCGCTTTCGTCGCTCTCGATGACCATGAGATCCGAGCGGCCCGCGCGCGCGTTGCCGGGCAGCAACCCGTCGCCGAAGTTTTTCATTCTGCCGCCGTTTATGATCGAGGGATCCAGTCCAGCTTCCGCCAGCAGGACGCCCGCCATGCCGCAAACTGTCGATTTTCCGCTCGTGCCGCCGGCGGCGACGCCGCGTTCGCTGTTGAAAAGTTCGGCGAGCGCCTGCGCCCGGTGTTTCACCGGGACGCCGAGCCGCCGCGCGCTTGCCATGTCCGGAACGGTGTCCTCGATCGCCGTGGATACGACGACACAGTCGCAATCCGCCGTGACGCCGCTGCCGTCCTGCGGGAATAAACGGATTCCCAGTTCGCGCAATTTCCCGAAAAACGGCCCGTTGACTCCGCTGTCGTTGCTTCGGTCCGACCCTGAAACGCCATGCCCGCGGCCGGCAAGTATCTGCGCGATCGCGCTCATTCCGCTTCCGCCGATTCCTATGAAAAAATAGTTCGCCATTGAATCTCTCCGAATGCCTGTTTTTCGCCTGCTGCGCGGCTGGATTATAGCACAACGCCATCGCGACGGAAACCGGCATTCGACAATCCAACCGGCGAATGATAAAATAAACGCGCGCTGAGTCAGCGCGGAGATATACCGCAAAAAACTGTCGGAGAGAATAATGGAACTAAAAAAAGAAATATCGGGGAACAAAACAAAGTTCACGGTCGCTGGTGAAATGAGCGTGGAAGAGGCGCAGGCATTCACGGACGCGCTGATGAACAGCATAGCAAAGAAAAAACCCGAGCTGGAGATAGACCTGTCCGACTGCGAATACATGTGCAGCAATGGACTCGGCGCGCTCGCGGCCGCTCTGATGGTCGCCCGATCACGCGGCGGCGACTTGGTTCTGACTGCCGTCTCGAACAACGTTAAAAAACTTTTGGATATCACTACCCTCTCAACAATTATTAATATTAAAAAGAAATAGAAGCTATACAGCGTGAGGCTTTTAGAAAAATATTTTAACTTTCCTGCTTGAATTTCAGATGAAAAAAATGGCTTTGGGCTTAAGATGACGCCGGAACGTTTAGACTTTTTCTTTCCCCGAAGCGTCTTTCTCAATTTCCGCGTCAACCTTTTCCTTGCGTTCGGCGTTTATGCGGTCTTTCTCAACTCTGAACTGGTCGAGCAAAGACGGCAAAACCTCCTGAAGTTCCTGCTGTGAGTACTGGCCTTGCATTTCCCTTACTTTCGAGGACATGCGGACTTCTATTTCGGCGACGCGCGCGTTGTATTCCTTGTTTATGTCGCGAATTGTTTTCTTGGCTTCTTTCGAGAGCGCGTTCGGGTCATCCTGCGCTACAATATCTTTCGTGTTTTCGAGAGCGATTTCGAGAGCTGATTTCATTAATACGAGCCTCCTGTTTCGGGTTCGGGCCGAACTTCGTTGTCAATCGAACATTTAAACCCTACTAAGTGTAAGCTTGGAGTGAAAAAAGTCAAGGAAGCTTGGGACCGACCGTAAAGACGCCGCCTTTGAAATAGACCATCGAGTAAGGAGTGGCGTCTCCGAGATATATTTCCTGATTCAGCGGGCTGATGCCCAGAGTCGCTCCGAATATTTTCATTCCTCGTTCCGGCGTCGGCGTCAGCGAAGAAAGCTTCGCGCGCAGGCAGACGTGCTGACCGAATACTCTCGCTGTTGCGGCGCCGCCCCTTTTGCCGACGCCTCTCTGAAGGTCCTCCACTTTGAGTATCCCTTCAATGTCAAGCGCGGGGACATAGCCGACGAATCCCGCGGTGTTCTCCGTTACGCTCCGCGACGGATGCATTCTCACATCATCCGCTATAAATCCCATCGCTATCGCGTTCGCTCCAAGCGTTGAATATTGCTGGAAGCGCAGCCGCATCTTCGGACACGCTATCAGTTCTGTCCCATTGTACGCCATCGACATATTGAGTATGTCCATGGTCCCCGGCAAGTCATCATCTCTGCCGTCTATAGCGATATCGAGCATTTGCTCCGGCTTCGGGTCGGCTATCGTCGGCAGTTGTATGACTTCATTATCAATCTCATCAACGCCTCTGACAAAATACTCAACAGTCGCTCCATCGGCAAATCCGGGAAGCATGGCGACCCACCAGTCAGGCCGCCCGTCGTCCTTTGTCATACTAACCCGTTTCATATCCGTTATTTGGTTAGCTTCACGGTAATATACATAAGCCTCTTTGACTTTAAATTTGCTTATTTCAGGATTTACCCAAATATTGGCTGAAACGCGGACATCCCCACCCGCTCGAGGCGCCGCAGGCGAAATCTCTACCGCCAAAATATCAGGCGTCACATCCTGAACCGTATTGCCGAACGCGCGCGGCGGATTGTCGAAAATGGTGTCGGGTATAACCTGAGTTGACGCCAACTGCGGCAAAAGCATGGCGCCGGCAAAAGCGATTGATAAAAAAGCAGTTATGCAAGTAGTTTTTTTCATTTTTTAAGCCCGAATATTTCTTTTAGCCTTTCGAGAGTTGGTTGTTTTTCCGTCTTCCCGAACAGCATCTCGTCAATGGCGGAAACCGCGGAAGAAAGTTTTTTCGACGCGCTTTCGAAATTGGGTTTCAGCTCGCCTTTCAGCGCGGCGTTGAAAGGCTCTTTTTCAAATTTTTCAATACCGTCGATGTAGCCGGCCAGGTCCAGCTTTAAACGGGTGAGTATCGTGTTAGAGGGATCGTTTTGCGCTGCCTGAGCCTGCTGGATCATGTCCGATATATGATCGAAATAAACGCTTGCGGAACGCTCGCGGATCAGGCGAAGAACGAGCAAAAGCAGATCGCCTTCGGTTTTTCCGCCGGCCAGTATCCGTGTCGCCATGAGGAAAGATCTTTGCGGATCGTACTGCTGCGGATTCCATGAGTAATCGGCGACGGTAGAATCCACAAATTTCGATCTTTCCTCCTCGCCCGGTTCGGCAAACGCATAAGGGTTGTTGAGATAAGTGTTGGTATATTTATAAAGATCGGGAGCGCGGCCCGTCACCGGCCCGAACGGCGACCAGTTGTCGCCGAGCGCGGGCTTGCGGCCGACCACTTTGAAGAAATTCATCGCATCCTCGGATGGAATAGTTGCGGACACGATGTCCTTGCCGGTCCAGCCGATCTCAATTTCCGGTTCGAGTTTCTCGCGGATGATTTTGTAATAGCGCGTATCCGTCCAGCCCCAGTATTGATTCGGCACGAAAAACAAAGTCGCTTTCGGGTCGCGTTCGCGCAACGCCTTCAGAAGCCTGTTGGTGACATCCGCTTCCGCCTCGGCGATGTGTGAATATTTCTTTCTATCCGCCGGAGTCGAAAGATACGGAAGCACATCGTCGAAAAAGATGCCGAATTTTCTGACGCCAAGTTCTTGAATCTGGCGGAATTTGGCTACGAGGCGGACCATCTCCTCGGGATCGGAATACTCCATAGAGAGAGCCGGAGAAATCGAGTAAGAAAATTCCACATGCTGCCTGTTGCATATGTCGATATATTCCTTGAACTCGTCGAGGCGCTCTTTCGGGTAGAGCGCGCGCCAGCGGCGTCGGAAATACTCGCCCTCTTTGGGGGCATAGATGAAAGAGTTCATTTTTAGCGAACCCATCCATGCGAGATTTGCGACGCGTTCCTTGTGGGTCCAGACGCTGTAGCCGCCTTCGAGCACGCCCCTGAAAACGAAACGCGGGAAATCGGAGACTTCGCCCTTGTAAACCGCCGGGCCCTTGCTTCCGGGGTGAATCAACTGTTCGAGCGTAAGCAGCGCATAGTAGAAGCCGGCGGGCGACTGCGCTCCTATCCTGATCTCAAGCGGCGCGCCGCTGATGCGGATCGAATAGCCCTCCTGCCTGAAAAACGATTCGTGCGAAGGACCTCCCGGTTCGAGAACAAGCAGGCCGATCGTGCCGCCGGGGCTGCTGTCCCGATCCGCGGGGCTCCGCTCGACCCCGTTATTTTTCAGCAATTCGTCTATGAAACCGGAAGCGATCCCGTCAGTTTTCGGGCTTGACAAATAAACGCCCATCTCGCGCGGCAAAGTGATTTCGCCTGTCAGGCAAGCAACCTGAGGATAGGGATATATCACATCGCCGGCGTCAACCCTGCATTCTGAAGCGCCGGCCTGAATAACAATTCCGCCCGTTATGAAAATCGCGCAAATTATTATTCTTTTGAGGAAATTTACTTTAGATGCCGCAAACGCCATGTTCCCCCCTCCGCGCGATTTCGTCAAAACCCTCCGCGCGGCATCTGTTAAACTTAAAAAGAATGGCTGCTTGTGTCAATGATTTTATTTACTTAGTCGTTGATCTCAGAGCGGCGGGCGTAATATCCCCTTCCCCCCAAACCGTCTTCATCCGCCGCCGCCTGAGTCCTTGGCGGCGGCCTCTCAAAAAAACGCGGATCAAACTCATATCCATAGTCAATAGTTATTAAAAATAACAAATTTTGAATGCCGATTTACTTTGACTTTTAATAAAAAACCATATTATAATTTGACTCTATGAAAAAGAAGGGCCGGTTGGCCGTATTTTTTGCAATACTCTTATTAACACAATGTTTGCGCGCCGCCGCCGATGAAAGCGCGGCGCTCGGAACAGTTCAATTGAAAAGTTCCGACTCCCTGATACAGAATCTATTGCTTGTGTGTGATAAAAATTCGTTGCGCTACACAATCACCGCCGGAAATGAAAAAGGCATAAAAACGATAGAACTTTTTTCCGGCGACAAACTGATCAACTTCCTGCCGTGCAACGGTGATAAGCAGTGCCGTATGGCAGGCGCCGTGTCTGTGAAAGAGCTGCCCAGCGCGATCGTCACTGTAAGCGTGACAAACAACGAAAACCGCGAAGAAAAAGAAAAAATCAAATTGAACGTGCGCAGCGATGAAACAAAAGTATATATCATCGGCTCGATACCGATGCTTCCGCAGACAGCTCCCATCGTTATCGCTGAAAACGATTCTGAAGCTAAAACTCTGGCGCTCGGCGCGGGATCGCCGCTCAATGCTCCGGCGATACAGAAGGAAATCTCAGCCGGTCCGGTCAAAGGGCCTGTAATTGAAACAAAAGTGAAACAAAACGCATACAACGACTTCACGCTCAACATCGTCGCCAAAGACGATTCCGGCGTCGACTTCGTGGAAATACTGGAAAACAACGTTTTCATGGACGTGCAGATATGCGACAGAAAAACAACCTGCGCGTTCGCGAAATCAATAAAGAACCGCAAGCCGGGCGAATACAAGTACGTGATAAAAAGCATGAACGTCCGGGAAGGATTGAGTTTTCAGGAAGAGAAGATTTCTTTCTCCGAGTGATTCTGTTTCCCCTCTGAAATCATTTTGTAAACTTCTCCTGCGAGGCTGTGAAGCGGCACAACGCGGTCTATGAGTTTCGCGTCCACGGCGACTCGGGCCATTCCGTAGATAACGGAAGACTGGCGGTCCTGAGCGACAGTCCTGCCGCCGGCTTTTTTAATTTGGCGTATTCCCTCGACGCCGTCATGGCCCATTCCGGTCATGATGACGCCCATGCAGCGCTCGCCGCATGCCGCGGCCATGCTGCTGAAAAGAACATCGGCTGAGGGGCAGAACAAAAGATCGGCCGGCTCGGCGCTGAGACGCGAACAGAGGCGTCCGGCCACGACGCCGACCTTCAGATGCAATTTGTCGGGCGCAAAATAAACAGTCGCCGATTCGAGGGGCTCGTCTTGCTCGGCCAGCTTCACGCGAACCTCGCAAATATGGTCGAGACGCTTGATTATGCCGTCGATGAAACCGGGAATGATATGCTGGACGACCAGCACGGGCGCCGGGAAATCCGCGGGCAGCGCGGGAATAAGATGGCTGAGCGCGTTCGGGCCGCCTGTCGAGATGGCGATCCCGACAGCTTCGATCTTCCCCGGCATTTGATGCGTATCGTAGACATGCGCTTCTTTCGAAATGCCGTCGACAAGCGCCAGGGCGTCCTCGTATGAAATCGGCGAGACGCGCAACGCGGCGCTTGTGTTTATAATCCCCATGAGCCGCTCCCTGCGATCAGGCGTGATCGACGGCGCGCCCTCAGGGATCGTGAGCAGATCCACGGCGCCGATCCCCATGCCTTTGACAGCTATCCGGCGGGTTCTCTCAGCGTCCCGGGAAACAAGCAGCGCCGGACGCGGGCTTTCCGCGAGTATCATGCACAAATCCATGAGCCTCGCGCCGGCCAATTGGTCTATGTCCAGAAACACCATCGCCGGATCCGACCTCTTGATTTCATCGAGCGCGCTCAAACCTTCCGCGGGTTTGATCAAAAAATACCTGGTGTCTCTTAAAAGCAAGCTGAAAAAACGGAACACGGCTGCGTCCGATGAAACAAGAAGAATTTTTACGGATTTATCGGCCATGGTTTACAGTCTTCCGGAAAAATCAATCTGCAAAACGCGCTGTCAGAACGCGGCGCGCTTGCCTGCATCCAGCCTTATTCGCCGACAGAACGGCGAAACGGATTAAAAGAGCGGCCGCTACAAGAAACATATCGGCAGGCGCCCCGCCGAGCAACCAGTTATTTTCCTTCTTCGACGAGGGACAAACCCTTGGACGACGCGACCGCCGCCGCGCCGTTGCGCGATTCAAGATTGAACTGCGAAATAATCTGCTCGAGGTTCGAGACGGCTTCGCCGAGATAGGACGCGCCCTTGTTCACCAGATTGGACTTCTGCGTCGTTTCCTCGGCGATCTTGCCCACGCTCGTCATCTTCTCGACGATCTTGTGGCTGGCCTGCGACTGCAGCAGCGTGGCGTCGGTTACCTCCTGCGTCAGATCCTTCATCTTCTCGATCTGCGCCTTGATCCGGTCGCCCTCGCCCTTCTGCTTGCTCGTCGCGTCCTGTATCTCATGCGCGCGAACATTGATGTTCTCCATCGCCAGTTCCATCTGGCTGCTGCCCTTGTCCTGCTCGCTCGTGGCCGATGTGAGTTGCGTTGAAATACCGTTGAGCGTTTCAATCGCGTGCGATATCTGGTTGCCCGCCTTGCTCTGCTCGACGGTCGAATTCTTCACCTGCTGCGCTATCTGGCTTAGCTGGCCAAACGCGTTCTTCACCCGGTTGGTGCCTTCCTGCTGCGCCTTCGTGACCATGGTTACGCTGTCGGCGATCCCGCCGAGTTCTGTCATCGTGCGCTTAACCGTGTCGCTGCTCTGCGTCTGCTTCTCCGTGGCTATCGAAATCTGCTGCATGAAATGGCTTGTGCGGTCGACGCTGGCGACAATCTCCGCGAGCGACGTGCCCGCCTGATCGGCGAGATGCGTTCCCTTTTCCACTTCCTTTACGCCTTCGTCCATAGCAGAGACGGCTTTTTCCGTTTCCTTTTGTATGTTGCGGATAAGGCGCTCGATTTCCTTCGTAGCCTCTGTCGAGCGTTCGGCGAGCTTCTTGATTGAAGCGGCGACGACGTTGAAGCCGCGGCCCTCCTCGCCGGCGCGGGCGGCCTCGATGGCTGCGTTCAGCGCGAGCAGATTAGTCTGGTCCGCTATCTCGCGTATGACGTTGATGATGTCGCCGATCTGCGCCGAACTGTCGCCCAGCTCGCGTATCTTGCGAGCCGTGTCGCTGACTGTCGCCTTGATTCCCTTCATGCCCTCGATACTCTGCTGAATCGACTTGCCGCCCGATTTCGCGACTTTAGACGTTTCCTCCGACGCGTTGAACGCCGCCTTCGCGTCGTGCGCAACATCCGACACCGACGAAATCAGCACGTCGATCTCTTCGAACGCGCCCTTCAGCGAGTCGTTCATAGCTCCGATGCTGCCCGACATCTCGACGATCGACGACAGCATCTCGTCCACCGTGCCCGACGCCTCGTTCACCGACTTGTCCATCTCTTTCGCGTTGAGCGACACTTCCTCGATGGACGCAAGCATTTCCTCGATTGTCGACGACGTTTCCTGAACGGCCTCCGCCATCACCCGCGCGCTGTTGTGCACCTGCGCGGTGGAAGCCGACATCTCCGCTATGACAGCTGTCGTGTTCGACACCTGGCTCGTAAGATCGGCGACCGATTCGTCGATCCTGTAAATCGATTCAATCATTTTATCCACGGACTTCGCTGTCGTCTGCGCGGAAGAGTTCATAACTTTCGCGTTCTCAGCGATTGTGTCGATCGCGGACGTGAGCTGCTGGACGTTGTTCGAAACGTCCGTAATCGAGTCGGACTGCACCTGCGTGCCCTGCAGAATGGACTGGGCGCCCGATGAGATTTCGTTCGAACTTCTGTTCACGCTCGTCGTCGACGAATTCACGCGTTCGAGCATCCCGTGCAGTTTCTCCGACATGTTCACGAGGCTGCTGCACATGTGGCCGATCTCGCTGTCCGGTCCGATTATCCGGTTAGGCTTGAAATTCAGCTTGCCGGTCAAATCCCCTTCCGACAACGCTTCGATGAACCGGACGCACATATAAAGCGGCGTCGTGATGTTTTTCGTCACCGTGGGGATAGTCACCAGGCTGATGCCTATCACCAGAAGCAACACGAACACCATTATTCCCTTCATAACAGGCATCGCGATTTCCTGTTTGCGCTTCAAGTCTTCGCGATTCACGCTGTTGTTTTTTCCGATATTGTCGAGAGCTTTTCCCATTTCCTCAAGATTTTTCGGCATCCCGCTGCTTTCGTACTTAGACGAAGCCTCGGTGTAGCTGCCCTCGTCGGCCAGCTTAAGTATCTCCAGGCTGTTCCTGTGATATTGGCCGAATATATTCTTCAGTTCGCCGGAGATCTTCTTGTCGACCGGACTTTTCAGGCTGACGCCGAGTTTATCGACGGCCGTCCCCATCTCCTTGAGAGCCTTTTTGAAATTCGGCTGCGCGTTCTCGTCGGCGCTGACGTAATTCGAGAAGCTTTTGTCCAGCGACAGGATCATCGGCCCCTGATAGTTCGTCAGCTTGTCGAGCGCGCGTATTGCGTCCTTCGTGTCGCTCGACACGAGGCTCTTCGCGAGCTGCTGCGTGACGTTGTTATAAGTCCACATCGTGCCCACGAAGCCGACGAGCACGATGACGACAAGCGCCGCGATCATTAATCCGAACCATCTGAACAGCATGTGCCTGAGACTCTGTTTTCTATTCATAAAAACACCCTCCACATTTTATTTACGAATATTTGCTTATCATTTCCTTGGCTATGTTTATCACTTTCCCGAGTTCAATGACAATCAGGATTTTTGTCCCCATCCGATGGATGCCCTTGACGTATTCCGCGCCGAGCCCCGAAAGAGAAGGCGGCGGCGGCTGAAGTTGCGAAAAATCAATATCCAGAACTTCCTTAACCTTATCCACCGCAATGCCGACGCGCATGTTCTCCACTTCGAGCACAACCGCCATCATCTCGCCGTTCGCTTCGTCCCTCGGCATCTGAAACATTTCCTTCAGGTCGACGATAGGGATGATCACGCCTCGCAGGTTGATCACTCCCAGCACGAAACGCGGCGTGTTCGGAACCGGCGTCAGCGACATTTCGTTCAGCACGGTCTGCACGTGGTCGACTTTTATCGCATATTCCTCGCAGCCGAGCGTGAACCAGAGAATGCTCTTAAGATCGAAATTCTCATCGAGCTGGTCCTCGTTGTCGGCCCTCAGATTGTTAAAATTTTCGCTCATAATTTTGAAGCCCCCGTTTTAAACGGTTCAGTATACTCGCATGTGTTTTTCAATCGCCGCCCGCAGGTCGTCCTCGGAAAACGGCTTCGCGAGAAAATCGTCGATGCCCATCTCGAACGCCCTCACCCGGTCCGCGTTCTTCACGTCCGAGGTCACCATTATAATCGGAATGCGCCTCATGCTCGGCATGGAGCGGACCTTCTGCGTGAACTCGTAACCGTCCATGCGCGGCATGTTTATGTCGGTCACTATCATGTCGAACTTGCGTTCCCCGAGGCGCGTCAGCGCCTGCATGCCGGATGACGCCACCTCGACGATGTAGCCCATCCGCTCAAGCATCTCCCGCTGCGCGATCCGCCCGGAAAGCGAGTCATCCACCAGCAGAATCTGCTTGCGCCCGGCCCGCTCCTCCTCGCCCGCTTTGCGCTCTATCCTTTTCGAAATATACGGCACGGACGCGATAACCCCGGCTACGTCGAGAATCAGCGCCATCGAGCCGTCCCCGAAAATCGTCGCGCCCGACAAATGCTTCACGTCCCCGAGAAAATCCCCGAGCGTCTTTATCACCACCTGCTGCTTTTCTATGACTTCATCCACCGCTATGCCGATTTGCTTCTCCGCAAGCCCGACCACAACCACCGGAAAAACGCTCTGCGAATCTTTTTCCCCATCGAGCTCGAACACATCCCTCAAGTGGATCAGCGGAATTATGTGATCGTGGAATTTGAACACCTCGCGGCCTTCCACGCTTGAGACATCGTAAGCGCGAAGCTGCTCGGTCGATTCTATCGGATCCATGGGAATGACGAATTTCCGCCCGGAGCATTTGACAATCATCGCCTGAATGATCGCCAGCGTCAGCGGCAGCTTCAGCCTCATCGTTGTTCCCTTGCCGACCTCCGAACGCACGTCGACTATGCCTTTGAGCTTGCTTATGCTGTTCTTAACCACATCCATTCCCACGCCGCGTCCCGAAAGGTCGGAGACCTCCTTCGCCGTGCTGAAACCAGGAATGAATATCAGCTTGAGCGCCTCTTTGTCATCCATCTGCAAGGCTTCGTCAGCCGAAATCAGCCTTTTCTCCACGCACTTCCTGCGCAGAACTTCAGGATCGATTCCCTTTCCGTCGTCAACCACTTCGATAACAACCGAGTTCCCCTCGTGATAGGCCATGATGTGGATTAGGCCGGTGTCCTTCTTCCCGGATTTTACCCGAACATCCGTCGTTTCTATCCCGTGGTCCACCGCGTTGCGGATTATGTGCAGCAGCGGATCTTCCAGTTCCTCAATGAGCGTCTTGTCGAGCTCGGTTTCCTCGCCTTCAATCAGAAACTCTATCTTTTTCCCGAGCTTCTTCGCTATGTCGCGGACTCGGCGCGGGAACTTGCTCAGCACGCCCGATATCGGCAGCATTCGCAACTTCATCGTCTCGTCCTGCAGTTCCTCAATCACGCGGCCGATATTCAAACTGTCGTTCTGGAACTCCTGATAGAGCCCGTCCAGCTCGCCCTTCATGCCGCCAAGCCGCGTCACCATCTCGTCCAGCAGCCGCTCCTTCTCGAGCTCCATATCGAAAAGCTGCAGAATGTTCTCGCGCACGACGCGCATCTCTTTCATCTGCCCGAAACTCCCGGTTTCAAGCTGCTGGTCGCCCAGCCCGACGCCGTCGGCCGAAAACGCGCGGAACTGCTGCAGCAACTCCTCCGGAGAAAAGTCGCGCTCGTAAAAACCGGCCGTCTTTTTCCCGAATTTCAGGGCATCGAATATGTCAGTGTATGTGTTAAGGGCCTGTTTCATGCCCTTGACTTCCTGCTCCATTTTATTGTGATTGATGACGAGTTCGGCGATGAGATTGACGAGCACGTCAAGCTTGCTCGTGTCGACGCGGACAGTTGCGCCGGGTTGAGAGCCGGCGGACTGCGCCTGCTGTTTCTGCTGCGGGCGCGGTTTCGCCGCCGGCGCGGCGGCTGCGGGCGCGGCCGGCGCTTCGCCGTTCGATTCCGCGGGTTCCGGAGCGGCTGCCGGCGCTTCCTGCGCGATCGCCGGCGCATGGCGCGTCGCCTCTCGCGACAGCGCGACCTCATTCATCTCGAACGAGCCGGATTTTTTCAGAAATGAGAACTTCCTTTCGAAATCAGCGAGCGCAAGCTGCGTCGCGAAAAACAGTCTGAAACCATAGCCGGCGAAAAATTCATCCGATCCGTACCCAATAATCAGCGCCGCGAGAAACGCGCCTTCGTCCGCCAGAGGCTTGAAAAACTCGGAGACGCTTATCAGGTCGCCGAGGTCGGTCGGCTTGAACCTCATCTTTATGTCAAAAATATTTTTAGCGTCGACAAGCGATTTCGAGATAGCCTGCTTCTCGAACGGCGTGAAATAGCCCGCAATTTTTTTCTCAATATTTAGACGGTCGAAAATCTCGCCGCCCACCTCGGCGTCAACGAAATCCTTCTCCTCCGCCAGCCGCGCGATCAATTTTTTTATGCTTTTAAGAAACGGCTTCAGGTCCGGGCGCGCGCCGCCGCTCTTGTAAGTTTCAATTATGGCCTTGACGTGCAGAATCCCCTGGAAAACAGCCTCAAGCAAGTCCATCCCGGGCGCGATCAGTCCTTTCGAGAACGCCTCCTTGAGGAACATCATGTTCGAAAGTATCTCGTTCACTTCCGGCTCGCCCATGCACATCAGCGAGCGGTGCAGATATGACGCCGACTCGAAGAGCTTCTCGAAGAAAACCTTATCGCCGGCGCTTTCATCCGCGAGCACGAATTTCGCCTCGACGTCCGAGAAGATGGAAAAGCAGTGGTCGAGAGACATCAATACATCGTCGTGCGCGATCTCGAAAAGATTCGTGCGCCCGATCCGCGGCGGCCTCGAAGCGGCGCCGGAACTCGCCTGCTCGCCGCTTTCATCCACAGCGCTCGCCGGCGGCTCAGGTTCGGGCGCCGGTTTTTCAACGGGCTTTTCCGGCTCGGGCTGCGGTTTCGGCGGCTCGGGTTTCGGCGGCGGCGGCGGTTCAGGCGGCTGGGGCCTCGGCGCCGGCGGCGCGGTGCCTCCGTCATCGTGCCTGCCGCCCTCTATCGCAAGTATTATTTCTTTTATCTGATCCACTTTTTCAAATATCTCGTCGACGAGATCCTTGTCTACATCGGGAAACTTCTTTTTAAGTTTCTCCATGACATCTTCTACCGCGTGCGAAATCTCGCTGATATCCATGAATTCGAGCATCGCGGAAGAGCCCTTCAGAGTGTGGACATTGCGCGCGATGCGCTTCATAAGTTCTTCGTCGATATTTCCGCCTTCGAGGTCGACAAGATCCTGATCCAGAGTGGTGAGGTATTCTTTGCACTCATCAAGGAAAAGCTTGATGGTCTTCGCGTTTTTGAACGATTTCGCCATCCGGGCTCACCTCTGCTGTTTTTGAAATGCGACGCAGTCTTTAAGCGTAAGCATCTTGAAGCCGTCCACGAGGCCGCGGATCATCTCCGTCGGCCCGAGAAATAAATAGCCGTTAGGCAACAGGGAGCTGTGGAACCTGCCGAGTATTTCCTTTTTCGATTCGTCCCTGAAATAAATCAAAACGTTGCGGCAGAAGATTACGTCGAAGTCCGACTCGTAGTAAGTGTCTGCAAGGTTCGCGTAATCGAAATCGACCATCTTCTTCACCGTGTTGCTGATCAAATACTGGCCGTTGCGCTCGGTGAAGTATTTGAGAAGATACTCCGGCGGCAGCTTTTCAACCGCGCGCTTCGAGTAGCAGCCCTCGACAGCCTTGTTCAAAACCTCGGTCGAAATGTCGGTGGCGTAAATTTCCACCTGCCAGATCGAGCGGAAGGCGATCGCCTCGAGTATGCACATAGCGAGCGTGTAAGGCTCCTCGCCGGTCGAGCAGCCGGCGCTCCATATCCGGAGCTTCCGGTTGTTTTCGGCGATCTTTTTCTCGGCGAGCCGCGGCAGAATGATGTCGCGGAAACTGTCCATCTGCGATTCCGAGCGCCAGAAATAGGTCTCGTTGGTGGTGATCATGTTGATGAGCTTCGAGAGCTCGGCGCGGTCGTCGTCGGAGGAAATCGCGCGGTAGTAGCGCTCCGCGTCCGCGATTCCGGATTCCTTCAGGCGCGTGAGTATGCGGTTCCCGAGTATCGGAAGCTTCGTGTCCCCGAACCAGAGGCCGCAGTTGTTGAAGATCAGGTCGCGAAACCTGACTAATTGCTGATCCGTAATTTGCGCCATTATATGAACCGTTTGATCGCTTCCTTGATTTTCGCGTAGTTGAACGGTTTGGTGAGATATTCGTCCGAACCGGCCTTGAGTCCCCAGATCCGGTCCGTCTCCGCGCTTTTCGCGGTGAGCATTATGATCGGAATCTGCTTGAAGCCGGGATCCTTTTTCAGCAGCTTGCAGAGTTGGTAGCCGTTCATGCGCGGCATGTCTATATCGAGCAGGATGAGGTCGATCTGTTGCTGCTTAACAACATCCAGCGCCTCGATCCCGTCGCCGGCGGTATAAACCGTGTAGCCGTCCGACAGCAGCGCCTCGCGCACAGCCGCCACCACGACGGCGCTGTCGTCCACTACAAGGATCGTCGCGTCCTTCATTTGTAAACTCTCCCTTCCGGGGTATAGAGCGCCACTTTGTTCCGGCCTTCCCTTTTCGCCTGATACATCGCTTCGTCCGCCTTCGCTATCATGTCAAGTTGCGTGTTGATGTCGTCGTCCGGATGGCCCGACACCCCGAAACTGGCCGTCGCTTTGATTATGCCGCCTTCGTACTCGTACTCCTGCTCCTCGAATGATTCGCGGATCCGCTCCGCTACGATCGCCGCGTTCTTCTTCGGCGTCTCAGGCAGGATCACCACGAATTCCTCGCCCCCGTAGCGCGCGATCAGGTCTATGTCGCGCACGCTCCGCCTCAGTATCGTCGAGATCCCCTTCAGGATCATGTCGCCCTGCTGGTGTCCGTGCGTGTCGTTCAATTCCTTGAAATGGTCGATGTCGGCCATGATCAGCGAGAGCGACAGGTTGAACCGCCTCGCGCGGCTGTATTCCTTTTCAAGCTGTTCCTGAAAATATCTGTGGTTGTACAGCCCCGTCAGCCCGTCGGCTATCGCATATCTCTTTATCTTTTCGTACATCCTTATGTTGTTGACGACTATCGCCGACTGCCCCGTTACGAGGCGGCTCGTTTCGATCTCATCGGGCGTGAACGCGCCCTTTTCGCTTCTCGCTATCGAGAACATCCCGAACTTGTCGCCCTGCGATTCGAGCACCACCGACTCGAACCCTCGCAGCTTCATTTCCCTTGTTTCCTTCAGTATGTTGTGGTTTGGATCGTGCAGTTCCACTTCCGCGTTTTCCCTGATCAGGTCCTTGAGCGCCGTCTTTTCCTTGAACTCGTCCATCACCCGCTTCCTCACCGCCATGAAAAATTCGCGGTTGATCGGCCGGAAGACATGCACGAACATCTTGACGCGCTCTTCATCGAGCAGAAGGAAAATCGCTATATCGAAATCGATCACGGACGAGTAAAGGTCCGCGATGGCGTGGCATGTGTTCTGGAGATCCTGCTGGCTGTTGGCGATCTGGTGAATCTTGTTGACAAGCGTCATCTTGAAGAGCTGCGTTTCCTGAAGCTCGCCGGCGTTGAAAATCACATCCTCGTTTTCCTCCGCGGCGAAGCGCGGCAGGATAAGCGGCTTCGGCTTCGCCTTCTTCTGCTTCGACTCGGCGAGAACCGTCTTCAGGGTTTCTATCAGATTGTCCGGATCGAACGGCTTTGTCAGATAGGCCGTCGCGCCGGTCTCCATGCCCCAGTACTGATCCTGTTTTTGGTCCCGCGCGGTAAGCATCACGATCGGCAGCTCCGCGAAATTCGGGTCGTTTCGGATCATGCGGCAAACCTGCAGGCCGCTCAGATTGGGCATGTCTATGTCCAGAAAAATCAGGTCGAACGCGCTCTTGTGGATCGTTTCCATCGCCTCGATGCCGTTCGACGCGGTGGTCACGCTGTAACCGGCCGTCACAAGCACGTCCTCGAGAGAGGTTCGCATTACCGGACTGTCATCTACAACAAGTATCTTCATTGTTTTTCTTCGCCGGAATTATTCCGCGCGCCGGCGTCCGTTCCGCCATCCGTCTTTTGTTCCATCGGGCCCCTGCATGCCGGACAAAAGAATTCGTACTCCCTCACCGGCGCGCCGCATGACGGACACGCTATATCTTTAGGCCTCGTATCTGGTTCCGCCTTCGCCTTTATCCCGGCGGGCGCCGCGGACGCGCTCTTTTTTCTCGCATCTGTAATCAGTCTCGATACCGCATATCCCAATAGTCCGGCCGCCGCGATTCCGATTCCGATTCCGATTCCCGTGCTTTTATTCGCCATGTTTTCCTCTTATTTCCTTTTCTATCGCCTGCAAGAGCCTGAGAGCAGCTTAATCTTCGTTTGCGCGCTTTCATATGTCGGATCTATCTGCAGAATCCTCTGAAACTGCGAAATGGCGTTGCAGTATGACTTCTTGCCTTCATACGCCTGCCCCATGTAATACAGCGCGTCTATGTTGTTGGGGTTCAACTGCAGTTCCTTGTCCAGCACGCTAAGCGCAAGATTATATTCCTGCTCCGCCTGCTTTTCGTTATGAAATTCCCGGGCCTTTTGAGCTTGCTTGATATAAATTTCAGCCTCGTACTGCAACGGGTCGGGTATATTGGCGTTGATCTTGTTGGCCTTCTCGAAAAACACGAGCGCGTCGCCGAGATTGTCAGACGTGTAATTTTTCAGCCCTTTAGTGAAGTAATACTGGTAGAAGAAAAATTTATAGGAAGCGAGGCCGCCGAACGCCACTAAAATAAGAACGGCCAGGATGCCGGTATATTTGAGTATTTTCGGCAGTAGCGCGGTGATCTCCATCACTGGCTTTTTCCCTCGTTTAACGTCGAACTTCGGCGGCGCATACGGATCAGCCTCGGCTATGGACTTCAGATACTCGTCAACTTCCTCCTCCTGTTCCGCGGCGGATGCCGCGGCTGCGCCGGCATCTACGATATCGGGAGGCGGCGCCGGCGCCGCGAATTCGGCGGCGGGTGGTTGCGCATACGCCACTTCGGGCGGCGCATACGGCGCCGCCTCGGGAATCGCAGGCGCGGAACCGGCCTTGACCTTTACCGTCGCCTTCTTAACTCCGAACGAACTGACGTTCGGATTCTGCGCCGTGAAAGTCGCCGTGTCTCCGGGATTCGCTGAAGCCCTGTATTGTATTTTCGCTTCTCCGTTCATATCCGTCTGAGTGGCGGAGCCCAAAATCTCGCCCAGTTGTCCGGTATAGTTTTCAGGCATAATCGTCATGAACTCGCCGGGCACCGGGTTTCCGAACTTGTCAAACGCCTTCGCGGCGATCTCCACTGTCTGGCCGGGCATCACTTCTTCCGGCGCTGACAGCTCAATCGACGAAGGAATTCCCGGAGCCACGCTTACGGCGACCCGGCCGCGCGCGTCCAACGCCGCGATCATTACGTTGAATTTTCCGCAGCGCGCTGACGCCTGTATCGTCGAAACAACTTCCCCGGACAAATCCGGGTCGGCTTCATATGTTTTTATCCCTTGCGTCCCGGCCGGAACTATAAAATGCGAGTCGCTCGCCATTCCCGGAATGTCTTCAATGATAAACGTCACGGAAACGCCGGCGGACACGGGGCGGCCGTCTTCGCCCGTCACGCGCGCTTTCAGCGGGATCGCTTCGCCCGCCCTGCAAGTGATCGCTTCAGACTCGACGTGTATCGTCAGAAACTTCGTTTTATCGGGCCGCGCCGCTATAATCGGCTCGTCTAATACCGGCTCGTCCAACACAAGTTCGGCATTCCCAGCCTCGGTTTCATATGGCAAATCATCAGCAGAGAGCTTAATAGCCGGAACAATCGGCGCCGGGTTCTCCGGAACAGCGAATTCCGGAGCGGGCGGAACGCCGGAATCGGCGTCCAGCATGGAGCCGAGCTGGTCGAACGAACTGCCGAATTCGCCGGGTTTTTCAATTGCCGCCGCAGGAGCTGCGACCGGAGACTCCCCGAACGCCGGCGCGGAACCGATGCCGAGATCGAGGCTTTCAAGACCTGCCATGCCTCCGGGCATTCCATCGCCGAATCCTTCTTGCGCCGGTTTCACTTCTCCAAAGCCTCCTGCCGGCGCGGGCGCCGCGCTTATGTCGGGCAATCCGGAAATGTCTCCGGCGCCGAGTTCAATTCCGAACAGAGCGTCCGCCGGGCTTGGGCCGGACGCCGGAGGCGCCGGCATTTCCATATCCAGGTCGAGATCGTTCGCAAAGCCCGCCGATGCGACCGGGCTCACGACTTCAGAGTCATGTTTCGTCTCGAAACGCGCTTCAAGCTTCGATTCCTGAGCGAGCGCTTCGGTTTCTACGGTGAAAACCGCGCGCGCTGACGTTTCGCCGGGAGCGGTTATTTCAACCGAGATGCTTCCGTCCTCGCCGGTCACTTCAGACGATTGAGCGCCCATCTGCCATTCGCCGCCGCTCGCTTCTTTCAACGCAATGCGCGCGGGAAGCCCTTCGATTCCGTTGTCAAAGTCATCCATCAATCTCATTTTCAACGTGAACTTATCTCCCGGCCTGAATACGCTCTTCGCCGGGATAAACAGCATCGAGTGCGCGGAGCCGGGAATCACCTTGAACGGCCTTTCCGCCTTGAACTCGGTTTTTTTGTGTTTGACTTCCATTCGGCATGGTATGTTGCCGATCGTCGGCATTGTGAACACGCGCTCGAAGCGCCCGTCCTGATCCGTTTTCCCGCCGATGTTGTCTATGATTTCCCATTCCTGCCTTTTCTTTCCGAAAAGGACGAACGCCAGATCGAGATCCGGAATTACGTTTCCATGCTCGTCGAAGGCGGTGAAAATAAAATTCACCTGCTGGCCGGTTGTGAAATTTTTTTGAGCGGGCTGAATGTCAACATTGCGCACATCGCCGGAGTGAGTGTTGTCTTCGAGAAAAACAGCATGGCCGCCCTCGGGCCGGACCTCGAGCCGGTTAAGTCCCGCTCGCTTCGAGCGCCTGAAATATACAGTCGCCCGGCCGTCGCCGTCGGTTGCGATCGTGAGCGATTTCGGCCCATGCCCCTCGGCGGCTTGCGTCCGGTCTGCGGCTAAATATGCGTCTTCCAGTTCCGGCGCGTTGAGAATTTTAAATGTCACGTTTCCTTCGGCGACCGGGATGTCCTTCGCGCCGAGAACCTCTGCTATAACCGAATCCACGCCCCACACTTCCGTCGAGATATGTTCGTCCGACGGCCGGAGATGCGTCTTGAGCGGCTTGAGGCCTTTCTGGCCGCGCGCCTTCTCTTTCCTTACAGCGGGCTGCGTCGCCATCGCCACCGGCGAGCCTTCCTTCGGCGCGGCGACTGTCACTCCGCCGCCCGGCTTGTTTCCCGCCAAGCCCTTCGCCTTCTTATAGTCCGCGACCGCCTTGCCGAGCGGCCCGCTCAGAAGCGTGTCCAGCCCGGAATCGATATGCATCGTCGCGTATGACGGGTTCAGCTCGATCGCCTTCGCATAGCGCTCCGCGGACTGGTCGTCCAGCTTCTTATACTCAAGCGCTTCGGCCAAATGATAGTGCGCCGCCGAGTAATCGGGAGCCAGTTCGATCGCCTTCTCGTAGTTGACGATCGCCTCGTTGAACTTCTGCTCCTCAACGAGCTTGTTTCCCAATGTATGAAATTTGACCGCCCTCGGATCAATCGCCATTTGTTTTTTTGCTCCTCTTGCGTTCGTATGAAGATGGGATTCCCATGTCTTCCCTATATTTAGCCACCGTCCTGCGGGCTATGTCTATTCCCTTCGCGGAAAGCAGTTTCGCCAAATCTCCATCGGATATCGGGTTCTTGCCGTCCTCATTCGCCAACATGTTCTTTATGTATTCTTTCGGCCGGACCGACGAGTCGAAAAAGAAATCGAAACTCAGTATCTCGCCGCCGGGCACGAGCACGAACTTGCCGGACATCGCCCTCGACACCGTCGACTCGTGCAACCCGGTTTTCTCCGCGAGCCGGCCCTGCGTAAGGCCCGCGTTGAAGTGCGGCAGCCCGTGTATCAAAAAATCGCTCTGCTCCTCGCACAGCGCCTTCGCTATCTTGTCGAGCGTCTCTTTCCTCTGCCCTATGCTGTCCAGAAAAAACTTCGCGCGCCTGAAATAATCGCGGATGTGCGACACCTCGTCGCGGCTGACTCCGCCGCCGCCGGCCTGATACCTCTCGTACATATCCATGTACGACTTGCTGATCCTCAACTGAAAATCGGACAGTTCCAAGACTTCGTACGTCAGCCGCTGCCCGTCATACTTGACCGCTATCGCCGGCCTCGGCATCGCCACAAGCTCGGGCGTGCGGCCCGAATACGCCCGCGCCGGATACGGATTCAGATTCCGCTTTATATATTCCTGCGTCTCGCTGACCCGCACTATCGGGATCCCCAATTCCTCGGCGATCTTTTCGTGGCGGCCCTTGCCGAGGTCCTCGAAATGCTCCGCTATCAGTTTCTCCGCAAGCGCGTTCCCCTTGCCTTCCTCCGCAAGCGCTTTCAACTGTATCATCAGCGCTTCCCTCGGATTCTCAGCCCCCACCCCTATCGGCTCCAGCGCCTGTATGACTTCCACTATCAGCTTTACTTCTTCCTCGCTCGCTTCAAACTTAACCCTCACTTCTTCCGAATCAAATTTCAAAAAACCGTCTTCGTTCACTGAATAAACAAGATATTCTCCCAGCTCGCGCAGCCCGGCCGGATATTGCGAGGACAAAAATCCGCTCATCAGATAATCATGGAACGATCCGACGTGCTGCGAGAACTGGTTCCTCGCCGGATCATCTTCCCACTCGCCCTCCGCATCCTCATACTCATTCTTGTCCGTCTCGTAATCCTGCGAACGCTGCCGGATGAACAGGTCGAGACTGTCTTCTTCCGCGCTCGGCTTCTGTCCGCAATCCGGACACCGGCTTCCTTCCATCGGACGATGGCAAAACGGACACGTCACGACCTCCACCATCTCCAACGCCGGATTCTCAGAAAGCTCTGCTTCTATCTCCTGCACAAGCTCCATCGACGTTAATTGCAAAAGCCGTTGCGAAAGTATGAACTGCGGACTTATCGTCTGTATCTGTCTGACGTCTGTTATCTGCCGAATGTCCAAGTGTTCCGCTCCGGATTAAACTTTTCCACACTCGATGTTTTGTATTATTTTTATGTGCCCCGAATAAACAATTAAATACAATTTCTCTTCTCAGATTCTGTATTGTAACAGAAAATAAATGGAATATTCAAGCAAACACGGCAACAAAACGATAAAACTGGATTATTAACGGTTTAAATACGGGTTAGATTGCCGGCCGCAAAAAAGCGGTCAGGCGATTTTCGCGCGCACCCACGGGATGAGTCCGCCCGCGTCTATAATTTCCTGAATGAAATCCGGCAGCGCCGCCGACGGATAGACGGCGCCTTTTGTTACGTTGGTTATGTTTCCGGCGGCTACATTTATTTCAAGCGCGTCTCCCTGTTCTGTCGCGTCCCAAACGCCGGGCGCTTCGAATACAGGAAGTCCGATGTTTATCGCATTGCGAAAAAATATTCGCGCGAACGAAGTCGCCACCACGCAGGAAATTCCGGCCGCCTTTATGCACACCGGCGCGTGCTCGCGCGAACTGCCGCACCCGAAGTTGTCTCCGGCGACGATGATATCTCCCGGCGCCACGGCTTTCATGAAGTCCGGGAACTCGCCCTCCATGCAGTGCTGCGCCAATATCGCCGGATCCGAAGTGTTCAAATACCGCGCCGGTATGATTATGTCCGTGTCTATGTTGTGTCCGAACTTCCAGCCTTTTCCCTTGAATATCCGCTCGCTCATTTGTTCCTCATTTCAGATCGTCGGGATGCGAAATAGTTCCGGTCACCGCGGACGCGGCCGCCACCGCCGGATTCGACAGATAGACCTGACTCTTCGCATGCCCCATGCGCCCGATGAAATTTCTGTTCGTCGTGCTCACAGCAACCTCGCCCTCGGCGAGTATTCCCATGTGGCCGCCCAAACACGGCCCGCACGTCGGCGTGCTCACCGCCGCGCCTGCCTCGACGAATATTTCTATCAGCCCCTCGCGCATAGCTTCCATATATATTCTCTGCGTCGCCGGAATCACTATCATTCGCACCGACGGATGCACTTTTCTCCCTTTGATTATCTCCGCCGCCATTCTTAAATCCGGCAGCCATCCGTTCGTGCACGACCCGACAAACGACTGGTCTATCCGAACGCCGCGCAGTTCCTCGACCGGCTTCACATTCTCCGGCAGGCTCGGGCACGCTACCTGCGGCCCCATTCCCTCTATGTCAATTTCGATGATTTCCCTGTACTCGCAGTCCGGGTCGCTTTTGTGCGCGACGGCTTTCCTCCTGCCTGTTTTTGCGAGATATTCCGCGACTTTCCCGTCCGCCTC
>Ga0172379_10001304_pt1 | contig 50911 bp, 52 predicted proteins | sample GrowelOW334metaG_FD_119756 | JGI IMG/M metagenome (GOLD analysis project Ga0172379, IMG submission 119756) | Groundwater microbial communities from an aquifer near a municipal landfill in Southern Ontario, Canada - Groundwater well OW334 metaG | ecosystem: Environmental > Aquatic > Deep... | reverse complement strand
GTTTTGAATATCCTTTGTCGAGCAAAATCTTAATCTCCAACCGTTCGGCCGAAGACAAATCCTTGGCTTTTTTCATGTGGTTACTCTATTACAGAGTGTCCTAATTGAGAACGGAATTTAGGGTTCTTAGAAATTCACTTATAGAGGAGTTTAACATAGAGAAGGAGGTCTTTGAAATGGCTTTCAAGCCGATGTCGATAGGGGAGTTCAAAAGAAACACTGGTATTGCCGATGCTTTGGTACCGAGGAAGGCGACTGTAATATCTCTGAGAGAGTTGGCCCAAGTGGGTCGAGTGGAGCAGGTGCGGATTATGCCCAAGGAGGATTATTTGGACAAAATGTTACGCCGAGTTCGTCTCGCCAATGGCGGTTTCCAACTCTATGCTCAAAGTGAATTCTCTCTAGAGAGAGTCTCACCGTTTTCTTTCAAGGTTATCCAGACTTTCGTTCATGGTCGCAAGATTATGGAGTTCTTGCAGGAATTCAACAGCGTTTTTGATGGCTCCTGCGCCTCCAATGGTTTTGCCAAGAAGACACCAATGATTATCTTGGGTCGGCACAACAAGACTGGACAAGTTCTGTTGGCCAACTACCTCCCTCCGATTATTGAGTTGTGCTCTTCTGGCGAAGCCTACTTGCCAGATGGGATGCATCGTTGTTTTTTGGCCAATCGGGTCGGAACAACAGTCGAAGCCATCGTCATCAAGAATGTTCTAGCGCCACCACGAGCCGATCTGATTGATTGGAATGAGGTGTGTTTGGTCGATGAAAAACCGCCGATCGATCAGAGGGTTAGAAATAACAACCCCGATCTCTATCGCGGTTGGGAGCTGGTTGGTATTGATGGTTGACTCCTGCGTGTACACACCCCGAATTCTTGCCGATAGGCAAGAATTCGGGGTGTTTCTTTTTTATATTTTGGTATTTGAATCTTTTCTCAATCAATGGTAGTATTTGAGACATTAAACCCTCATTCTTTGGAAAATTATCCATGAAAAAACCACAAAAAACATCTAAAACTGCTGAAAAAAAAATAGAAGGACAAGTAAAATATAATCATCTCAAAATCGAGAAAAAATGGTCTAAAGAGTGGGAGAAAAATAATCTCAATAAAACTGGTGATGCTGACAAGAAGCCTAAATGCTACGTTTTAGACATGTTTCCCTACCCTTCGGGCGAAGGTCTCCATGTGGGCCACGTAGAGGGTTATACCGCCACTGACATCTATAGTCGTTACAAGCGAATGAGTGGTTTTTCTGTCCTACATCCGATGGGTTGGGATGCTTTTGGTTTGCCAGCGGAAAACTATGCCATTAAAAACAAAGTCAACCCGATGGTTTCAACCAAAAAAAATGTTGATAACTTTCGTCGCCAGTTGAAAATGATTGGTTTCAGCTACGACTGGGATCGAGAAGTAGACACGACTGATCCAGAGTATTACAAATGGACACAATGGATTTTTCTTCAACTTTACAAAAAAGGTTTAGCCTATGAATCATTTGAGCCGATCAATTGGTGCCCATCTTGTCAGACTGGTCTAGCCAACGAAGATCTCGAAGATGGCAAGTGTGAGCGTTGTGGTTCAGAAGTAGAGAAAAAGCCGATGCGTCAGTGGGTGCTCAAAATTACCAACTATGCCGATCGGTTGTTGACCGATCTCGATGGTTTGAATTGGCCGGAATCGGTCAAAGAATCACAGCGCAATTGGATCGGTCGCAGTGAGGGGGCAGAAATTGATTTTATTGTGGCTAAAAAATTTAATTATGTGCTCCTGCATGGTTTTAAAAGTAGTTCCCAGCTTTGCTTTTTCCCGTGGTTAAAAAGTGAATTAGAAAAGCGTGGCCATCGGGTAACAGCTCTCGATTTACCAGATCCTTACTTACCTCAAATTGATCAGCAAGTTGATTATGTTCTTCAAAACGCTAAATTTGATGCCAATACGATTCTGATTGGTCACAGTTTAGGGACAGTGGTGGCGATGAAAATTTTAGAGCGTTTGGAATCACCCATTGCAAAAACGGTTTTGGTTTCTGGCCTAATTGAACCTGATGTTAAAGAAAAAAATATGGCTCTTCCGCTAAAAATTTTCTTTAATTGGAAATTTGATACTGCAAAAATCAAAGCTAACGCTGGTGAAATTAAAATTTTACAAGATCTGACCGATACGGTTATTGGAGACAATCAGCCTGCTGTTATTCATAAAAACTTAGGTGGAGAATTAATTCAATTTGAGGCTGAAAAGCCGCATACTTGCGGTCGAGTGGAGCCCGTGGTTCTCGACCATGCCCTAGAACGCTTGAAAATTTTTACTACCCGCCCCGACACTTTGTTTGGTGCGACTTATATGGTGGTGGCCCCGGAGCATAAGATCGTCAATCGTTTTGCCGAGGATATCCAAAATATGGATGAAGTGAAAAAATATGTCATAGCCACAGCCAAAAAAACGGAAATGGAGAGAACAGCTGAAGGGAGAGAAAAAACCGGTGTCTTACTCAAGGGTTTGGAGGTAGTTAACCCTGCCAATGGCGAACATTTGCCAGTGTTTGTGGCCGACTATGTTTTGCCGGATTATGGTTTCGGGGCGATTATGGCTGTACCAGCTCATGATGAGCGCGATTGGGCCTTTGCCAAAAAATTTAATTTGCCGATCAAGACTGTTATTTGGAATCGAGCCATTTTGGGTGAGCCAAACGAGAGGGTGGTAGAGGACGCCTCGCAGTCAGTCTATATAGGCGATGGATTGTTAATCAATTCAGATAAGTTCAATGGTCTCGCCAACGATAAAGCCAAAATACAAATCACCAAATTTGTTCGTGGTCATATTGTCACCAAATATAAACTGCGCGAATGGGTTTTTTCCCGTCAGCGTTATTGGGGCGAACCGATTCCCATGATTCACTGCGCTAAATGTGGCGTGGTGCCAGTGCCGGAAAAAGATTTGCCAGTCACCCTACCAAAAGTTAAAAGCTATGCCCCGACCGGCACAGGCGAGTCACCTCTGGCCGATATTGATAAATGGGTCAATGTCAAATGCCCTGTTTGTGTTGATAAAGCTAAACGCGAGACCAACACCATGCCCCAATGGGCCGGTTCATCTTGGTATTATCTGCGTTTTATTGATCCTAAAAATAAAAAAGTTCTCGGCGACAAGAAAAAAATGGATCAATGGCTACCTGTTGATATGTATGTCGGCGGAGTTGAACATGCCACTCGTCATCTCATCTACGCTCGTTTTTGGCATAAGTTCCTGTTTGACCTCGGGGTGGTTGGCGCTCCCGAGCCTTTCCAACAATTAAAAAATCAGGGTCTGATTTTAGGCGAAGATAGTCGCAAGATGAGCAAGCGCTGGGGCAATGTCATCAATCCCGATGACATGGTCAAACTCTATGGTGCTGATACTTTGCGTCTCTATGAAATGTTTATGGGCCCATTTGAAATGTCTAAATCTTGGAGTACTGAAAACATGATTGGTTGTCGCCGTTTTGTGGAGCGAGTGTGGCGCGCGACTGAAAAAGTCGAAAAGAGTGGAGAAGCGCCAGAGTTGGAAAGTGAGTTGCATAAAGCGATTAAAAAAGTCAGTGCTGATATTGAAAGTTTTAGTTTTAATACCGCCATCTCGACGATGATGATTTTTGCTAATTTTCTAGAGAAGGCCCCCGTTATTCCCCAGGCGATCATGCTTGATTTTCTAACCTTATTGGCTCCGTTTACGCCCTTTTTGGCTGAGGAGCTTTGGTTGAAGCTTGGTGGTAAAAAATCTGTTCATCAGGCTTTATGGCCAGTTTTTGATGAGAAAAAAATTAAGGCTGAGGGGTTGACAATGGTCGTTTCAGTCAATGGCCGAGTCCGAGATAGCTTTAAAGTAGAGCCGGGGATGGGGGAGGAAGAAGCCAAAAAAATTGCCCTATCGCTACCAACCATTCAGAAGTGGACAAATGACAAAAAAATCATTAGAATAATCTACGTGCCTAATAAGCTTATTAATATTGTTTTAGACTAACTATTGACTTATTTATAGATTAGTGATAGAAATAAATAAACATGGTAAAAGAAACTATCAATTTTAAGCCGAAGGAAATCACCAAAAAGCTGTTGTCACCACTCCAGCCACGCGTGCGTGAGGTTTTAATTCGTCGCTATGGCCTGGGGGCAAGTACCGATCGCGCTACTTTAGAATCAATCGGTTCCGTCTATAAGATTACTCGTGAGCGTGTCCGTCAGATTGAGAATTTTGGCATTACCGCCATCAAGAAATCCAAAAATTACAACCCTGACGAGCCAGCCTTTTTGGACCTAAAGAAAAAGATGGATGATTTCGGTGGTATTGTCCACGAACAAAGCTTCCTCGATTTTATTACTAAAGATGCTTCTACTAAAAACCACCTCCATTTTATTTTGGTAGTGAGTGATGCCTTTTTCAAATTAAAAGAAGATGATAGCTTCCATCATCGCTGGACGACTGATAAAAACTTGGCCGATCGGGTCCAGGTCTCTCTCGATAGTCTGTGTAAAAATTTAAACGATGCCGATCTCTTGTCCGAAGCCGAATTACTCAATCGCTTTTTGACCGAGCTCAAAGATGTCACCAATGATCCAAAATTGGCTGATTTGGCCAAACGCTGGCTAGTGATTTCCAAACAATTGTCTAAAAATCCTTTAGGCGAATGGGGTTTGATTAAGTCGCCAAACGTCAAGATGCGTGGTATTCGTGATTTTGCCTACTTGGTATTGCGCCAGAATGGCTCACCGATGCATTTCTCAGAAGTGGCCAAAGCGATTGCTAAACATTTTGGCCGTAAGGCTCACCCTGCCACTTGTCACAATGAATTGATTAAGGATAGCCGTTTTGTGCTCGTTGGTCGTGGTCTCTATGCTCTAGTCGAATGGGGCTATTCCAAAGGTACTGTCGCTGACGTGATTCGTTCTCTGGTCAAGAAAAACGGCCCATTGACTCGCGAAGAAGTTATCACTAAAGTTTTGAAAGAGCGCCACGTCAAAGAAAATACTATTTTGGTCAATCTACAAAATCCCAAATTATTTAAAAAGACCAAAGACGGACGTTATACAGTAGTTTAAACACAAAAAATATTGTTCAAAAACGCTCTCTCGAGTATAATTGAGAGAGCGTTTTTGTATGACTGAATTTTTCCTACAATCTTTAGGGGGATTGCTGATGAACTTCATGCAGTGGTCTTATCTATGGTTACCGATTTTGACCATGTTTGTTTTTTGGGAAATATATTTACGTTACATTCGAGCCAATTATATTTACAGTGAAGAACGAGTTTTGTTAGAAGTTAAGATTCCTAAAGAAATCACCAAGTCACCAAAAGCGATGGAGCTTTTATTAGAAGTTTTTTATCAGACCTACGAAGGAACAATGATCGATAAGTATGTTGGTGGTAGTATTCGGGGCTGGTTTTCTTTGGAGTTGGTTTCTATTGGTGGGCAAATTCATTTTTATTTTCAGATTCCCAAATTCTTTAAAAATATTGTCGAGGCGCGAATCTATTCTCAATATCCAGAAGTGGAAGTTTCGGAAGCCTCCTATGACTATGTTCTCGGTGTTAATTATGGCCAGCCTGGTTCGGCTTGGGATATTAAATCTTGGGAGTTTAAATTAAACAAGGCTGATGTTTACCCGATCAAAACCTATATTGATTTTGAATTAGAAAAAGACCCTAAAGAGGAATTTAAAATTGATCCTATGACTCCCTTGTTGGAATTTCTTTCCTCGATTAAACCCACGGAGCAGATTTGGATTCAGATTATGATTATGGCTTCAAAATCAGATTGGAAAAAAGATGGCTTAAAAGTAGTAGACGAACTGATGAAGCGCAACACTGATACGGCAGATATGAGTAGCTGGATCAAATTAAGCTCTTCACCAGGTGAGAAAGCCCTGCTTGATTCTGTCGAGCGCAATCTCAGTAAGATGGGTTTTGATGTCGGTATGCGCACCCTCTATGCCGCCACCGAAGGACTTAAACCTAACGTTGGTGTTGGACTCAACTCGGCTTTTAGACAATTTGGGGTCAACAAAGACGACCGGCTCAATAGTCTCAAGCCATCTCTCATGACTAACTTCGATTATTTTTGGGAAGATCCGACTGAGTGGCGAACGAGACGCCTAAAAAAGAAGCATTTTCAGTATTATTGCAATAGAACCTATTTTTATCCGCCGGCCAGTAAAAAACCAATGCTCCTGACGACCGAGGAGATTGCTACCATTTTTCACTTCCCAGGCTCGGTGGCAACGACCCCAACCTTGCAACGTATTCCATCGAAGCGTGGCGAACCGCCAGTCAATTTGCCAACAATTTAATCCTATCGCTCGCTAAAATTACATGAAAAAACATATCGACACTATCCAAATCGATCCTAAACATGATTTTATAGAAAAAAAATTTCGGGCCGATCGCCAGCATCTCTATGTTTGGCTGGCGACGGTTGTAATTATTTTATTAACAATTTTTGTTTTGGTGACTTCACCACAAACCTTGCCACCAAAGGGGGTGCAAATGGAAATAAAAAAGGGTTCATCTTTGCCGGTGGTGACCGATCAACTTTATAACAATAAAATCATCCGTTCCAAAGCAATTTTCACTACACTGATGCGTTTGACTGGTTCAGATAAACATATTAAGACTGGTATCTATCTCTTTGCTTATCCTCGTAACATGATGCGAATAGTTTGGCAGTTGCGTCGTGGTGATTATGGGGTAGAAATGATCAAAGTGACTTTTCCCGAAGGTGCCACCAATGCTGAGTTTGCTTTGATTTTGAAAAAAGCTCTGACTAATTTTAATACTAAAGAATTTGTTACTAAGACTACCGATTTGGAAGGTCAGCTTTTCCCCGAGACCTACTATGTCTCACCACTGGCTTCGACTGATCAGATTATTGAACAGATCCATTCGATCTATCAGGAAAAAATAAAGCCTCTGCAAACAGTGATTGCCGAATCGGGCAAAAGTGAAAATGAGATTTTAACCATGGCTTCACTGTTAGAAGAAGAAGCTAAAAATTATGAAGCGAAAAAAATCATTTCTGGTATTTTGTGGCGGCGCATTGCCTCTGGTATGAAGCTCCAAGTTGATGCAGTCTTTCCTTATATTATGAATAAAAATACTTTCACTTTGACTAAAAAAGATTTGAAAGTTGATTCACCTTACAACACCTATCGTTATGCCGGCCTGCCACCTGCTCCGATTAGTAATCCAGGTATTGATTCGATTCTAGCCGCTCTCTATCCCGAGGACAGCACCTACGTCTTTTATCTTTCCGATAAACAAGGTAAGATGCATTACGCCGATACTTATGAGGAGCATTTAGTTAACAAGAAGAAGTATCTCGGCGGATAATCTTGTCCCGTTAGAAACCGCGATCGCAGAGGGTGCTAAAAATAATATGAAGAAAATTTTATTAACTAAAGTAAAAAAGACGGAAAGCGATATTTTGGTCGCGATCTGTTTCTAATGGGATGAGGAAGCATAATCTTGCTTTTATTGACCTAGAAACTACTGGGTTGGATCCTGATCGCCATGAAATTATTGAAGTGGGTTGTATTATTGTGCACCAAAGTGTTTGGCCCAATGGCGAGAGGATTTTTGAAGTAATCGAAGAATTTGAATATAAAGTCAAACCGGAACACTTAGAGACAGCTGATCCAGATGCTTTACGGATCAATAGCTACAATGAGATGGAGTGGATGTTTGCCCCCGATCTCAAAGCGGTAATGCAAATTATCGCTGATAAAACAGCCGATTGTGTCATGGTGGGACAAAATGTCTTTTTTGATTGGAGTTTCCTCAAAGAAGCTTTTGCTAAAACTGGTGTGGCCAATCGGATGCATTTCCAACGTTTAGATTTGATTTCAATGGTTTTTGCTAAACATCATGATGATGAAGCTTTAGAGCGTTTCAATCTGGGCGCCCTGGCTAGATATTTTGGTGTAGAAAATGAGAAGGCTCACTCGGCTCTGGCTGATATCCGGGCCACTTTCGAAATTTACAAAAAGCTCCTGAAGCGCTAAGTTGGTCTTATGAAGGCAAAAAAGACAGTCTTTGTTGGTATGTCAGGCGGAGTAGATTCGTCTGTTGGGGCGGCTTTGTTAAAAAAACAAGGTTATTCTGTCGTTGGTATTTTTATTAAAATCGAGATTGGGGGAGACTGCTCTTGGCGTTTGGAGAGGCGAGCCGCTTTTACCGCCGCGGCCATTCTCGATATTCCGCTTTATACTATTGATTTATCGAAAGAGTATGAGCAAGCAGTGGTAGATTATATGTTGGAGCAGTACCGCGCCGGCCGGACACCCAATCCTGATGTGATGTGCAACCAGCAGATCAAGTTCGGAGCTTTTTATGATTGGGCCATCACTCATGGCGCTGAATATGTCGCGACAGGCCACTATGCCAAGCAATCAGCTGGCCAGATGCTGATTCCGGCCGATAAGACCAAAGACCAGACTTATTTCTTGTATGCCATTGATCGTGAGAAATTATCACAAATCCTTTTTCCTCTCGGTGATCTAAAAAAAGAGGAAGTGAGAAAATTGGCTCAGAAGTTCGGCTTGGCCAACGCTGACAAGCCCGATAGTCAGGGTCTGTGCTTTGTCGGTGATTTTGATTTTAAGAAATTTTTACGAGAAAAAATCGGGGTGAAAAAGGGGATGGTGAAAAATGAACAAGGGGCGGTAGTGGGTGAACATGACGGAGTCTATTTATTTACCATCGGTGAACGCCACGGTTTTACTATTCACCAGCAAGCTAGTGATGAAAAACCTTATTATATTGTGGCTAAAGATTTGGCCAATAACATTTTGACGGTTTCGACTAATCCTCTGTCTGGCTCATCTGATCAAGTCGGCACCATCACCCTCGAAAATGTAAACCGCCTCACTGTGCGAGATTGGATTTCGCACAAATTATATCAGGCACGCTTGCGCCATCGTGGAGCTCTGACTGCTTGTCAGGTGGAGGAGAAGACCAATGGTGAGCTAGTGGTAACTTTTACCGAGCCGGTCACTTCACCCGCTTCCGGCCAGTCAGTGGTGATTTATGATGGCGAGGTTTGTTTGGGAGGTGGCATCATTCGTTAAATATGGTAAATTATCTCTATGACTTCCAATGAAATTCGCGACCGGTTTCTAAAATTTTTTGCCGATCGGGGACACACTATTATTCCGTCCGCTCCGCTCATTCCCGAAAATGATCCTTCGGTTCTCTTTAATACGGCCGGTATGATGCCGCTAGTGCCCTATCTCCTCGGTCAAAAACATCCGGCCGGTCAGAGGATTGCCGATGTTCAAAAATGCGTTCGCACTACTGATATTGATGATATTGGCGACAATACTCACCTGTCTTTTTTCCAAATGCTCGGCAATTGGTCACTCGGTGATTATTTTAAAGCCGAGGCGATCAAGTGGAGTTGGGAATTGCTCACTGATAAAAATGAAGGCTTCGGTCTCGATCCCGCGCGTCTCTATGTGACGGTTTTTGCTGGCGACGAAAATGCTCCCCGCGATGAAGAGTCGGCCCAGATCTGGCAATCTGTCGGCGTGCCAGCTAATCGGATTTTTTATTTACCGGCCGAAAACAATTGGTGGAGTCCTGGTGACAACGGCCCTTGTGGTCCCGATTCGGAAATGTTTTATGATGTCACCGAAGCTGGTCTGGGTGACATTACCCTAGAAGAATATCAATCAGCTGATGGCCGTCGTGATGTTGTCGAGATCTGGAACGACGTTTTTATGGAATACGAGAAAAAGGACGGCCAAGTGATCGGCAAGCTGGCTCAAAAGAACGTAGATACTGGTGCCGGTCTCGAACGTCTCACTATGGTCTTGCAGGGTAAAAATAATGTTTATGATACTGACCTGTTTGCTCCGCTAATCTCGACCATTCGCGCCCAAGCCCAAAAATCCGACCTCAAAGCCGAAAGAATAGTGGCGGACCACCTCCGATCCGCTGTTTTTATGATCGCCGATGGTGCTCTACCTTCCAATACTGACCGTGGTTATGTTCTCCGTCGTCTCCTGCGTCGCGCTGTGCGCTTTGCCGACCAGATTGGCCTACCTGCCGGCTCTCTGGTGACCCTAGCCGAGCAAATCATCGCTCAGTATGGTGATTTTTATCCTGAATTGACTGCCAACAAAACTAAAGTCCTCGAGGCTATTAGCGCCGAAGAAAATAAGTTTCGATTAACCCTGGAAAGAGGTCTAAAAAAATTGGAAATTAAAATTAAAGGACCGATTAACCAAGATGTAAAAGATATAAAAGCCTTTGAAAATATTCCTTTCTCTTTAACTGGTAAACAAGCATTTGATTTATATCAAGAGGATGGTTTTCCAATAGAATTAACTTTAGAAATCGCTAAAGAAAAAGGAGTAGTTGTTGATATGGATGGTTTTCAAAAAGAGATGAAACAACATCAAGATCTCTCAAAAGCTGGCGCGGAGCAAAAATTCAAAGGGGGACTAGCCGGCACGGGCGAGATGGAGACCAAATATCACACTGCCACTCACCTCCTGCTCGCTTCTTTGCGCCAAGTCCTCGGCACCGACATTGTGCAAAAGGGGAGCAATATCACCACCGAACGCCTGCGTTTTGATTTTAATTGGCCCGAAAAACTGACCGCCGAGCAATTAAAAGCAGTCGATGACCTAGTTAACGAAAAAATTGCCGAGAAAATTCCAGTGGAGATGCTTGAATTACCAAAAGAAGAAGCTCAGAAAATCGTCACCACCCTGTCTTTTGACCTGTCTAAGTACGGCGATATGGTCAAGGTTTATAAGATTGGATCATTCAGCACCGAATTCTGCGGTGGTCCTCATGTTGCCAATACCGCCGACCTGGGAACTTTCAAAATCACCAAGGAAGAAGCCGTCGCCGCCGGGGTGCGAAGAATCAAGGCGGTGTTGGAATAACTTTTAAATTTTGCACTGCAATTTTGCATTTTTTACCCTATTGAATAGTAAAGCTAATTTGTAAACAAATTATTCTATAGGGTGAATTTTTGAATTTTTAATTATCTTCGTGCTATAATTACCTCATGAGCTTTTTCTCTAGGGGTAAGAAAGAAAAAGAGTCTTTAGTTGTTGGTCTGATTGCCATCGGTAGTGGTGGTATTGAGGCTGCGATTGCTCAAAATGGAGCGATTGTCTTTTCGGCTAAAAAAGATTTAACTAGCTCGGCTCGTGATAGTATCGAAAATTTTAGCACAGCTATCTATCAAGGTCTGACCGAAGTTTTAACCGAACTCCAAAAATCTTCTGCCCCCAAACCCACTGCCTATCACTGCATTTTACCGGCCCCACTTTTTATTAACGGCATCAAGACTCTCGAAGTGAATAAAGACCAGCCTTTTCTGGTGGACAAAAAGCTGATTGATAGTCTGATGGCGGAATCGGTTAAAAGTTTTATGGCCGATCAAACACCTCTTTTTACTCAATTTACTGGTGATACTAATCGCTTGATTGAAAATGATATCTTTACCGCCGAGCTCAATGGCTATCGCGTCAATGACTGTTTGGGTCAAAAAACCAAGAGCCTGAAATTGATACATGGCCTTAGTTATGGCTCAAATAAAATTATGTCCGAGATAGAGAAGACTATCAAAGCTGGCACCCAACAGGAGAATATTCGTTTTCATACTTTCCCCGCCACCGCTTTTATGGGTCTAGATGCTCTGCTGGGTAACGACAGGGATGATTATCTAGTGATTGATGCCGGTGGGGAATTTACTGACATTGCCGTGGTTCACGATCGCGCCCTCGTCACTCATTTTTCTTTTCCTTATGGTTTTAATTTTATGCGCCGAAGTTTGGCCGAAAGTCTAGGTAGCACCCCGGCTGATGTGGTTTCCACTATCAAACTTTATTTTCAAAATAAACTAACAGATGACGCTCGGGTTAAATTTGAAGCCGTTGTAGCTAAAGAGAGAAAAGCTTGGTTGGAATATTTTTTGGCCGCTTTTAATAATATCTCAGCCACGACTTTTGTTTTTCCGACAATCTACTTATTGGGCGACGAGCTATCAACACTATTTATTCAAGATTTCATTCGTGATCCAGCTTTGCAAGAATTAGTTATCAATAAAAAGTATTTTAATTTATCCACTGTAGCGGCACTATTGAATTTGTCGCCAATAAAATCTACAATGTTTACTGGCGCTTCGCCTTTTCTCAATTTAGTAGCGCCAGTTTTTTCTAAAAGTCTGTAAAATAAATCTTTTAAAATCGTATGAAAGATATTAATCTTAAGAAATCTTCAAAAACTACTTTGCCTTCAGAAAAAAAAATTAGTCGCGCTGACGAAATAGAAGAAATTTATCGTGGGGCTAATCATAGCCATCGAGATACTAACCCCGAAGAAGATTGGTCACGAGCCGTTTCTCGTCGTCAGCCTAAATGGCGAAAATGGTTGGGAACGGCTTTGGTTTCAGTCGTTGTTGTAGCCCTATTGATGGTGGTATGGGGTATGTTTTTTGGTAAAGCTACCGTTATTATTGCTCCCAAACAGGGTGGTCTATTTTTGAGTGGGGTAGAAGATGCTACTAAACGTGATACGACCAGCAGTAGCACTGCCGCCACCTTGTCATACGATACTGTTTCCAAAGTAGAAGATAGTGAAAAGGTTCTAGTTAATGCTTCAGGTCAAGAAAAAGTGGAAAAGAGAGCCGAGGGTCAGGTCGTTGCTTACAACCAAAATACCACCAAGCAGAAACTAGTCGCCAATACTCGTTTCCAGGCCCCTGATAGCAAGATTTACCGTCTAAAAGAGGCCATTTCCATACCGGCTGCTGTCAAAAAGGGCACAGAGGTCACCCCGGGTTCAGTTTTAGCCGTCGTCATAGCCGACAAGGCTGGTGCTGAGTACAACCGCTCGGCTACCGATTTTACGATCCCTGGTTTTGCTGGTACAGCTAAGTTTAAAACTATCTTTGGTCGGTCCAAAGCCGATATTAAAGGCGGTTTTGTTGGGACTGTTCGTAAAGTCTCTCAGGCTGATTTAGATAAAAATCGTGCTGAATTACAAAAGATTTTACGCGACCGCCTGATCGTCAAAGCCAAACAAGATGTCCCGGACGAATATATTTTGTTTACTGATGCGGTTAAAATTAATTACGAGGACCAAGTCATCAATGATACTACTTTGTCGGCTGATAAAGCTTATGTGGCAGTTAAAGCCACCCTTTCCGGCATCATCTTTAAGCGAACTGAATTAGCCGGCTTTTACGCCCAAAAATTAATTCCCAATTACGACAATACTCCAGTAGAAATCACCAATCTTGAGTCTTTAGAATTTGCCCTACAAAATAAAGATATTTTGGACTTGGAAAAGACCGCCAAAATCTCCTTTAGTTTAGACGGTACTGGTAATGTTGTTTGGACTTTTGACCAAAATAAAGTCAAAGACCGTCTAATTGGACTAGGTAAGAAAGAGGCCGAAAAAGTCTGGCCAGATTTTGGCTCTATTGGCCAAGTAAGGGTCGTCTTTTTCCCACCCTGGCTCTGGACTTTCCCCACCGACAAGGATAAAATAATAATTGAAATCGATAAGGTAGCCAAAAAGTCATAATCCCTTGACTTTAGGGGTTATAATTTGCTACTATGCATTTTGGTAAACATGAGTGAAAACAATATACTCTCCTCTAAAGGAGAAGAGCTGGTTCCGGGCGTCATTACTGAGGCCCTACCCAACACGCTTTTTAAGGTTAAAATAGAGAATCCAGAAGAAAAAGAAATCCTGGCTTATCTGTCTGGCAAGATGCGCCTCAATCGCATTCGAGTCTTGATAGGTGACAAGGTTTCTCTGGTCCTCGATCCTTATGGCGGTAAAGGGCGGATTATGCGCCGCCTGTAGACCTCTGTTTACCTAATTTTTATTTATCCCGTCAGAAATTTTACTTTCCAATAAAATTGTGTTAGAAATAACAAACGGGCTAAAAGTTTAATCAGTATTAATACAAGCAGGTATAAATTTCTATTGGGATGAAAGTACGATCCACTATTAAAAAGCGTTGTGCACAATGCAAGATGGTCAAAAGACGCGGCCATCTTTATATTATTTGCCCAAATAAACCGCGTCATAAGCAAAAACAAGCCTAAATATGCGTATCTCAGGTATTACCATTCCTAATGGCAAGCGTTTAGATATTTCTCTGACCAGTATCTTCGGTATTGGTCGTCCTTTGGCTAAGAAAATTTTAGCTGAAGCCAAAGTTGACGCCGCCGCTAAAGCTGACAAAATTTCAGCCGAAGAAGAGGCCCGTATCCGTAAGATTGTCGAATCAATGCGTATCGAAGGCGATTTAAAGCGTGAAGTTTCCGGCAATATTAAGCGTTTAAAGGATATCAAGTGCTATCGCGGATCCCGCCATGCCCACAGTCTCCCTAGTCGCGGTCAACGCACCAAGACCAACTCCCGTACTCGTCGTGGTAACACTCGTAAGACCATGGGTTCTGGTAAGAAGAAAGTAGAAAAGAAATAGTTCCCCTCCTAAATTTTCAACCAAAATGAATAAAATCAACAAAAATCAGAATAAGGTAGAAAATATGACTTTTGGCCATGGTCGCTTTATTAATGAAAACTTTGGAGGGTAAATATGGGAAAGAAACGAATCATCAAAAAGTCTGGCAGTGAAGGTGAAGGCCAAAAGCGTTCATCGGCTCGTGCTACCAAGCGCAAGATTGACCACGGTGTCTTGCATATTAATGCTTCCTACAACAACACCACTATCAACCTAGCCGACAGAGAGGGTAAAGTTGTAGCCTGGTCTTCATCCGGTTCACTTGGTTTCAAGGGTTCCAAAAAGGGGACTCCTTTTGCCGCTGGCAAGGTAGGCGAACTCTTGGCTGACAAGGCTTTGACTATGGGTATGAAGGAGGTTGATATTGTGATCAAGGGCATTGGTTCTGGTCGCGAATCAGCCATTCGTTCCTTTATTGCCAAGGGTTTTGTGATTAATCGTATCCAGGATAAAACACCGGTTCCGTTTAATGGTCCCAAGGCACCAAAGCCTCGTCGCGTTTAATATTTAATTTCAGTTTTTACTTTTCACTACTATGCAAATCGGACCACGTTATAAAATTTGTCGTCGCCTCGGAGATCGGGTTTTTTCCAAGTGTCAGACTACTAAGTTTACTGTTTCTGGTGTCGAGAAAAAGACCAAGGGTGGCGCCAATGCCAAACGCGGTCGCCGTGGTGGTAGTGAATATGGCCAGCAATTGCTGGAAAAACAAAAGGCTCGTTTTGCTTACGGTATCAGTGAGCGCCAATTTTCTAATTACGTCAAAAAAGCTCGCGCTATCAAAGGTGGCAACCCTTCACTAGAACTCTTCAAACAATTAGAGAGCCGTTTGGACAATATTGTTTTCCGTTTGGGTTTGGTACCATCTCGCTTGACTGCTCGTCAGATCGTCTCTCATGGTCATATCATGGTCAATGGTCGCAAGACCACTGTGCCTTCGGCCATGATTACTATTGGCAATATCGTTTCTATCCGTCCTGGTAGCCGAGAGATTGGTCCTTTCCGTAATTTAGCTGAACGCCAAAAGGATTACAGTTCACCTAACTGGTTGTCTTATGATTTGGACAAGAACGAAGGTTTGATTAAAGGTGAACCGATTATGGGTCAAACTGAAGTGACTTTGAACTTCAGCGCCATTCTCGAATATTATAGTCGCGTATAATTTTATAAAAGGTCTTATTTTTTTATTAATCTAGCTAATTGTCTATGCCTGATTTCAACATTATCTTACCCTCCAAGCCGAGTATCATCGCCGAAGATAGCTTCTCCGGTGTTTATGAAATAGACGGTTTGTACCCTGGTTATGGGCATACCTTGGGCAACTCATTGCGACGAATTATTCTTTCGTCTTTGCCTGGTTTTGCGATTACCACTGTCAAAATTGACGGTGTTAACCATGAGTTTTCGACGATCGAAGGTGTGAAGGAAGATGTTATTACTATCATCCTCAATTTGAAGCGCACCCGTTTCAAAGTAGTCGGTGATGAAGCCCAAACTATTTATATCAAGGCAAAAGGTGTCAAAGACATCTCGGCTGGTGATATTGAGGTACCTGGGCAGGTGGAGGTCATGAATAAAGACCAACACATCGCCACTATTACCGATAAAAATGTTTCTTTGGACATTGAGATCACTCTAGAAAAAGGTCTCGGTTATATGCCAAAGGAAGTTTTGAAAAAAGATAAAGTAGATATTGGCATGATTGCCACTGATGCTATTTTTACCCCAATTCGTCGCGTTAGCTATGAAGTCGAGCCAATGCGCGTTGGTGATCGTACTGATTACAACAAACTCCGCGTCAGTTTAGAAACTGATGGTTCCATCTCTCCTCGCGAGGCTCTCGAGCGTTCGATTCAAATCATGATTGCTCAGCTTAAAGCCGTGGTTGGTTTTATTGAAGAAGATGAAGTAGATTCGACTGATGATAGCGCCGATGGTTTTACCGCCGCTGATGGGGCTGATAAAGCTGAGACCAAAGAAGACGAGGATTTCTTGAAAACTCGGATTGAAGATTTGAATTTATCACTTCGCACTCAAAAAGCACTCGCTGGTGCTAGTATTCGCACTGTCGGGGGCTTGATCCGCAAGAAGATTGAGGATTTGCTTGAAGTTGATGGTTTAGGGGACAAGGGAATCCAAGAAATCAAGCAGGCATTGAGTAATTTCGGAATTGTGTTAAAGTAGGCAAGCAGTAAAAAATAATTATGAAGCACCACCAAACAGCCAGAAAATTAGGACGAAAGACCGGACAACGGACGGCTCTTTTGCGTACCTTGGCTGGCTCTCTCATTTTACGTGACCGCATTAAGACAACCGAGGCTAAAGCCAAGGAATTACGTCCTTTTATTGAAAAGATTGTCACTAAGGCCAAGGAAGACACTGTCTCCAAGCGCCGTTTGGTGGTGGAAGTGCTCGGTGGTGGTCAGCGCTTAGAAAAGCTTTTCAAAGTGATTGGTCCTCGCTATATTAGTCGCCCAGGTGGCTATACCCGCATTCTCAAATTGCCAGCTCGCCAAGGTGATGGCAGTAAAATGGCCGTAATCGAATTTGTCTAAAAAATATCATGCCTAAAAAAGTAGCTACAACTGAAGTTAAGGTCGAAAGAAAGCCCAGCTTGACCAAAAAGGTCTTGCCGGTGGTTAAAGCTGAAACTTTTACTATTGATGCCACTGACCAAGCGATTGGCCGAGTGGCCACTAAGGTTGCGATGCTTTTGCGTGGTAAAAACAGCGCCTCTTTCACTCCTCATCTCAAGCCAGTCAATAAAGTCATTGTCACGAATGCCAGCAAGATGAAAATTACCGAAAAGAAAGCTCTCCAGAAAACTTATTTCCGACACAGTCATCAGCCGGGTGGTGACAAATATCCTACCTTAAACCAAATTGTCACCAAAAAAGGTTATCGTGAAATTTTGCGCAAAGCGGTTCACGGCATGTTGCCACACAACCGTCAGCACTCGATTATGATGACCAATCTAAAAATCAGCGAATAATTTATATATGGCAACCGCTACTGAAAAAAGATATATTGAGAAAATGGGACGTCGCAAGACTTCCTCGGCTCGTGTTCGCATTACTCCTGCTTCTAAAATGAGCGTGGTAATCAATGACAAGCCAGTCGAAGAGTATTTTCCAACTGTTGATATGCAGACTGTGGTCAATGAACCATTTGCTATTTCTCAAACTGCTCAAAAATTTACTATCACTGTTGTGGCCAAGGGCGGTGGTATTCATTCCCAGGCCGAGGCTGTCCGTCATGGTATCGCCCAAGCTTTAGTTGAATTCGACGCCGACAACAAGACCACTATCAAGAAAGCTAAGCTCCTCACTCGCGACGCTCGCGCCAAGGAACGCCGCAAATTCGGCCTCAAGAAGGCTCGCAAGAGCCCACAGTGGTCCAAACGCTAACCTAAATCTTACCCAACCGCCCAGCTTGCCAGCTGGGCGGTTTTGGTATTTAATAAAAAAGGAAAAAACGTAAACCACCAACGAAGGGAGGTGATTAGTTTGTCAAAAGAAAACGAGGTACAATTGTGCAATTGCCATGTCAGTGGTCCTGGTTTTGCCGTTAGGCTTTCGACCGATTTGATTGGGAATATTATTGTTACAACACAGAATGGATCTCCACCAGTTTTTTCTTTCTCACAAATCGAGGCTGGAAGATTTTCCATCACTCCCGATACTCAACTTACCAAAGTAAGAGGCTTGGAGACAGTTGCTGTCGCCGGAGCGACAATCGAGGTTGATGGGGGTACCCACGCTATTCGTTTTGAGAAAGAGAGAGTAACTCACATTCTCAACCTCCAACCCGCCGCCCGATGAATGAGAACCCCCCCAATGGAGGCCGTCTCATTTCCGGGCGGTTTTCATTTGTTTTTATTTATTTTTATGCCAAGATAACAACAGCCAAATACTAATGCTTGCCTCAGGCTCCTGGGAGCGGAAACTCGATTGTCCATCGAGTAGGCAGTGTACCGGCAACAACGGGTACACCGGGTGAGTAGTACGGCAGTATTTGGTCAGGGGCAAAAGACCACTAGATATCGAGGAGTTGTGGTATCTAATGCTGGTGTATTGCCCCGTTTTTTTCTTTTTTATGTTCGACATCGGATGTCGAACATTTTATCTTTTTATGATAAGATAATAACTATGAGAGAAAAACCTGACAGGGATCAAATTTACCATGTCTTTAATCGTGGAGTAGAAAAGAGGATAATTTTTACAAACGATAATGATCGCCGACGTTTTATTTCGTGTCTTTATTTTTTTAATGATCTAAATCCTACAGATAATATTTGTCGTTTGTTCGACATCGGATGTCGAACAAACGACAAAAGAAAAAAATTGGTAGAAATCTTGGCTTTTGTTTTGATGGATAATCATTTTCATTTATTAGTAAAACCATTGATTAAAGATGGTTTATCTGAATTTATGAAAAAATTAGGAATTGGTTATACAAAATATTTTAATATTAAATACCAACGGGTAGGTCCTTTGTTCCAAGGAAAGTATAAATTTGTTTTAATGGAAACAGATGAACAATTATCTTACATTCCACACTATATTCATTTAAATCCAGTGGAAATTATTGAAAAAAAATGGAAAGATAAAGATATCGCCAATAGTCAAAAAGTTTTTGATTTTGCTAAATCATACCGCTGGTCAAGTTTGTCTGATTATCTAGGTGATAATCAATTTAAAAATATTATTAATAAAAATATTTTATTTGATCAAATTTGTGACCATGAAGAATACAAGAAAGACGTCTTAGATTGGCTAACATCAATAGACTCTTCATTAGTAGTTGATGAAATGAGTGATCTTATGTTAGAGTAAGAATGTTCGACATCCGATGTCGAACAAAAAAGCGAAAAAATATTGAAAATAAAGGACTTTTTTGCTCTTGAAATATATTATTTGTGATTTATAATACTCACTACCATGCTTAATCATTCTTCTAAAAAACAAAAAGACGATCCAGTGGATGATTTAAAAAACGAGCCAATTTTGTCTGGAAGCGATGATATTGTCGAGGAAACGGGCGAAATTGAATTTGACGAGACCGACGGTAACCTCCGTGACAAGCTCAAAAAGCTCCGAGCTGAATTAAAAGAAGTCCAGTCCGAACGAGCCGAATACTTAGCTGGCTGGCAGAGAGCCAAAGCTGATTACGTCAATCTTAAACGCGAAGCTGAGAAAGAAAAGCAAGATTTAGCCAAGTGGGCCCGCGAAGGCCTGCTCCACGAGCTTCTCCCTCTAGCTGACAGTTTTGATATGGCCATGGCCAATCGCGAAGCTTGGGAAGCTGCTCCGGCCAATTGGCGCCAAGGCATCGAGTATATCTACAGCCAGCTCCAAGTGATTCTACGCGACAATGGCCTCGAACCGATCGATCCTCTGGGAGAAAAATTTGATCCGGCAATCCATCACTGTCTAGCTACGATCACTACCGACAACGAAGCCGACGAAGATAAAGTGCTGGAAGTTTTAAAGAAAGGTTATATCATGAATGGGAAAGTTGTCCGACCAGCTCAAGTGAAAGTAGGAACCCGCCAAAATTTTTCTTTACCCACCTAACTTTTTTAAAAGTTTGGCGGGAAGAAAAACTTAGGCGGACAAGAAGAATAAATATTAATAAAATTATTAAGTAATAAATAAAAAATAATATGAGTAAAATTCTTGGTATTGATTTGGGTACAACGAACTCGGCGATGGCCTTCGTAGAAGGTGGTGAGCCGAAAATTATTGAAAATACCGAGGGTGTCCGCACCACCCCGTCTATTGTCGCTATGTCCAAAGCCGGCGAGCGCTTGGTTGGTCTTTTGGCCAAACGCCAAGCCATCACCAACCCGAAAAATACTGTCCACGGCATCAAACGCCTGATGGGTCATAAATTTAGCGATCCTAATGTCCAAAAAGATAAAGGTCTAGTTTCTTTTGCCATTGAAGCCGCTGATGACGGTGGGGTCAAAGTTATGATGGGCGACAAGTACTCTCGTCCCGAAGAAATCTCCGCTATGATCCTCGCCAAACTCAAACATGATGCTGAAGCCAAAATCGGTGAGAAGATCGACGAGGCTGTTATCACGGTCCCGGCCTACTTTGACGACTCTCAACGCAAAGCGACAAAAGATGCTGGTGAGATTGCTGGTTTCAAAGTTCGTCGTATTATCAACGAGCCGACCGCGGCTGCTCTGGCCTACGGTCTCAATAAAAAGAAAGATGAGCAAGTGGTCGTCTACGACTTTGGTGGCGGTACTTTCGACGTCTCCGTCCTAGAAATCGGTGGCGATGAAGGCGAACAAAGCATTCAGGTCAAATCTACTGATGGCGACTCGCACATGGGTGGTGAAGACATTGATCAAAAAATCATCGCCTGGATTGGCGAAGAATATAAAAAAGAATCGGGGATTGATGTTACAAAAGATGAGCTCGCTCTCCAGCGCCTCAAAGAAGCGGCCGAAAAAGCCAAACATGAGCTCTCAACTGTCACCGAATCAGAAATTAATATTCCGTTCATTACCTCTGACGCTTCCGGTCCTCGCCACTTGGCTCTAAAAATGACTCGCGCCAAACTAGAAGAACTAGCCGACGAGTACATCGCTCGTTCGATCGAGATCACCAAACGGGCTGTCGATGCTTCTGGCTTTAAATTGACTGACATTGATGAAATTATTCTCGTCGGTGGTCAGACTCGTATGCCGAAAATTCAAGAAGAAGTAAAAAAGCTTTTTGGCAAAGAACCAAACCGCTCGATCAACCCAGACGAAGTTGTTGCCATTGGCGCCGCGGTCCAGGCTGGTATTTTCCAGGGTGATGTCAAAGACGTCTTACTTCTCGATGTTACTCCTTTGTCGATGGGTATCGAAACCATGGGCGGAGTAGCGACTAAAGTCATCGAACGCAATACCACTATCCCGACTTCACGCAGTCAAACTTTCTCGACCGCCGCTGATAATCAAACCTCCGTCGAAATCCATATCGTCCAAGGTGAACGCGAACTGGCCGCTGACAACAAATCTCTCGGGCGCTTTATTCTCGATGGTATTCCACCAGCTCCCCGTGGTCTGCCTCAAATCGAAGTGACTTTCGATCTCGATGCTAATGGTATTCTGTCAGTCAAAGCCAAAGACAAGACTAGCGGCAAGGAGCAGTCCATTCGCATCGAAGCCAAGACCAGCTTATCCAAAGAAGATATTGAACGAATGAAAAAAGAAGCCGAAATTCATGCCGAAGAAGACAAGAAAAAACGCGAATTGATCGACGCTCGCAATAATGCCGACCAACTCATCTACACCGCCGAAAAATCTCTGCGCGAAAATGGTGAGAAGATTAGTGCTGAAACCAAAACCATTATCGAAGAAAAATTGGAGGCTTTAAAGAAAGCCAAAGATGGTGACGATAAGAGTATTATTGATGTCGCTTCACAAGTCTTGTCACAAGAAATGCAAAAAATCGGCGAAGAAATGGCGAAGAATAATCAACCTGAAGCTGGTACCCCTGGTGAAGAAAAGAAGGAAGGCGAAGCCGGTGCAGGAGAAAATGTAAAAGATACTGAGGCAAATTAATTGGTTCCTAAAAATTAATAATGAAAGACTACTACCAAATTCTCGGAGTTGATAAAAAAGCGTCTAAGGAGGAAATTAAAAAAGCCTTTCGGCATTTGGCGCACCAGCATCATCCGGATAAAACTGGTGGTGACGATACCAAATTCAAAGAAATTAGCGAGGCCTTCCAAATCCTGTCTGACGATCAAAAAAGATCACAATACGATATGTATGGCTCGGCTGGACCTAGTCAGGCGGGTGGTCAGGGTGGTCCTTTTGGTGGATTCGATTTCTCTGGTTTCCAGGGAGCCAACGGCCAAGGCTTTGAATTCGACCTCGGTAGCATCTTTGGTGACTTTTTTGGTGGCCGAGGTCGAGAGCGTCGCGGTCGTGACATCTCGGTAGATATCCAAGTCACTTTTGCCGAAGCGATCTTTGGTGTTGAAAGAAAAATTCTGATCAATAAAATTGCTCAGTGTGATACCTGTACTGGCACAGGAGCCGAGCCTGGTTCCAAAACCAAAACTTGTTCAACCTGTAATGGCAAAGGAAAAGTTCAAGAATCTCAACGTTCAATTTTCGGCGCTTTTTCTACCGTCAAAGAATGTGAGAAATGTCATGGCACTGGCCAAGTCCCAGAAAAAGTTTGTCATACTTGTCATAGTGACGGCGTGATCAAAAAACAAGCTGAGATTGTTGTAGCTGTCCCGGCTGGTATTGAACCGGGTGAGATGATTCGTCTAGCTGGCCAGGGTGAAGCGATTATTGGTGGTCCGACCGGCGATCTGTATATTAAAATTCACGTCGAGAAACATCCGATTTGGCACCGCGAGGAAGCCAACCTCGTCACTGATATTAAAGTTAAGCTCTCAGATGCTTTGCTCGGCTTGGACTACCCACTCAAATCACTCGAAGGTGATCTCACTCTGAAAGTGCCTGCGGGTACCAACAACGGCGAAGTCTTGCGAGTCAAAGGCAAGGGTGTGCCTCTGCGTGGTGGTCGCCGTGGCGATCTCTTGATCAAGGTTAGTGTCACTATGCCCGGCAAACTGTCGAAAAAAGCTCAAAAATTAATCGCTGAACTAAAAGACGAAGGTGTCTAGATTCAAAAAAATTTTAACCGCTTTGGTTAAAGCGCTGGTAATAGTTTTCGCTTTGATTGGTTTTATTTTAACCGCCGGCTTTTTGGCGCAATATTTCGGTTGGACCAAAGTGCCAGGGGCGATTGATTGGCGTAGTCGCTATTATTCTCCAGAGGTTACCAGTAAACAAATATCATCCGCCTGGCAAAAAAGTGAAGAATGGGCCACTCTCAAAAAAGCCCTAGCCAAAGATGCCCCCGTGATTCAAAAAGCAGCCACCGATGCCGGCCTCTCACCCCGTTTGATTGCTACGACAATCATCAGCGAACAAATCAGACTTTTTACTTCCGAACGAGAAGTCTTTAAACAAGTTTTTGCTCCGCTTTCGATTCTCGGGGTTCAGTCCCAATTTTCTCTCGGTGTTACGGGTATTAAATATGAGACAGCCAAACAAGTCGAAACCAATCTCCAAGATTCAGCTTCGCCTTTTTATCTGGGGGCTGATTATGAACACCTGCTCGATTTTTCTTCGACCACAGTCAATGCCGACAATGAACGTCTAGCTCGCCTGACCGATGAACACGATCATTATTATTCCTATCTCTACACCGGACTATATTTACGTGAAGTGATAGCTCAATGGCAAAAAGCGGGCGTCGACATCAGTCACCAGCCAGGCGTCTTGGCTACTTTGTTTAATTTAGGCTTTGTTAAATCTAAACCCAATCCTAATCCAGCCATCGGTGGCGCCGAAATAGAAGTTGGCGGCCAGAAATATACTTTCGGCGGTCTAGCTGAAGAATTTTATAATAGCGATGAATTGCTAGCCGAATTACCACGCTAGGTAGTACAATAATGTAAAATTAAAAACATGATCCTATCTACTCACTCTATTGTCGGTGCTTCCTTTGCTGGTTTACTAGCTACCGATCCCGCGACGGCTTTTGCGGTCGGTTTGGCTAGCCATTATTTACTCGATATGGTTCCTCATTGGGATTATCAGATCGGTGGCGAAAAAACAGAGGATGATATCAAAAAAATTAATTTAAACTTCACCTCACCCACGTTTATTTCTGATTTAAGTAAAATTACTCTTGATTTTGCCTTGGGTTTGATTATTTCTTATTATTTTTTGGTCCACATGGCTGGTTTTTCTTGGTTGGTTGTTTTGGCTGGTATTATTGGTGGTGTTCTTCCAGATTTTCTGCAATTTCTTTATAGTAAATTTTATAATAAAATCTACGGCCTACCACTAGTCTGGTTTCAAAAGCTTCACGACTTTTTTCATACCGACCACCGTCCCTACAAAAAACGCCAACTCGCTGGTGCCACGAAACAATTTGTGCTCGTAGCCGGAATTATTGTCTGTGTTTTTTTGATTTCCTCTATGTTAGACTAGCCCTATGGATTTTATTTCCGCCATTATTTTAGGTGCCATTGAAGGTTTGACCGAGTTTCTACCCATCTCCAGCACGGGCCATATGATCTTGGCTAGCCATCTGATGAAGCTACCAGTCACGACCTTTCAATCAACCTTTGAAATTTCCATTCAGCTCGGGGCCATTCTGGCCGTCGTCTGGCTCTTTTGGCGCAAGCTTTTTCTCAATCGCGACACTTTCCAAAAAGTAGTGGTGGCTTTTTTACCGACCACTATCATCGGTTTTGCTCTCTATAAAATTTTCAAAAGTTTTCTGGCTGGCAACACAGCCGTCACTATTGGCGCACTCTTTATCGGTGGTATCTTTTTAATCTGGTTTGAAAAATATTATCAAAAGCGGGGAGTGGGCGAGTTGGCGGAAGAAAATATCAGCTACCGCCAAGCGGCCTGGCTCGGTGTCTGTCAATCGCTCGCTATCGTTCCCGGTGTCTCACGCTCGGCGGCGACGATTATCGGTGGCCTCGCCATGAAGATCAAGCGCGAAGCGATAGTCGAGTTTTCTTTTTTGTTGGCTATTCCCACTATGGCTGCCGCTACCGCCTACGATCTCTATAAAAGCGCCCCGACTTTTTCCGGCAATCAATTTGAACTGATCGGTGTGGGTTTCGTCGTCTCTTTTTTGGTCGCACTCGTGGCCGTCAAATTTCTCATTCACTATATTCAAAAAAATGATTTTACTGCCTTCGGCTGGTATCGTATTATTATTGCCATTTTAGCTTATCTTATTTTCTTCTATTAAATATATGATTAAAGATTCTCTCTTGGTCGGCCGTGATACTTTTTTAAGCCTTGGTTATCGTTATTTATTAAAACCGATTCTTTTTCAATTTGATCCAGAAAAGATCCACGATCTGTTTACAGACGTCGGAGAAAAATTAGGTCGTCATCGGATAACTCGCCAGCTGACCAGCCTGTGTTTTGGCTATGAGCACCCCATGCTCGAACAGACGATTCGTGGCCTAAAATTCAAAAATCCCGTTGGTTTAGCGGCTGGTTTCGACAAGGATGCCCGCCTGACCGCCATTTTGGCCCCTGTGGGCTTCGGTTTCGAGGAAGTGGGGTCAATTACCGGTGAACCCTGTTTAGGTAACCCCAAGCCCCGTTTATGGCGTCTACCAAAGTCACAATCTTTAATCGTTCATTACGGCCTAAAAAATGCCGGGGCTTCTGTCGTTGCAAAAAAATTGATCAATCGAAAATTTATTTTTCCTGTCGGCATCAGTATGGCCAAGACCAATAGTCCAGACACGGTTGAAATAACAGCGGGCATTGATGATTATTTCAAAGTTTATCGCACTTTTATGGAGGCGGGGATTGGTGATTATTTTACAATCAACATCAGCTGTCCCAATGCTTTTGGGGGTTCACCTTTTACTGATCCAGTTCGTTTAGATTTACTTTTGACCAAAATCTCAGTCATCCCCAAAACCAAACCGATTTTTATTAAGATGCCGCCCAATCTATCTGAACCAGAAATTAAAGTCATTATTGAACTAGCCCGTAAATACAAAATTGATGGTTTTATTTCTACCAATCTGACCAAGGACCGGACCGTGATGAGTGACGCCATTAAAGACAAACTGCCAACCGAAAAAGGTAGTCTCTCTGGTAAACCAGTCCAATCATTAGCTCTAGATCAAATCAAAACTATTCGCCGGCTCGCTGGCAACGAGTTTGTGATTATTGGCTGTGGCGGAATTTTTAATGCCGACGACGCTTGGCAATATTTTCTCGCTGGCGCCTCACTCCTCCAGCTTATCACCGGCATGATCTTTGAAGGCCCTCAGCTCATCGGCGAAATCAATCGCGGCCTCGTCGAGCGACTAAAAAAAGAGGGGTATGGGAATATTAGTGAGATAGTTGGAAGAAACTAGCGTTAAATAGCTTTTTTAAGTGCCGACTTCAAACGAGACATATCTTTCAAAGCTGGCATAGTGATCCGAATCCAGTTTTTTGTCAGTTCACCGCCATCAGGATAGCCACTGAGATTTTTGACCAAAATGCCAGCTTGGGCCAGTTTTTTGGTAGTTAGAGCCGAATCATTCACCTTGATAGCAATAAAGTTGGCCTGACTAGGTTTAAATTTCACATTCATTGCGCCCAAAAACTCCACCAAGTCTTTTTTGGCCTCAGAAATTTGCTTAACGTATTTTTTAACTACTTCGAGATTATCCAAGGACCAGATGCCAGCCTGAATCGACAAGCCACTCAAGGTATATGATGGTCCGCGGAGATTTTCTAGTTTTACCACCAGGTCAGGATTGGCCAAAACATAGCCCAAACGCAAACCAGACAAACCAAAAGCCTTAGAAAAAGTTTTGATCACAATCAAATTGTCATATTTTTTAATCCAAGAAGCGATAGTTTGATCGGCATATTCAGCATAGGCTTCATCAATCACTACATACTTATTTTCTTTAGCTAGCGCCAAAATTATTTTTTCAATTTCTTTAGCCGAAAAAAGCTCACCAAAAGGGTTGCCAGGATTAACGAGATAGACAGAAGCGACTGTTTTTGAAATTGCCGGAATTATTTCCTCTGCTACTTTTTCCGGATTTTTAACAACAATCTTTTTAACCTTAATTTGCTTAAATTTTTCGTAACCTTCATAAAAAGGGAAGGTGGGGGCAGGAGATAGGGTCTCGCCCTTGGGTCCATTGATCAGGGAAAAGGTAGTAATCAGAGCATTAAATGAACCAGGAAAAACTACCACATTTTCGATTGAGACTTTGTTGTATTTGGCGATTTTTTCTTTCAATTTTAATAATTGCGCCACCCGAGCATAAGCGGGAGCGCTGGCTGAGGCTTTCTTCAAAAATTGAACCAAGCCAGCCGGTGGGGCGACAGTTTTTTCATTTAAATCCAAAAGTAAAATTTCCGATTTAGACGAAGTTACTTTTTTAAAATCATTTTTGACTGTCTTTAGGTTTGTTTTCATTGCTTTTATTATAGACTAAGGTAAAATTTTAGGTAAGACATATCGCTAGGGGAACAAGATCTCAAAATGGCGCTACGGCTTGCCAATTATTAATTATTATGTTACAATAATAGCAATGATAAATCAAGAAGTCAAACCGACTATTTTCAAGGATGAAGCCGAGCTAGCCTCGCTCAAAGAGAAGCTGATCAATTTTCAATACATCGATGCTTTCGAGCGTCAATTAAAAGAGCTTTTCTTTATTGATAACAAACAATATATTGGCACTGACAAAGAAACTGCCTACCAGACTGAGGATTTTAAAAAATATTGCGAGACCAAAAAAGACCATTTTAATTATATTTTCTATCCCTGGAATCAAACTATCGTCAAATGTGCCCAGATCAACGACTTTTTGACTTTGAAAACCAATCGTAATCAAGATTTGATTACTAGCGCCGAGCAAGAAATTCTCCGGAATTTTAAGATCGGCGTTTTTGGTATGAGTGTCGGCAGTAATATCGCTTTTGTTTTAACTCAAGCTGGCATCTCCAACAAAATCGCCATTGCCGATTTTGATGAACTCGATACGACCAATTTGAATCGCATTCTCGCCGGTACCCACCAAATCGGACTAAATAAAACCACCATTGCCGCTAGACATATCTACGAAGACAACCCCTACGCCGAAGTCACCACTTTCGATCAGGGAATTAACGTTGAGAATTTAGAAAAATTACTGGCTAACAAGGAAATAGACTGTATTATCGAGGAGATTGATGAGATGACGATGAAGATTGAAACTCGCAAGCTCGCTCTCAAATACAAAGTGCCAGTAGTCATGATTACCGACAACGGCGATGGTGTCGTCCTCCATATCGAAAGATATGACCTCGGTTATGACAAAATTTTTGAAAAAGATGAAGCTTATTGGCAACAAAAATTATCTGGTCCCATGGGCAAAGAATTAGCCGGCGACATCATTATCAATGACATAGTCGGTGGTATGCACCAAGTTGACCCCAAAATGATTGCCTCAGTTGGCCGAGTGATGAAAAAGGAACTTGTGTCATGGTCCCAGCTCGGTAGCGCCGCGATTTTAGGTGGAGTAGTGGCGACTTATGCCATTAAACAGATTGCTGTGGGGGATAATAAAACTTTCTTCGTCCGGGAGTACATCAATTTGCCGAAGTTTTAAAATCAGATTATGTATTTTAAACCCAATCCAAAAATAGCAGATTTATCTAAGGAATATAATAATCCAGTAAAATTACTGGAAAAACTTAAGACTAAACCAGAAAAATTTTGGATTGGTCGTGGTGAAGAAATGGCCCTGGAACTTTTTCACATGATGGCTAAGCGTGTACCAGCCTACAAAAACTTTCTAAAAAAACACGATATAAATCCAACCAAAATTAAGACTGTTGCTGATTTTGAAAAAATTCCTGTCATCAATAAAGATAATTATTTACGTGAATATCCTTTAGCTGATCTTTGTTGGGATGGAAATATTTCTCATGGTTGGCATGTCTATTCCTCAACCTCCGGCTCGACTGGCGAACCTTTTTACTTCCCTCGAGGCAATCTTCAGGATAAACAGTATTCTGTTACAGCCGAGATGTATCTACTCAACAATTTTCAAATCGACAAAAAAACCACTCTCTATGTTGATGGTTTTGCTATGGGGGCTTGGATTGGTGGTCTTTTTACTTATCAAGCGGTTAAAAACGTTGCCGAAAGAGGGCACTACAATTTAAGCATTATTACTCCCGGTATTAACAAACAAGAAATAATTAAATCAATTCTTAATCTTGGGCCAAATTATGACCAGGTGATCTTGGGGGGGTATCCACCTTTTGTAAAAGATGTGATTGATGCTGGTATTGAGCAAGGGATAAAATGGTCCGATTATAATCTCAGAATTATTTTCTCGGCTGAAGCTTTTAGCGAAAAATTTCGTGACTACATTGCCGAGCGTATTGGTTTGAAAAATATATACTCTCTTACCCTGAATCACTACGGCACCGTCGACCAGGGAACTATCGCTCATGAAACGCCGTTGTCTGTCCTCATTCGTCGCATCGCCATGCGTGACTCAAAAATTTTTGAATCAATCTTTGGTCAAAACATGAAAGTCCCAACCCTGGCTCAATATCTACCTGAAATGTTCTATTTTGAGCACGACAAGGGAAAAATCATTTGTTCAGCTTTTAGCGGTATCCCATTGGTTCGTTATGATTTAAAAGACAACGGAGGGATTTTTACTTTGGCTGATATCAAAACCAAATTAAAAGAACTTGGTATAAATTTAGATAAAGAAATCAAAGAAGCTAAAATCAGTGAGACTAATATGAATTTACCGTTTGTATTTGTATACGAAAGAGCTGACCTATCAACAACTCTTTATGGATTAAATGTTTACCCAGAACATGTCAAGGAAGTACTTGTTTCTCACTCAGAAATAAAAGATCGAGTTACTGGTAAATTCACCATGCTGACAAAGAACGACGCCAAACAAAATCAGTATTTAGAAATAAATGTTGAACTCAAAAATGGTAGTAAAAAAGATACCAATCTCAAAAAAACAATTTTAAAAACTGTTGTAGAAAACCTTATAAATAAAAACTCAGAATTCAGAGAATTATATAGAAATTTGGGAAATCGAGCAAAACCCAAAATCATTTTTTGGACATGCAATCACGAAAAATATTTCTGTCTTAAAGGAAAACAACGCTGGGTAATAAAGTAACTAAATATTTTTATCTTTATACACGTTTTTTACTGAGTCCTTTAGATCCACTAAAAGCCAGGTCAAAGATTATTTTCAATATATCTGCCATATCTTGATTTTCAATAATAATTGAATAGCCTCCATTTTGTGGAGAGATATACCCAATTTTATCATCGTAAATAGCTAAATTAGAATCAAAGGTATATTTACTGTTTGGAATAACAACAAATTCATCTGTTTTAGGTAACATTTTTATTAAATTAAAAGATTGTTTGTTGTCAAGATAAATTCCACGCATTTTTATACCCAATTGGGTTCTCCTTCTTATATATTCAGCCATTGCATCTGGTATTTTTTCTGCCGAAGAAAAAGATCTCATAAATTTTTCTTTATTTTTTAAAGAAGATTGAAAACTTGCCATGAGACCATTCATTCCTTCAAAAACATAAACTTTGGGCTTCTGCTTGGTATCTTTATGCAAAGCTTTCAACTCTGGCACAATGTCAGCAATTTTATTTTTGATGCTTTCTTGTGCTTGGGCTCGACTTTCAGCCGAGTAGAGGAGAGCTTCGGGAGAAGTGGCTATATAATGTTGAATTTTTTTATCACCAGCCACGCTGATTAAACCCTTCTCTTTGAGCGATTCGAGGACGACATAGGCGGAACTGCGGTTGACCCCAGCAGCTTTGGCCGCCTCATTAACGGTGCCGACTTCCAGCTCGAGCAGGGCCAGGTACATCTTGGCTTCCTTGTCACTGAGGCCGTATTCGACGAGATTTTTAACCAGCAGGTTATTGGAGATAATAGGCATAGTTTTATTATTTAATTTGTTGTTGCTATTAGACAAATTTAACATAATTTACCGCTTCTGTCTATATCTTCTTAATTTAAGCCTTATTTAGAGGCCTTTTTTGACTCGTTTTGTTGGATATTCACAACAAAATTTTTTAGCTTTAATCTTTTTATATCATGGAAATTAATGATTTGATTAAAGATATAAGGCAACAGAATTTTCCTCAAAACGAATTCGCAATATTTGGTAGTGCGGTAATGGCAATACGAGGTATTAGAGAAGCTCCAAATATTGACGTAATTGTAACTGACAGACTTTGGATAGAACTTTTAAAGACAAATCCACTGGATAGTGAGGGTTTTATTAGAATTGGATCAATTAAAATTTCAAATTGGTGGTTTGCGCCCACAAATAAAGATATCAATCAGATGATAAACGAAGCAGAAAAGATTAAAGGTTTACCATTCGTAAAATTAGAAGAAGTTCTTTATTATAAAAAATTAGTAAGAAGAGATAAGGACCTAATCGATATAAATTTGATAAATAATTTTTTAGCATCTCTCCAATCGGAGAACGAACCTGTGGCCTTGGGGGTAGATGACTATAATAATTTTTTAGAGGAATTCAAACAAAAAGTAAACAAGGAATGCGAGGGCAAGGTCTTATCTATTATATTGTTTGGTTCAGTTGCTCGCGGAGAAGCAAGGGGATCAAGTGATATTGATTTGCTAATTATCTTTGATGAAGAAAAAATAAGTCGTAAAAATATCAACAATAAATTTATCCAAATAATAAAAAATTCTCGACGACAAAAAACCTACTTAGATCTTTCAAAAAAAAGTATCTACCCAGAGATATACCCTGTTTTTTTGAGTAGTAAACATTTAAACAGCTTCCTATGGTTATTTTTAGACATATCAGATCACGGAATAATTTTTGATGATAATCAAAATATTGGTAAAAAATTTTTAGAAGATATAAAGGACAAAATAAAAAATACCAACAGTAAAAAATCAACTTTACCAAGCGGCAAGTGGTGTTGGGTGTTACCAAAAAATTTTTAAAATCATATGAATAATTTGCAAAGATCACAATTGTTAATGAGGGCATCAATAGAATGTATTCAACACGCCGAAGGCTCTTTTGAAAGAGAAATTTGGAATATGAGCATAAGAAGATCACAAGAAGCGGTGGAATTAGAACTTACCGCCGTTCTAGCATTACTTGGAATACATTATCCCAAAAGCCACGATCAGGCACCACTATTGATGAGGGTTTTGAAAATGAAAGGTTTTGATATTGGATTTGATGCAGAAAAAATTGAAGAAATTTCTATAGATTTATCAAGAAAAAGAGGTCCAGCCCTTCACCAGGAGGAAGGATACAATAAAGACGTAGCTATCGATGCAATAAAAGATGCCAAATTTGTTCTGAACTGTATGGATGAATTAATAAAAAAGTTTTTCTAAAATGAAGTTATGAATATAGTCATTTGTGGGTCAATGACAAACTATTCTAAAATGGTTACAATAAAGGAGAGGCTAATTTCTATGGGAAATAAAGTTATTTTACCTGATCCATCCACCAATGAACAATTGAAAAAAATAATTTCTAAAGGTTACGTCGACACTTATAAATTAAAGATAAAATATGATTACATAAGGAAACATTATAATCATATTGTTGAGGCAGACTGTATAATCATTGCTAATTACGATAAAAACAAAATAAAAAACTACATAGGAGGCAATGCTTTCTTAGAAATAGGCTTTGCACATATTCTAAAAAAACCAATTTATCTTGTAAATCCAGTACCCAAAATACGTTATTATTTTCACGAAATTAAAGCGATGAATCCAATCATCTTAAATAATCAGTTATCTATATTTAAGTCCTTTAAAGATAAAAATTCTGTTGCAGTAAGACAACAAATTTAACAAAATTCCCAGCCTTTTACCTAAAATAGCCTTAATTAAGGCTATTTTAGGTCTGTTTTAATTTTGTTTTGTTTGCTATAGACAACAAAGTCGAAAGTGTTATGTTTTAATTAGATTTTCTCCGGAATGGTTCCAGAGGAAGAATAGATCTTTGAAAGGAAAATCGAAATGCTTCCTCCTGTTAAACCCAAAATAGTGTGTTTGACTGTAAACAGGGCTTGCAACCTTGGCTGTCGGTGGTGCTATTCCAAAGACGCTTGTTTAACTAAACCAGATGAAATGGATTTGCCTCTGGCCTGTGCTATCGCCGATTTAATTATTGATTCAGGTGCCAAACAATTAGCAATTTTTGGAGGAGAGCCAACTATTTGGCCACATCTATCTGATTTTAATAGTTACATCAACAACAGAGTCAGTAGCACAATTGTTACAAATGGTCTGCGTTTTCTATCTGACGAGTTTCTCGACACATATAAAAAAACAGTCTAACAGTAGCGTTGGAGTTTCTATTAAAGCTTCGAGTGAAGAAAAATTCGAAGATGTAGGATGTAATATTGACTGGCACCGCTATTTATCTGGACTAAGGAAAGCCTTATCTATTAAGGGTTCTGGACTAGCCTTTGTCTGCCATCCAAATGACTGTGACCTAAAACAATTGGCGACAACAGCCACTACGCTAGGAGTAGCAAGTCTGAATATCAGTCTCTACACTCCAATTTTTTCCAAGGGTCAATGGTCATCTGATTACACTTGGGAAGAACTGGGTGAGATGATCAAAAACATCTCAAATCAGCTATTCCAAGCAGAAAAAATACTACAAGGAAAAATTTATTTACGATGTAGCTATCCTCTGTGTTTGTGGAACAAACACTTCATCAGGGATATGATTGATCGTAAACAAATACAAACAGGCTGCCATTTATCAAAAAGATCTGGTGTTGTTTTTGATACAGATGGTTCTCTCCTGGTTTGTAATCATCTTTTTCCTTATCCGATAGGGAAGTATGGAAAAGATTTTTTAACACCAGAAGAGTTCACCAACTTTTTTACCAGAAAGTCTGTAGTTGAAATTTACGACAAGCTAGCTTGTTACCCAAGCGAGAAATGTCAGCATTGTTCACAATATGACATTTGCGCAGGAGGTTGTTCTATCCTCTGGACGTACTTTAATCCAGTAGATATAATCAAATAGGAAGGGAGGTGATTCGAGAATGAATATACCAATTAAAAACAGCGGCACGACCCCACAGCAATTAGCATCAGGAGTTTGCTTTGAAGCAAACCACAGTGGGTGCTGTGACCAATGCCCTGCTCCACCAGATGATTGTTGGTGATAAACACCAAATCGTCCCATATCCTAGCGTTTTCACTTTGGAACGCTAGGATATTTATTATTCTAATAAAATTTAATCTACGAATTAATAAATGTTATACTTAAATTTCAATATACTTTATGCAATATTTTACAGCTGAATTATCAAACGGTATCAAATTACTTTATGGGGAGATAAAGGGCTCTCCCTTGGTCAACTTGAGTGTTTGGTTCCGACAGGGGGATCGTGACGAGGATGAGGGAGAAGAGAGCCTTCACCACTTACTGGAACATCTGATGGCCAACGGCTCCAAACTTTATCCTGATGAATTTGCCATTGCCAAGATTAAAGAAAAAACCGGGGCTTTTTTGAATGCTTATACTGGAGTCGAATTTGTTTATCTTGATTCGGAATTTCTCGCTGATGATATAGAAGAAATATTTTCCCTTCTCTCTGATAAAGTCAAAAATCCAATTTTAGCCCAAAATAGCATTGACCGAGAAACAAAAATCATCGACCAAGAGTTGTCGAATATGCCCAGCAATATCGATCGCTCCATCTATTATTTTTCTCAGAAATCAATTTTAAATGGTTCTGATCTGACAAAGATTCCCTATGGTCAAGATCGAGCGATAAACAAAGCGACAGAGGCTAAAATCCAAAAAATCTGGGAAGAAGTCACTGACCCGGGCCAAACCCTAATTATTTGTTTGGGTGATTTAGACCTCGATAAAGTCAAAAATCTTTCTGAAAAACACTTTGGGCAAGTAAAAAAAAGGCGAGAAGCCAAAAAACGACTTACTAAAATCCCTAAACCAGCCCAACTAGAATGCAATTTCATTAGCCCCCAATCGACGATGGTACAATTAAATTTTCTGACAATTCCTTATGGCCATCCAGACTTTTATCCACTAGAGCTTTTAAGAGCAATTCTTTCTTTAGGAAAAGATTCTAGACTCTACCAAACTCTGAGAATGAAAAATAGCCTTTCCTATGGAGTAGGAACTTCCAATGCGGCAGCCAGCGATGCCGGCTATTTTAATATAAAATTTCAGTCTAGCAATCCAGACAAAGCGACCGAGCTTGTCTATGAAGAATTAAAAAAATTAGACAACATTTCACAACCGGAGCTAGACAGCAAAAGACAGTCTTTACTGAAAGAAAGAAAAAGAAGATTTTTGTCTAATCGGATGTCTCTAATCTATGAACTCGGGACAACCTATTCTTCTCTAAATCAAGTGGTGACTTTAGAAAAATATGAGGAAAATATCAAAAAAATCACTCTGGAGGATATTTTTCGTGTTGTTAAAACTTATCTTACCGAGGAAAAAGTAACTGTCATTAAGACTAAACAATAAATTTGCGACAACAATTAAGGCTGTTTTAGGTGTGTTTTAATCTCTTTTTGTTTACCATCGACAACAAATCTAGCATGGTTGGGAGTGGGGGTCAAAATCTATGGCTCGATTTTTACACTAAGCTCCTCGCTGTTGACAATCTCTATTTCGCTAGAATTCGCTCTCGCTAAAGAAGTAACGTCTTTCAAAAATTTATTTAGCCTATTCTTTTGATCTTCGGAACACTTAATCTTCAATAAGGTTGTCTGGGCTCCCAATTTTATTTTGTGTTCATTTTTGTATTTTCTTATTTCGGAAATAACAGATAGAGCTAGATCTGAATTGTGATCATTTTCATTATCCGAATATAAAATATCTGACGAAGGCCACTGGGATTCGTGGATACTTTTTATTTTTAGTTCATTGAAGAAGTACCCTTTACCACTATCAGAAATAAAAAAAACTTTAATACTTCCATCCGCCTGATTGCTTTTTTTAATTTCCGCATGAAACATCTCTTCTGTTATGTGTGGGATAAATGGCGAGGCCATTTTAAGTATATTTAGTAAACAATTATACGATGCAAACAAAGCGGATCTTTTTTCTTTACTGTTTTTATCTCTAATATTCAATCTGGCTTTTGCGATTTCCAAATAGTTATCGCAAAAATCTTTCCAGAAAAAATCTTCAAAAATTTGCCTGGCTTGGCCAAATTCATAATTACTAAAAGCAGAAGACATATTTTCTGCTGTTTTAAATGATTTGTTTAATATCCAAGCATCAATTGCTTCTAGATCTCTCTTCTCAACCGTCATTTTAGGACTAAAATCTTCCAATTTATCCAGAATTAACTTTCCAGCGTTATATATTTTGGTGACTAATTTCTTACCTTTTTCAACCTCTTTTTCATCAAAATAAGAATCTTTACCCAGAGAAGCTCCACTCATTGCATATCTAATGGCGTCGGCTGATTGTGTCGCAATCAATTCTTCTGGCTTGTATTTTCCTCCACCTGTTTTTTTACTAATCTTTTCTCCCTTTTGGACTAAAATATGGCCCGAGATCATTAAATCGTTCCAGGGTATATCATTGTGTCTGTATAGGCCCATTAATATAGAATAAACTGCCCAAGTTCTAATGATATCATGAGCTTGAGGCCTCATGGACATTGGGTACAATTTACCATCAAAACTCCCATTGAGCCGGTTGGAGTTATTTATATCTGGGGACAAGGACGATGTGAACCAGGTATCTAGGACATTTCTTTCTGGAATCATTTTGCCTGCGCCACAAACAGGGCAATCTTGGATTTCAGTTGCCATTTTGGGATCCATGGGCAATAAATCTTGTTCTGGGATTAAAACATTACTGCAATTACTGCAATTAAATGCTGGTATTGGTATTCCATAAAACCGTTCTCTCGATATACACCAATCCCACTTTAAACCGGTGACCCATTCCTCATATCTTTTTCTCATGTGCGATGGATACCAATTTATTTTTTTACCGGCATCCAACAGTTTCTCTTTCATATCGAGAATCTTAATAAACCATTGAGTTGTCGGCAAAAATTCTACTGGGGTGCCACATCTCTCATGAACATCCACATTGTGTTTAATTTGTTCTTCTTTTTTTATAAAATTACCTGACCTTAGATTTTCAACGATGATTCTCCTTGCCTCGTTTACTGTTTTACCGTTTAACTCGGATATTTCATTCACCCCAGTTATCATTCCCTTTCTATCTAAAATAATCCTTTCTTTTAGATTATATTTTTTTGCCCAGTAGATATCGGTTTCGTCTCCATAGGTGCAACACATTACAGCGCCGGAGCCCTTTTCCTGGTCAACTTTTTCGTCGGTCATTACTTTTACCATATAGCCCAATGGGGTAATTACTTTTTTCCCTATAATCTGCTTAAATCTTTCATCCTCTGGATTGACAAAAATAGCGTCGCAAGCTGGTAAAAGTTCTGGCCTTGTTGTCGCGATAATTAGCTCGCCACCGTCTTCAATTTTGAATGATATATCATAAAAAACGGCGTTTTTTTCTTTATCTTCCTTTTCGGCTTGTGCAAATGACGTTTGACATTCAGTACAATAGAGAGCCGGAGCATTTTTTTTATAAATAAGCCCTTTGTCATATAATTCTTTAAAAGTAAGTTGAGATATTTTTTGGACGTCGGCAGAAATGCTGGAATACTCCAATTTCCAGTCAACGCTAAGACCTAGTGATTTTAGCAAGTTTTCGTATAAGATTTTATATTTGTCGGTAATTTCAAGGCAGGTTTTTACAAAATCTCCTAAATTAATGGTACTACCCCTAACGCCAGTCTCTTTTTCTACTAATCGTTCTGTTGGTAGTCCGTTATTATCTAAACCAAAAGGGTAACGAACATTATAGCCACTCATTCTCTTGAAGCGCGTAATTATCTCGGCCTGAGTGTAGGAAAAAATATGACCCAAATGTAATGCTCCGGAAACAGTAGGGGGAGGGGTGTCTACTGTGTAGATAGGTTTAGGGAGTTCGGGGTTAAATCTATACACACCTTCTTTCTCCCAAAAATCCTGCCAGTACACCTCCTTTTCGAAGGGGTTGTACCTCTCTTTTTCTTCAATTTTGCTTTGGGGTCGATCTAAGTTTTTAGGGGTATCGGACATGGTATTTTTTTTAATAAGACTGGCAAAAATGTTTTTGTTATCAATATATAATATACGCAATATTACTAAAAAATCAATGGATTTTATCTTGCAATATCAGCACGTAGTTTTTTTATAAGTCGATTAAATTTGAAAAGTTTCTTAAAAAAATAAGAGAGGGTACATGCAGTCCGCAAGTGCCCTCTCAAAATGATCATCGTTCCTCCCTCCGTTCAAGAGCTTGATCTATCTTAACCATTGCCAGAATCTTATTTTTTATGATCTTATTGATTGCCATATATTTTTACTGTCTTTAAGGATTGTATTTACAACGGTAATACTAAAATAGAAAAAGAGCAAATATCTTTATATACCATAATTTCTCTTCTTTTATTGGTGTGTAATACCCCGTCAGTTTACTGTGGGGATTACACAAAAGTTCTGTTATCGGCGGTGGCCGATTCCTATTCCAAAAAAACAGCCAGGGTTCCGCGCGCACGGAGCAGTGCTCTTTATGAGTATCGTGCGCGTGGACTTGTTTTATTTTTGTTGTATGATGGGGAAATATGAAAGAAGATATTGAGAAAATAATTTACTACGGGACGCTAGCCCCATCTGGAGACAATAGCCAACCATGGAGGTTTAAGGTCAAAAATAACTCAATTCTTCTTTATTCTTTTCCTGAGCGAGATACGTCAGTTTACAATAGTAATAACGCTTCTATTAATACTGCCCATGGCGCTGTTATAGAGAATATAGTGATTGCATCTAAAAATTTAGGTTACGGGGCAACAGTACTTTTGTTTCCAAATGGAAATGATAACGAATTAACCGCTCGAGTGGATTTGACAAAAGACGAAAATATCAAAAACGAAGAAGATATATCATTTGAAACGATTGAAAAAAGATGTACTAACAGAAAACCATATTTTAAAAAAGAAATTCCTGAAAAAATAAAGACATCACTGATGGACTGCATTTCCAAAGTTGGATATGGGAGATTAATCTTGGAAGAAGACAATGAAACAATTAAAAAGTTATCAAAACCACTAAGCTACAATGAAAAATTAGCTCTAGAAACAAAAGAGATTCATAATTTTTTGTTTCATCACCTAACCTGGACAGAGGAAGAGCAGAAGCAAAAAAGAATAGGTATGGGGATGAAAACATTGGAACTTAAATTTCCAAAAACTCTAGTTTTTAAACTTCTTCGCTTTTGGCCTATAATGAATTTTTTTAATAAAACTATCCATGCCTCTGACTTAGTAGCTAAAGACAATGAAAAAATATTTAATCATTCGGCAATGATTGGAACAATAATTATTCCTTCAGATCAACCTGTCGATATCGTTAATACTGGGCGAGTAATGCAAAGAGTGTGGCTAACAGCAGCTCAGAACGGATTAAGCACTCAATTATTGACTGGCATTGGTTTTTTTCATTTTAAATTAAGAAAAAATGATTCTCAGCCGTTTAATGAGAAACAAATAACTTTAATAGAAAAATCATACAACGACATCGCTGACATTTTAAAAATTGATAAAAATAAGGAGTATTTTTTAATTTCTTTTCGTCTTGGCTATGATGGAGAGCCAGCCGAGCATTGCTACCGTTTACCTCCGCAGATAGATTGGCTATAATAGAAAAAATTAATGGACTCTTCAATTTTAACTAATATTGATTTACTCACTGTTGGCACAGTAATCGCAGCAACTTTTGTTTTGGGCTTCACTACTTACTTTAGTGATTCAAAAAATAAAACAAATTTAATTTTTTTGCTTTTAGCTACAGTAACTGGTCTATGGGGAGTTTTTAATTATTTTGGCTACAAAATACTCGATCAAGATTTAGCTCTCTTATTTCTACGACTAACAATGTTTTTAGCTGTTTGGCAAGCTTATTTTATTTTTAGATTATTTTATCTTTTTCCATTAGGAAAGAGTGATCTTAAAATTTTTAAACAAAGTCTTTTATACTTGATAACCATATTTACTTCCTTAGCCACGTTGACACCTTACGTTTTTAATCATATTGCTGAAACATATTCAGGTGGAAGAATATCGAAGATTGCCAACGGTCCACTTATTCCACTTTTTGGATTAGTAAGTATAGGTTTTGTCATTTCTGGGATTGTTATAATGATTAAAAAAACATGGCAAGCTAAACCAGAAGATCGCCAACCATACTCACTAATTTTATTTGGAACAATTGCAACTTTTTCTTTTATAATTACCTTTAACTTTCTCTTCCCTGCTTTTTTTGATAATTCAAAGCTTATTCCTTTTGGTGCCTTGTTTACTTTTCCATTAATAATCATGACTTCCTATGCTTTTTCAAGAGGCGTTTTAAATGTTAAAGTTTTATCCACTTCGATTTTAGTATTTTTTTTATCAATAATTACTTTTTTTGAAGTTTTATTTACTAAAGATTTTTACCTTCTCATCTTAAGGGGTATAATTTTTGCCACCATATTAGGATTTGGTCTCTTACTAATAAAATCTGTAATGAAAGAAGTCTCTCAACGCGAAAAAATCGAGAAATTGGCTGTTGATTTGGAAAGATCAAACACTGAGCTGGAAGTGGCCAATGAGAAGCTCAAAGAGCTCGACAAGCAGAAGACGGAGTTCGTTTCGATTGCTTCCCACCAGCTCCGGAGCCCGCTGACCGCTATCAAGGGCTATTCTTCAATGCTACTCGAGGGTTCGTTTGGTAAAATCACTGGTAAGTCGCGTGAGGCCGTACAGGTGGTCTTTGAATCCAGTCAGAAGCTCGTCGGGGTGATCGAGGACTTCCTCAACATCACTCGCATCGAGCTCGGTAAGATGAAATACGAAATGACGACTATTGATATGGGCCATATGGTAGAATCGGTCGTCAACGAGCTCAAGCCTAATGTTATGCGCCGGGGTCTGACGATGACTTTCACCGGTGCCGAGGGGCCGTACAATATTTTTGCCGATGCCGGAAAACTCAACCAAGTCTTTCTCAATGTCATTGACAACGCTATCAAATATACTGAAAAGGGTAGTATTGCTGTAGCTGTCGCTCGTCGACAGGAGGGTGGCAAGAATCTGATTCGTTTTACTTCCACCGATACTGGTGTCGGTATGGATCAAGCCACTATTCCTAAATTATTTGAAAAATTCGTTCGCGCCACCGGCGCCGGCGCCATCAATATCACCGGTACCGGCCTCGGTCTCTATGTCGCCAAACAAATCGTCGAAGCCCACGGTGGTAAAATCTGGGCCGAATCCGCCGGCAAGGGGAAGGGCTCGCAGTTTATTGTAGAAATGGAGGAGAAGAAGGGGTAGTATAGAAATTTATAAATATAGGAGAGAAAAAATGTTTTACTTTGATGATTAAAAGCAAGACTATTCTTTTGGTTGGTGATTTTTATTTTGTAAATTTGAAACGACCAATCCTACTAAGTAGGATTGGTCGTTTGTCTAGGTTTTTGTCGGACCACTGATCACTGTGCTGATTGTCTCCGAATAAAGTCTGGATTGCTCGAATGGTCATACTTGACCATCTCATCGAGAAGTACAAACAAACCTCGATCAAAGGCTAATCTCTTGATCTCGCAGTGCTGGGGGTGAGCCAGAGATTCAAAGTAGTCTTCGGTCCAACCGAGTAGCGATTTCAGCGTAACTCGCATCTCGAAACCATGAGAGATTATGAGTACTGCCTCATCTGTCGAGAGATCTGCCATCTCCTTCGATAATCTCTTCGCAAAGAGGTCAAACCGAAAGAGCATTTCCTCGCCACTTTCTCCTCCTGGGAATTGGTAGCGAAGTACTCCTATCCGGTATCGTTCCTTTTCGATCTCGGACCGATTGTGGATAGTCACATTTCCCCAGTTTTGCTTGGTAATGAGGCTTTCCGTTGCCAGTGACCACTTAATACTTGCAGGTAGCCTTGAGACCAAAATCTCGGCTGTCTCAAGCACCCTCTTACTGGGTGACAAGATGAGCCTTAGAGATTGGCAGGGGCCAAAACTCGAGACAAACCTTGAACCAAATTCCGCAGCCTGCTCCCGACCATACGTACTTAGAGGCATATCCTCATCAGCAATGCGTTCGTAGGCGGTCTTGTCGATGTCCTCAAGAGATTCGGCGTGCCTCATGACGAACAGTCTTCTTGGTTTTGTGTCCATAGGAACACCTCCTCGGTTGTGGGTTGAAAAAGAATGGATCCTGTATTATAATACAATTGTTTTACAAAAAGTCAATTATTTGTCGTAATTTAAACTATATCAGCTAAAATGAACCCACTAGCTATTTTTAAGGAAAAGGACGTATTTCCCGGCAAAGAGATGAGCGAGAAAAACGTTATTTTTGGAAATCGTCTCACTGGAAAGGCTATCGTTTTTGATAATGAAGGTAAGGTGGCTTTGGTTGGCAACAAAGTTAACTCTTTCTACCTGCTGCCTGGTGGAGGAATTGATGAAAATGAGTCAATCGAAAATGGTGTAAAAAGAGAGTGCTTAGAAGAAGTCGGTTGCCAAGTTGACCTTCTTGATATAGTTGGAATTATTGAAGATTTTCGCGACAGAGATAAAACACATTGTATTAATCATTGCTATACAGCCAGAATCATTGGCAAAAAAGGAGAGCTGGATCTAACCGAAGAGGAAAAAAAGAATGGCTTGCACGTTATCTGGGTGCCGTTAGACGAAGCAATCTCCATCCTAGAAAAAGAAGTCGAGCAATTAAAAAAGGGTGAAGTAACTTTTTATAATACAGGTTTTAATATACTGCGAGACAATCTTTTTTTGAAAGAAGTATTAAAGACAAAAAATAAAATGAATAAAATAGTTCTTTTTACCGACTACCGTGGTCAATTCTACTCCTCTACAAAACAGAGAGGAGCGGCTGTTGATTTGAATCGACTCAAAGATTATTTTGAGAAGCTTGGTTTTGAGTTGGTTGTCAGGCCTTTTTCAGAAATTGATTTTCGTACTCAAAATTATCAAGAGCAATGGGTGCTTTATCAGTCATCGGAAGATCCTGGATTGTTTTATCGGAGTTATATTGATGATTTGGTTTTGGGTTTATTTTTTCAGGGAGCAAAACTAATTCCCAGTCTCTTCCAGTTTAAAGCTCACCACAACAAGCATTTTATGGAGATTGCTCGTGATCTTCAGGACTTGCCGGAAATAAAAAATATCCAAGCCAAACGTTACGGCACGTTTGAGGATTACTTAAAGGATATGGAAGCCGTCAAAAAAGAAGACTTCGTTCTTAAAACTGGTAGCACTTCAAAAAGTCGAGGAGTATTTTTGCTTAAAAATCTAAGGGAAAAAATAAAGATTGCTAAGATTGCCTCAAAAACTTTTTCCTTAAAAAATCTTCAGTATTTTATTGAGTGGATTAAGACAGGCAAAAAACCGTTATTAATTTCTAACTATCGCCAAAAATTTATTCTACAACCTTACATTGAAGGATTAAATGGTGACTATCGAGTTGTTATTTATAACAATAAGTACTATGTACTATACCGAGCTAACCGTTCTAATGATTTTAGGGCTAGTGGCAGTATGAAGTTTAAAAGTGATATAGAGCTGCCTCCTGGCCTTTTAGATTACACCAAAAGGGTTTTTGACAATTTTGATGCTCCATATATGGCGTTGGACATTGGCGTAAAAGATAGCTCTTTCTTTTTGTTCGAATTCCAATTCTTGTCTTTTGGTCAATACACTTTAGAGAAATCAAAATTTTACTACCAGCTAAGAAGCGGTAATTGGGATAAAATCAATGAGATACCAGATCTTGAGAGAGAAATTGCCGGTTCTGTCGCGGCTTATATAAAGAGACATCAATAATAAATATTATGTGTGGCATTGTTGGTTTTATTGATAAAAAAAATAAATTTGGTAAAGAAAAAAAAGAGGCTTTTGTCGGAGGGATGCTTGATCTTATCCAACATCGTGGTGGCGACGCCACAGGAGTTATCTCTATTAAAAATATCACAATAGGGCATACCAGACTGTCGATTGTTGATACATCCAAAAACGCAGACCAGCCATTTGTAAACGATAATTTTATCCTTTCTTATAACGGAGAAATTTATAACCATAACGTGCCAAGGAAGAAGTATCTTGCAGGGAAAGATCTTGTGTCTTCTTCCGATACTTCAACCCTTTTTGAGATACTGCAGATCTGCCAAATAGAAGAAGTACTCAAAATGATCAAAGGAATGTACGCATTCAGCTTTCTCGACATAAAAAAGCAGTCACTGGTCTTAGCTTTAGATAAAATGGCCATTAAGCCTCTTTACTTTTTGGACACCCCTGAGTATTTTGCCTGGGCGTCAGAGATAAAATCTTTTAGTGCCCTACCAGATTTTCAATTCCGACTCGAAGAAGAAAAACTTTTTGAACACATGGTGTTCAGACACATTTCAGATGAAAAAACTTTATTTAAAAACATATTTAAAATTCAGCAAGGGGAATACCTCGACTACTCATTGAAATCTAATACATATATAAAAAATAAATATTTCGAGCTGGAAAAGGTTGGTTCAAAAAAACAAAATATAGAAAATATCCTAACTGAGAGTGTTAAAAGTCATCTAATGAGCGACGCTCCTGTCGGTATTCAACTAAGCGGAGGTATAGATTCAAGCGTGGTTAGCTATATAGCGCAAAAGAATTCTCCAATTGCCTTACATTCATTTTCGATAGGCCTGAATGACAGCGAATGGAATGAATTTAAATATTCGGACTTTGTAGCAAAGGAGCTTGGCACAATTCACCACAAGATTATTTTTACAAAAAAAGACTTCGTGGATAATTTTGAAAAAATAACTTATCATCTGGATGGACCGATTGTCCATCCAAATACTGTGCCAATGTATCTTCTCGCAAAATTTGCCAGAAAATATGTAAAAGTATTACTAACAGGAGAGGGTGCGGACGAGATATTTCTTGGATACAAAAGATATGTTCAAAAAGATATCAATAATGATGATGATCTTCTTCTATCCAATGCTTTTTCTGATCCAGTTATGATTTCTAAGATTCTAAAAATGCCCAGAGGGTCATTATCTGAAAGAAAACAATTTGTTCAAAAAACCGCAGAATTAAGCAGGGAATATAGATTAAGTTTTTACGACATGAACACCTATTTACCACATGTGCTTCTCAGGCAAGACAAGGCTGGAATGGCAGCAAATATTGAAAACAGGGTACCTTTTCTCTACGAATCGGTTATAGAAGCAGGATATAATTTAGACACAAAGATTGGTGATTTAGGCGAAAAAACTCCTATAAAAGAAATCGCCTTAAAATATTTCCCTTCGGATTTTGTCTTGCGAAAAAAATGTGGTTTTGGCTTACCGATTTCCGAATGGATTAAGGATGATTGCGTTTTATTACCATATCTTTCCAGACTAAAAGAGAGTAAGCTGGTGTTAGAATACTTTGATTGGGAAGTTGTCAAAAAATTAATTGATGAACATTTAACTGGGGTTAACGATCATTCTGTGATTTTATTTAGTATAATAGGCCTCGATGTCTGGTATAATATCTTTTGCAAACAATGACTGTACCGGCCTCGGTCTCTACGTCGCCAAACAAATCGTCGAAGCCCACGGTGGCAAAATCTGGGCCGAATCCGCCGGCAAAGGCCTCGGCTCGCAGTTTATTGTAGAAATGGAGGAGAAGAAAGGGTAGTATGCTTAAATCAGAAAAATTTGCTAAAAAAATAAATACTGAGACAGCCAATTGGCTTAAAAACCGGAAAAAACTGGTAATAGCCATTGACGGTTATGCTGGATCAGGTAAAACAACTGTGGCAGATTTTATTGCCAAGCAAAATCCAGAAGTATTGATTGTACATTTGGATGATTTTATTAAGCACTGGAAAGAACGGAAGATGTCGATTGGAAAAGCCGAGGATAAATCTAGGGTTTTTGAATTCGATTGGTATCGCTATAATGATGTAGAAAAATTGATAAAAGAATTCAAAACAAAGAGCAAGGGGACGATAAGGTTAAAGACTTATGATTATAATAAAAATGATTTTGGTCCGCAAAAATCTTTTGACCTGTCAAAAAAAATTTTAGTGATTGATGGTATCTTCCTTTTTCACCCAAAACATAAAATAAGTAAACTCTGGGACAAAACTATTTATTTGAATGTTGATTTTACCAAAGCTGACAAAAAGAGAATCGCTAGAGAAAAGAAAAAGTGGGGTAAGGATTATTTGCCAGAAACCCATCCCGATAACTGGGTCAAATTCTACAAAGAGGCTTATCGCCGATACGTCAAAGAACAAAAACCGCAGAAAGACCGTGATTTGGTTTTTGAGGTTTGATTTTAATAATTTTTTGCTATCATTCAATTACTCATGATTTCCATCAAATTAAACAAGGAATTAGATTACGAAGTATATGGCGATTTTAAAGATTTTAAGATCGGCGGGGTTAATTTTGGTGAAAAAATAAGAAAAAATCATCCAGAAATAAATGCGGACAATTATCGAGAATATATCGACAATTTTTATCTAACTAACCAAAACCTCCTTGAGAAAAATTGCCAGGAAATAAACAACGATCTTAACCAAAAACAACAAAAATTTTTTACCGAATTGAAAAACATCTTCGGTTTAGATATCTCTAAAAAAGAATATCTTGGCTATTTATCGATTTTTAATTGCAACCCCCGCTATATTGAAAAGGGGACTTTCCAGATTTTTTATAAAAAAGACTTATTGGATAAAATAGAAGTCGCTTTTCATGAAAGTCTCCACTTTGCCTTCTTTGATTATTGCGATCAATTTATAGAAGAAACTAAGAGTTTAAGCAAAAATAGTGGCCCTCTTTGGGAGTTGTCTGAGATTTTCAATGTTATTGTCTTAAATTTGCCCCAATTTCAAGAAATACTACAGAGGCCAGAACAGCCATTTTATCCAGAATTAAAAGAAAAATTGGAGATAGTTCAAAACGTGTGGGATAAAAACCACGACAACCTAAAGAATTTTATAATGGAAATCCTTAAGATTAATCATGTTGCCAATAAAGATTTTTAAATCTTTATTGGCTCACTATAAATTTCCAAAAGTTCTGAATTGCCAGCTTTTAGTTCTTGTTCATTTTTGTCCCAAAAAGTTTTCTTTTGATAAAATTCTGAGGCTTTGGGTAAGAATTTTTCCATCATCGCCTTAATAAAATCAGAAAAGGATAAACCGCGAGCCTTATGGTTTCTAAATTCTGATCGTAAATATTCACGCAGGATTACCTCTTTTTCATCTCCGTCTTTTATAAATAAATTTTGGATTTCTGGATTACCGAGATAATTTTTTCTATTTAAGAGATTTTCTAACTCAGGTTCCGACAAAAGCATCCCAGTCAAAGCTTCTTTGAACATATGTTCTAAACTACGCTTATCCGCCAAATCTATATTTAAATCTTTCAAAATATCAAAGAGTAGAAAATGGGAAATTTCATGAATAGCAGTATCTAAAACCTCATTTTTCTTACCGAGAAAAAGTTTGCCAACAATAGAAAAATTAAAGACCGGCTCGTGAAAAGGAGAATAGGGGAGCAGGGTAGGAATAGCGATGAATTTTTGACCCTTTTCAGGATCGTAATCCATTAGGTCCGCTAAAACAGCAAGACTCGCAGGGGATTCTTCTTCTAAAATTCTTTTGCTTTCTTCGACAATTTCGTCTATTTCCTTTTCTTTTGACGCATAAATCTCCCTAAAATAATCTTCGACAACTTTTTCTGGTTCATCAGTAAAATCCTCTAGTTTTTTGCCCAAAGTTTTATAAAAATAAAGAATTCTTTCTTTAAAATGAGGAGAATCAGAATCTGCAAACCACTTGCCAATTAAAGCCAGATCAGCTTCAATATCTTTTTTAACAGTAATTTCTATGCCATTTTTAACCTCAGTTTCTTTTTGTTCTTTTTCGTTCATATTGGAGATTATAAACCAAAAATAAGGTTATCCACAGCTTTTTTCTTGCAGGTGAACTATGGTTCACTTATAATAGAAACATGAGCCAAGGGGACCTAATCACAACTATCCAAGAGGAATTGCAGAGCTTGAATCGCGAAATCGATTACAAGATCATCAAAGGCTATTCCTACAAAGAAGACGCCAAGCGCCATCGCTTTTTGACCAGCCAACTAACTACTCTGACTCTGGTCTATTAACGACCAACCTGGCTCGGTCGCGCTTCGAAACTAGTCGCTACTTTTATGTTCTAGCTTATTCTAAATTTTTCATTTTGATTTTTTAATTTTAAATTTATTACCGTGGAACCCTACCGCAAAAAAATTATCTCTTTCTATCACAAACATAGCCGTTTGCCTGGCTATAAAGAAATCATGGAGCTGACCGGCTTTAGGTCCAAAAATGCGGTCTATAAATTGATCAATAAAATGGCCGACGCTGGTCTAGTCAACAAAGATGCTCAGGGACGTCTAACACCCGGCAAAATGATCGACGAGATTCCACTCCTCGGTCTCGTGGAGGCGGGAGTGCCGACTATGATTGATGATGAAATGACGGATACCATCAACCTCGATGACTATCTCATCACCCATCGCGATGAAAGTTTCGTGTTAGAGGTCAAGGGCGATTCCATGATCGACGAGGGGATCAAAGAAGGGGATCTGGTGGTCGCTGAGAAGCGCGACCGGGCCCGAGAAGGCGATATTGTCATCGCTCGGATTGACGGTGGCTGGACCATGAAATTTTTACGGAAAAAAGACGGTAAAAATTATCTCGAACCCGCCAACAAAAAATACAAACCTATCTATCCCAAAGAAAGCTTCGAAATCGGCGCTGTCGTGACTGGAGTGATTAGAAAATACTAAAGGATAGCCAAACTCGGCAAAACAGGCTAGAATATTTTAATGACTAACAAAGCAAAAATTTTATTGACTGGCGTCAAACCTACTGGCCGACCACATATCGGTAATTATTTCGGCGCGATGAAGCAGGTGATCGATCGCCAAGCTGATTTCGAGACCAATATTATTTTTATTGCCGATCTCCACGCCCTGACCACTACCCAGGATACTACCGCCCTCAGTCAAGACTCGCTCGATATCGCTATTGACTACCTGGCACTCGGTCTCGATCCTGCCAAAGCCATTCTCTTCCGCCAATCCGCTATCCCAGCCCACTCCGAGCTGTGTTGGATTTTTAATTGTATCACCACGGTGCCGTATCTCTCGCGCGCCCACGCCTACAAAGATGCCACCACTAAAAATCATGAGGTTAGCGTCGGTACTTTCGACTATCCGCTCTTAATGGCGGCTGATATTTTGCTCTACGATACCGATATTGTGCCTGTTGGGCAGGATCAGAAACAACACGTAGAAATCGCTCGCGACACCGCCGAGAAATTTAATCGGCTGTTTGGCGAGACTTTTAAAATGCCAGAGCCACTGATTCTTGAAAATGTTAAAACTGTCCCCGGTCTCGATGGCCAGAAGATGAGCAAGAGCTATGGCAACACTATCCCGCTCTTTGCCACCGACGAGGAAATCAAGACTCTGGTAATGAAGATTGTCACTGACTCCAAGGCCCCAGAAGAGCCCAAAGACCCCGCCAAATGCAATATTTTCGCCCTACACGAGCTTTTCTCTAGTCCGGAGGAGTTAGCCACTCTACGACAGCGCTACGAGGCTGGTGGCATTGGTTACAAAGAATCCAAGGAAATCTTGATCGCCAGTATGACCAAATTCATCGCCCCTCTACGCGAGCGGCGCGAAGCGATTGCTTCTGATCCCGCCAAGGTCCTCGAGATACTCAAACAAGGCGCCGACAAAGCTCGCGCCCTAGCCGAAAAGAAAATCGGGGAGGTAAAAATGAAGACGGGGTTAGTAAATTAAATTAAATATAATGATAACAAAAATAATAATAACAGCAGTTTTAACCTTTATTATTACTTCGCTTTGGGCTAAGTATTCATACTCCAAAGGCCATAAGAATTTAGATATATGTTTTAAGGGATTGGTCAATGACCTTAATCAAATGTCTAAAGAATTGGGATTTAAAGATATTGAAGACTATTGGACAAACAAGAAAGGGGAAGAATACTCAAAGAGAGGAATTGCTAACATAGAGAACTCCATAGATTGGCTAAAAGATTCCTAAAAAATGAAAGATTTTGACTCTTTAATTCCAAGATTTGAAACAGCATTAGAAATACTTGCTACGGGAAAGGGAGATGTCAGATCTAGGATGAAAGATGTTGTTTGTGTTTTGATTTGCATTTTACCAAACGAAATTCCCTTAAAATTTAGAAAGGAATGGGAAAAGATGTGGTATGTTTTGTCAAAATATGAACCTATCTTGGAGAATCAAGGAGGCTCTATCGCTTCCCTGGAAAAAATAAAAAATTCTACAGGACAAAAAATGGCTAAACTTATATATGAGATACTAAAGGAAATAAAAAAGTAATGTTGTGTTCGTTCTAAAAAATCCTTTTATCATATTTTTATTGCAACACAAAATTTTGAGCTTGCACCAGATTTTAATCGTGGTATTATAAAAACAAGCCAGTGAGCCTAAATTCATCCCAGAATTAGGACACTCCCACTTTTAATCCTGTTAATATACCAGCCTTCTCCGCCACCTCCAAGGCGGAGCGATAACCTAAAATCTTTCTTGGTTTGTTGTTGATCAAGC